>ENA-ORSI01000301-ORSI01000301.1-human-gut-metagenome-genome-assembly--contig:-NODE-301-length-52680-cov-9.114945_pt1 | contig 52680 bp, 56 predicted proteins | sample MGYA00242187_ERZ509154 | MGnify/ENA primary metagenome ERZ509154 (study PRJEB26280, sample SAMEA2338627) | human gut metagenome | biome: human gut; feature: human-associated habitat; material: faeces...
CACATTATAATATTTCACGCGGGCGCATCGCGCGCGCATGACAATTACAGTTACAATTACAGTTACGGAAAAGAAAACGGTGACTTCCAGTCCGGAAAGCAATGATTTGGCAAGGGGAAAACGGCGCGTTACCGGACACAAACGAAGGGGAGAGGATGCACGAAAACGGAAAGGAGGATGTACACAAGGCGGACGGAGGATACGCACAGGACGGAAAGAGAATATACACAAGCCCCCAGCAAAACACGAAAAGTAGAAAATGACATTAAAATCCATCCTAAAGAAAAGAAATATTCATTCTACAAAGCAAAAGCTAACAGAATATTTTCCAGAAGGTTTTGGATTTTGTATCTTTGTCCACCAAACTTTTATTTTTTATCTTTTAAACACCATGAAAAAGCTATTCGTACCATTCGTGGCATGCGTTCTTGCCGCATGTAGCTCCAACGAACAGCAGGCCACGTCGTATGACGTCATTCCGCTGCCGCAAGAAATCACCCTCTCACAAGAGAGTCCGTTCAAACTGAGTAAAAGCACTGTCATCGCCTACCCCAAAGACAATGACCTGCTGAAGCGCGATGCAGAATTCCTCGCTGAATACATCGCAGAGGCTACAGGCTACACGCTGAAAACCAAGGCCATCGAAAACGGCGAAAAACCAAGTAAGGCCATCGTCCTCGGACTCGACTCAGGCATCGCCAATGCTGAAGGCTACCGCCTGACGACCCAAGCAGACGGTATCAGCATCTGCGGACAGACGGCCAACGGCGTATTCTACGGCATCCAGACGCTCCGCAAGTCCATCCCCGCCCAGGCACAAGACGCAGCCATCCTGCTGCCCGCCGGTCAGGTAGAAGACCAGCCACGCTTCAGCTACCGAGGCATGCACCTCGACGTAGGACGCCACTTCTTCCCTGTAGAATTCATCAAGGAATACATCGATCTGCTGGCCCTGCACAACATGAACACCTTCCACTGGCATCTGACTGAAGACCAGGGCTGGAGAATCGAAATCAAGAAATATCCGAAACTGACTGAAATCGGCTCCATCCGCCAGCGTACAGTGATCGGCCACAACTCGGGCGAATATGACAACACGCCTTATGGCGGCTTCTATACACAAGACGAGGCCCGCGAAATCGTGAAATATGCACAGGAACGCTACATCACCGTCATTCCCGAAATCGACCTGCCCGGCCACATGCTCGCCGCGCTGGCTGCCTATCCCGAACTGGGTTGTACGGGCGGCCCATATGAAGTCTGCCCGGAGTGGGGCGTATTCGAAGACGTACTTTGCATCGGCAACGAAAAAACAATCCCGTTCCTCGAAGACATCATGACCGAAATCATGGACATCTTCCCCTCGAAGTACATCCACATCGGAGGTGACGAAGCGCCGCGTACCCGCTGGCAGAAATGCCCGAAGTGCCAGGCCCTCATCAAGAAGGAGGGGTTGAAGGCCGACAAGAACCACACGGCCGAAGACCGCCTGCAAAGCTATTGCACGGCACAAATCGAGAAATTCCTCAACGCCCACGGACGACAGATCATCGGATGGGACGAGATATTGGAAGGCGACCTGGCACCCAACGCCACCGTCATGTCATGGCGCGGATCGGCCGGAGGCATCAAGGCTGCACAGATGGAACACGATGTCATCATGACACCCAATACCTACTGCTACTTCGACTACTTCCAGAGCAAGGACAAGGAAAACGAACCGTATGACGCCATCGGAGGTTACCTGCCTGTAAAACAGGTTTATAGCCTCAACCCCACCGAAGGCCTCAACGAAGAACAAGCCAAATACATCCTGGGCGCACAGGCCAACGTATGGACTGAATACATGACCTCGACCCAACAGGTGGAATACATGATTCTGCCGCGTATGGCCGCATTGGCTGAAGTACAATGGACCGAGCCGAGCAAGAAAGAATACAACAACTTCCTGCAACGCCTCAACTCACTGGCCAAAATCTACGACCGCGACGGACTGAACTACGCCAAGCACGTATTCACCGCTCCTGCCGACTCCGTACAAGCCCAATAATCTCAGAACTGGAAATAGATGAAAGGCTGCACATCGGCACTCTTCACCTGAATGACCAGGTAAATGAGGGCGACCAGCAATACCGCCTTTCCCATCAGGGGAAGGCGGATTATTGTTTTTGTGCATCCCCTCTCCCAGCTGTCGGGCACAAAATGGAGCACATACCCCAGCCCCATCAGAGCAAACACTTCCCAATAGCCTACAATGAGCTGAGGAAAGAGTGGCAGAGACATACAAACCCCGCTACAGTTTGTCTGACAATATCTTAACGACGTGTCTTTTTCAAGTGCATACCTATTGTAAAACATACATCAAAAATGTTATAAAGCATTTATAGTATTTTTATTCATCCTTTATTTTGAGATTACAACGCGAATCGTTAACTTCGTAATTTAGAAAGCAAAATTACGTTTGATTAACTTATGGGAACACAATTGGATGATGAAATGCTATAATTACATAAAAGTAAAATTATTCTCAGGAGTATGTATACTTGTGCTACTATTTGTTGGCCATACATCCATCCAAGCACAAACGACAAAAGAGGAGCTGGATGCACTGGTCAAAGACTTCAACACCCGCATCTTTGAAGAAAAAAGTTCCTTTGAACAATATGCCGATTCCGTTAAAAATGCCTATAAAGCTTATGTAGAAAAAGCGACAGCGGAATTCAACGCATACAAGAGCAACATTCAAAATGTTTGGGGAGGAGACTCGGTTATCCTCGACTCGAAATACGAGTGGGTCGAATACGGCGACGATTTCCTCTCGCGGTCTGTGGTCAATTTTGAAAAAGGTAATGCCATGGTCGAAGTTGCCGTAGATGTAGATGCCAACGACAATGAAATCAATGAAAAACTTACCGAAGCAATCTACAGACTAGGCCAGCAGAGGAAGCACATGCCCCTATCGCTCCCAAGTTGACCAATCAAAGCCCATCACCCAAAACCCCATTCTTGACGGATTGTTAGATTTATCCGAATATCATTTAGACAATACGGTGGATACCGGTATAAGCAAAAAGGTTCAGGCCTCTAACAAAAAGAAAACACCTCCCCAGCCGGTAGTCAGAGGAAGCGAGCTGAAAATTCCTTCCCCAAAACAGACAAAGAAACAAACGAAAAGACAAAAGACCTTGGCAAGGACCCGACTGGATGAACAAGAAAAGCTGAAAGAAGAAAAAGAAGCTGCGGAGATCCGAGAAAAGGAATTACAGGATGCCAATGAAGAATCCAAAGAGGCTGTCGCATACCAAGTTGCACAACAAAGTAAAAAGAGTACTACCAACATAACGGGAAAAGACGGAAGCAGACGTAAGGTAATCTGTATCAACATGCCTTTGGTGCGCGACAACATATCAAAGTCGGCAGCTTTATATAAAGACATCGTAAAAAAATACAGTGAGCGTTTCCAGATTGAGCAGCCCTTGATTTATGCTGTCATAGAACAGGAATCCTGCTTCAATCCGCAGGCTACCAGTCACATACCGGCCTATGGCCTCATGCAATTAGTTCCTACATCAGGCGGAATCGACGCCTATCGTTTTGTGTATGGCGTGGAGAAAGTGCCCACAAAAAGCTACCTGTTTGATCCCGACCAGAATATCGAACTAGGCACTGCCTATCTGCGCATTTTATACAACTGGTTCGAGAGCGTCAAGGATGTACATTGCAGAAGATTATGCGTCATAGCCGGTTATAATACCGGAGCAGGCAATGTGAGCCGGGCATTCATTGGGACGACGCAACTGAGCAATGCTTATAACGAGATCAACAAGTTTGACTACAAGCGGCTCTATCAACATCTGACCAGACATTTGAGTACAGACGAAGCCCGCAACTACGTGAAAGGCGTAACAAAGAAAAGAGAAAAATACATCAAATAACAGCGCTAACACCTAACAAAAGAATGCCTATGTATTGTCCTGAATGTGGAAGCCAATTAGATAACGACATGCTTTTCTGCCCCGAATGCGGAACGAAAGTAGAAAAACCGTCCGCGAAGGATTCTGAAGATCCGGTAATGAAAGGCATCTTGTTTACACATATACCCAATCTGGCCCAAAAGCTATCCGTCAGTCCACAAGAGATCACCAACCTGTTGGAGACCTTTATCCGACTTAAGTCGGAGCAGGGAGTTCTCTACAGACTGGCAGATGCGGGAGTTGAGTCAAAAGGCTTCTTCAACAAAAGAAAGAGCCTCACCCCAGACTCTCCGTGGTACGAATACGCCGATCTGCTCAAACAAATTCACGACCAAGAAACGCGGAATCACGAAGAGCCGTCGACTTTTCTGTTCATTATCGGTGGAGACGACATCATTCCCATGCCGGCGATACCACATTATTTAGGCAATGAGGCAAGTGATGCTGACAAGAAAATTGATACGGATATATTATATGCCTACCCGTATGGCGCCCAGATGAATGAAGCCATCTGTTCCGGACAGTTGTTCTTCTATGACGCACTTTTTTATATCGGCAGACTGCCGTTGGCAACAGATGCTGTATTCCAAGACCTTGCAGACTATCTGCAAAGGACAATAGAAAATCCCGTCATTGACATCCATGCAGGCTATGGGCAATGCGATCCACACTGGATGAAAGTAACCGCCAAAGTAACGAACAGAATAAACAAAGAACAATTGTTTCCAAAGTACAACCCATTGCCGAAAGACATTCTTTATGACCAGCTGTTCCTGACCCCGGAGGTAGACCATACAAATATCGGACAGGTATTCAATACGAATGCCCAATTGTTTTTCTTTAATTTACATGGCAGTGCAGCCAAAGAAACATTTTACTTTTTGGGGCAATCGACGAAAGACTCCTCAGACTGGAGAGTCGCCATCTATCCGGGGGTGCTTGCTGCATGCAAACATCCAAATGTTGTTGTATCCGAAGCATGCTATGGAGCCCGTTTCATAGGTTTTGACAAAGCACACAGCATGCTCTTGACAGCCATGTCCGCTAATACATTAATCTATTTGGGTGCATCGCGTGTTGCGTACGGACAGCCGGACCCACATGACCCAAGCAATCCTGTCCAAATGAGTAATGCCGATGTCATTACAGGAGCATTTGTAAACAACATGCTGGATGGCCTTCCGGCCGGTGCAGCCTTTTTCGAAGCCAGAAGATATTTGCATCAAGTATCTGAAATCGGTCCAATAGAATCGACTACCCTTGTAGAGTTCAATTTGTTCGGAGACCCGACATTGTTCATAATGAATTCAAAGATGAACAAAGCACCAGCTCCTACTATAGATGCTAAAATCGGAACATTGTTCACTCCAACAGCGGCCTCAAGCAAATTGGAAAATGTTCCCGTTTCAATGGAAGAAGAAGCAAAGCCTGTGTCTTTGCTGGCCCAGGTCAGAGCACAGGTAGACGCAAATATCGCAGAAATTCAATCGAAAATAAACGACCAGCTTTACAAACAATGGGGCATCAGCCCCAGAAAGCCTATCAGCATGAGTAGGACAACATCCTTGGGCGGACAAAAGGGTTATGAAATCCAATACGATTTGGATGACCATAAAAAAGCGCCGGAGGGCTTTTACAATCTACTGAGCGTATCTTCCGACTTGAATGGGAAAATAAGAAGTGTCAGAGTAACCAAATAATGTTTAATCTAAAAAATCACCATATATGAATTGCTCTAAATGCGGTGCCCCGCTAAAACCAAATGCCAAGTTCTGCGTAAAGTGCGGAACTAAAGTTTCCGGGAATGTACCTGAAACAGCGCAGCCTCAGAATCAGCCGAATGAAAGCCAACAAATTGGCAAAGATAACCAAGGAGACTTGATTGTGACGAACCAGCGCATCCACTGGAATATCACGCCCGGCCAGATTGCACGTATCATCACTGAACAGGAGATGGCAACCTACAAGGATGCCGAAGGCATTATTATAGCCGAGGGAACAACCGCCTTTATCCGCGCCAATGGCACAACAATAGCAACCATCAGTGGAGGCTCCTATGACTTCCAACCCAGAAGGGGTACAGTCGGTGAGGTCGTTTCGACATCCATCAACAATGCATGGCAAATCATTATCAATCTGTTCAAAAGCCGACGGAAGTTACTGGAAGGCCAATCCGAACAAGAAGCAAAGATTGAAATGCACGCCAAGCAGCAGAGAGAAATCTTTGCACAAGCCAAAGCAGGAGCTTCTTTCTCAATAGTTATCCTGTTGGACAGAGCCTTTCCTATGCTCGTTGGAGCCAAGCAGGAACATCCGGATGATTACAAGAACTTCAAGCCGATGCTCATCCATACCCGCCACCATGACATGAATGTGGGCCTGAACGCTTATTTCCGGATAAAGAAGCAGGAAGAGTTTATCTTACATTATCTCGTAGACAAGCAATATCTGAACACAGCAATACTGATTGATGAAATTGCCGAAACAGTAAGAACCACCATTCAGGAAGTTCTGTACGACCAACCCGTCATCTCCAATCGGATACCGGGTGAATTATTCCCCATCATCAAAGAGAATTTGAACAAGGTGGCCGAAGAAGCCTTTTGGGGATTGGAGATTGTGCGCATTGTTGAAATCTCAGCAGATAATGAGGACATACAGAGGTTCAATACCTTAAGCCATGAAATGTATCTTTCGGAACAGGAACTGGACTACCTCCGCCGCACGAATGACTTTAAGAATCGCCTTACCGACGTAAACAACAGCCAACAAATCCACACGGCACGTACGGCTGTAGAATTGCAGCAAAGGCTTAATGAAATCAACAGAGACCAGCTACTGTCAGAAGACGAAATGAACAAATTCGTCCTGCTACTCGAGAACGAACGTTTGCTCCGCGAAGCACGTACCACCGAAGAGCGGGAAGCAGCCCTGGCTGAAATCGAAAGGACCAGACTCATACGTGAGGACGATCTGGCAGAAATCAGAGCACTAAGCGAACAGCATGCCTATCAACGGGGCATGGCTCTGAGATTGTCACAACTTAAAGATAGTATTGAGTTTGAGCGGATACGCATGGAGGGCGCCAATGAACTGATGGTGGAAAAAGCCAAAACTGAACTCCATATCCAGCAGATGATTGAAGATCAGAACGCTGCAAACAAGCAACGGAATGCTGATTTTGATTATCAGCAACGTAAACGGGATGCAGACCTGCAGTTCGAGCAACGTAAGCGAGAACACGATCTGGAGATGGAAGAAGACAAGCAGCAGCAGGAAAGACTCATGCAAATTCTTCAAGCACAAGAAGCAAGCAAAGAAAACGAGCGGAAACACCAAGCCGACATGCAGGCGCAACAATTTGCCCATAATGAAAATATGGCTAACATCCAAAGCAATCTGACTCCCGAACAAATATTAGCCATGAGCGGTGGAGATGTCGCTTTGGAATTTGCCCGATCCTATACAGCCCGCAGCAATGCCGACGTGGAACGAGCCGCCAGCGAACGCCTAAATGAAGAGCAGCGCAGAAATCAAGAGATGATGTATCAGTTGATGAACCGCATGCTGGACAATCAAGCAAACCAAGCCAATCTTCAGACACAACAGACATTTTATCAGCAACAAAGGGCCGACAATGCCTACAACCAATCTCTAAACTACACGACAAGGCAAGGATACGCACCTAATGGACCTGTAAACAGACCTGCACAACAGGAACAGGCTCCATCTGCAACGCATGGTAACATCCCCGACCAAGGAAGCATACAGAAAACCACAGCAGACGAAAAGATTTATTGTCCGGAATGTGGTGCTTCCATCAGTAAAGATGCCAAAACCTGCCCCGAATGCGGTCAACAAATTTAAATAACTCGTTCACTAAATAAAAAATAAATGGATACCTATACAGGTCATATTGAATATAAACTGGCTGGTCAAAAATCAAAATCAGAAGGTTTTATGGCCTGTCTGATTACTCCGGCCGGAGAATCATACAGATTATATCGGAAAGGAGCCTTTGACATCAATGACAGTTTCTTTAAACAGTTCGACCAACAGGAAGTTGAAGTCAAAGGTGAATTGGAGAATACGGGATTTATATGCGTCACTTCCGTCAGGACTTCCGAAGGGAAGCTTGTTCAAGTACCGGATCAACCTTTGCTCCCAACGGATTTGGTTTTCCAACCGGCAGAAAAATCAGAAGGGAAGACCTGCTGCATAAACGAAAAGAAAGTGCCGACAAAAAACAAGCCGACACTCCTATTGAAAAAAAAGAAGAAAAGCAACAATAACTTAAAAAGGAGAAAAAGATGAATACGAATAAATTTTGTCCGTCGTGTGGAGAACCTGTTACCCCCGACATGAAATCTTGCCCCAATTGCGGTGAAAATCTTGTGGACGACACCCTTCCTCAAACAAATGGGAACGACGGCCTGAAAAAGGCCCAGACCCTATCGGAAGAAACAGAAGCGGACAAGGACGGCATTCAGTTGGGAAGCAGAAACAATATTGTAGGTGATGTCACAGGGCGTAAGATTGAAACACAATCGATGATTGAGAATACGAATACGCACGTGGAAGCTAACACTACAAACAGTGTCAGTACATCACATGTGGACAATTCACAGAAAGTGATCAACTCTAACACCAACAATGTCACCTATAACATTATCTATCAGAATACCGGACAAGGAGCTGCCCAACAGCCGAATCAGGGTCCAGGCATACCCGACTTTAACCCCGGCCAACCCTTCCAACCCAATCCCACCCCGCAAGCAGTTTCCGACTCAAATGCTTCGAAAGGAATCGGCGCAATAGCAGGCGGCCAGGGGAATAAGCCTAAAACCGGAAACAATACAAACGGCAATATGAAGACAATCATTGCTGCCTGTATCGGACTGGTTGTTGTCATCGGCTTGTTCTTCATTATAAAGACTCCGGGAGATAACAGTATCCCCCAAGATGAAAATGCGATTCCGGAATCTGTCGAGAAAGCCACAGGAAGCAGTGATACAGAGAGTTCTGCAGCCGAGCAACCGTCGATTTCCACCGAGGCTGCCCCTGAAGTAAACGAACCGGTTGCAACCAAGAAGCAGACAAAGGCCCCTGTAGAAAAAGCCACCGATTCCAACTACGAAAAAGGAATGAAGGCATACAAATCCGGTGATGCTTTGGAGGCTATCAAATGTTTCAAATCCTCAGGTAGCGCCGAATCGAACTACATGCTGGGCGTCATCTATGAGCAAGGATGCGGGAACGTAGCAGCCAATGCCATGATGGCCCGGAAATATTTCAAGGCAGCAGCCAAAATGGGTAGTGAAGCTGCCAAAGCCAAGCTATAATTCCACCCAGTTGCAAGAATTATTAATCAATTAAATACCTTATGAATATGAAACGAATTGGAATGAAACGAATTGGAGTGAATGTCCTTTTCTTATTGTTTTTCGCATTATTTGTCAATGCACAAGATAACAAATACAGAAAACCAGTTGTAGTTGTCAATTATTTCAATAAATCCTCAGAAATCAGCAGCGGCGACTGTGAGCTGGCCAGAAACGCCGTTTTGGCATCCTTGTCAAAATACCCAAGATTAAGGGTAATCGACGTGGAAACAGAATCATCCATCGATGAAGAGACCAAGCGCAGACTGAAAGAAGCTGCATTGGCCGATGAGCTTGCCCGTAGCGGACAGATGAAACAACTGGGAGCTGATTATATCTTGGAAGGCCACATTTCCAAGCTGGGAACACAACGTGAAAAAGATTCCAAAGGTAATATTACGTATGACGGCTCTATGGCTTACACAATTAAGATAGTTTCTACCGAAGACGGAACTGTAGCATTCTCCAACAATTATACGGCCTCAGTCGGCTCACGCAAGACAGAAGCGGAAGCAAAAACAGAGGCCTTGAAAAAAGCCGGCGTTAATTGCGACCTGATTGAGAGTGTGTTCCCCTTGAACGGTACTTTGATTGAAGTGGACTATACGGAAAAAAAGGGCAAAATGAAGACCTGCTATGTCAGCCTGGGCAGCCTGCACGGAGTGGAAGAAGGAATGTTTCTGGATGCAAAAAGCGTTACAAACATTGCAGGCCGAACGGTGTATGAAGAAGTTGGAGTGCTCAAAATTGAAAAAGTATTGGCCGAAGACTTGTCCGAATGCTCTGTTGTCAGCAAGGGAAAAGAATTATTGGAAGCTGTCAAAGAATATCTGAAACAGAAAACAATCAATGAGGCAGATGCCAAGCCTCTGCTGGTAAGTTCACGATGTGACACAGGAAACCTCTTCAAAGACATAATCCACATATTCAAATGATGAAACGAATAAGCATTCTTTTAAGTATTCTGTCTCTCTGCCATATTTTGATATATGCACAACTTGGAAGCGACTGGCAGAAAGTCAGATGTATATCCAGTGATGAGAACATTGCTGTGTTCACATCCGAGGGAGAAGCGTCTAAAAAAGATGAAGTTGGCAAAGACGCAAAACGCCGTCTGTTCTATGCCTTGTTCTATAAAGGGGTCATCGGATTCAACGATACCCAACCTTTGATTACAAAGGACAATGCAAGCTATACAGATCCTTTCTTCAACGACGCACAAAGATATGAATCGTATATCCTAGACACGGAAGGAGCCGATGAGACCCAAAAGGTAAACAAAAAGCATCGGGCCACTTGCACCATAACCGTAAGCATCAAGCTTCTAAAGAAGTTCTTGGCTGACGCAGGTTTGATGGAAAGCACTACACCGGTCTTTGGTGAAGAAGGAGGTCCCGTCATGCCTACAATCATAGTGGTACCTTATAAGAAAACCGGCGAAACTTATCAGTCCATTCTGGAAAATGATTTCGACCGGCGCGTAGCTGTCGCCAATGTACAGGACGGATTCCGTTCACGAAAGGTTACTACCTATGACCTGGCTGCAGTAATCCGCTCGACACAGAGACGTTCCGAATACGAGAACAACAGCAATGCCGCCGACTCCAATGACAAGCAGTTACTCCTGTCGTCGGGTGCGGATGTTTATGTGGAAGTGGATATGATTAAAGACAAAAACAACCAAGGAACACGCGTATCCTTGGTAATGAGAGCCTATGAAACAGCGACAGGCGCCCTGCTTGCCAGCAAGGATGGCTTTACCAAAAGATACCCCAACGCCGGCAGTGACTTGTTGGCCAAGTATGCTGTTCAGGATCATCTGCAACCTTTTCTTGACGACATCTGCTCCCATTGGGACGGCTCCGGCAAGGGGACAAAAGGTTCGAACGGCACCAGAGTTGTCCTGCAGTTTGCTATCGACGGCAGTTCTGCAACGACTTTCAACGATCCCGCTGGTCCAAACAACTATTCTCTATCCAACATCATCAGGCAATGGGTAAGAAAGAACTGCTACAAGGGACAATACCATCTGAAAGGCATCATGGCTGAAAGTATCATCTTCGATTCCGTGACCATGCCTCCTACCGATGCGGATGGTTTGTCGATGGATGCCGCCCAGTTCGCATTCCTGATAGAATCCTATCTCAAGGAAGAAATCGGAATTGATTGTTCCAGCCGGATTGATGGAAACATTATCTTGTTTACAATCTACTAATGATTTCAACCGTATGAGAAAATTGATTATAGCCCTTAATTTATGGTTGTTGGGAAGCCTCGCTCTGCTCGCCCAGCAACCGGCATGGGTTGCTGCACATCCGACAGACGACAATGCCTATATCGGTATAGGCTTCGCCGCACTGAAGGAACCGGACTATATCCAGAAAGCAACCCAAAATGCACTGAATGACATTGCACTGCAAATTGCCACGAGAATAGAGTCAAACTCCTTCATGCATACGGTGGACATAGACGGAAAATCCAGGGAATTGTTCGAAGACAAAATAAAGAGTTCCGTCGTGTCGTACCTGGAAGGACAAAAACTGATGGACAGCTACCAGGATGACCGTAACTACTACGTCTACTATTCATTGGACAAAGCCGCTTATGAACAATGCATACAGAAGCACAAGCGTACAGCTATCAACACAGGGTTGGACTACTACAACAAAGCCCAACAAGCGCTGGATGCCAACAGTCTGGTTACGGCAGTCCAATTGCTTGGGAAAGGCCTTGATGCAGTTTCTCCGTGGCTGTTCATGGACCTCTCCACGACGGTCGATGGAAATCGTTTTGACGTCCCTGCCGAATTGTACAATGCCTATATACAGGTATTCGACGGACTGACGATAACCACCAATCAGCTGAACATTGAGGGAGAGGCCTTCAAGCCGATAAAGACACCGATTGCCGGCTGCCTTTCAAAGAACGGGGCTGTCGTACAGAATGTTAAGTTAAAGGCGGAATTTGTTGTCGGTTCAGGCCAAATTACTCCACCCGTAGCAACAGACTATAACGGGACCTCCGAGTTTTATGTTACCAACATTACATCAAAAGCATCGGTACAAGAAATACATATTTCCATCGATGATTCCTTCATCGCAGATTTACCTGTATCCTACCGGCAATTGATAAAGAACCAGTCGTGGCCATCCGCCAAAATAACCATTACGTTGGCTCCACAGCAAGTGACGGCCTATCTGAACGTAAGCAACAGTGATCTGTCATCCTGTGAAAAGCAGATAACAGCCATACTGGCCAACCAACACTTCACCATGACTGAAGATCCGGACAATGCCACCCTCTTCATCGACTTGTCTACATCGCTGGAATTAGGAGGAGTCGTTGCCGGAGATCTGTATGACCTCAACGAATGTTTGTGCGGACTTGTACTGAAGATCTATGACAACCAAAGCACAACGCTCCTGCTCAACTATGTGGTAGACCGTCTTCGTGTACTTGCGCCTGTCAACAAAAGTCCTGAACAAACAGAAATGATGTGTGTCCGGGAATTAATGAAAAGGGTTAAACGTGAATTGCCCAAACAGATCAAAAATCTGGTGTTAAATTAACCAAGAAAAAGAATCTCCAATAACTGATTATAGTGAACGTCATGAAACAATGTATTTATTACCTGATAACAGCTTTGTCTGTACTATTATTGGCTGCATCATGTAAATCTTCAAAAAATACAGCCAAAAAATCACCCATAAAGACTTTTGTCCAGCCCTGCTCCGATCTGGTCCAGTCGGATACAAATCTGAGAGCTTGGGCCATGGGCCGATCGGACTCCGAAACGACCGCAAGAAAGAAAGCCACGACTATGGCATATTCGGAGTTGGCCGGTATGCTGGAAAAGACTGTAGGCGAAATGATCGAGGAGTATGCCACCACATTGTCCGAAGGCAAACAAGCTGCCTCCAAAGAGCTCTTGCAGCAGAAGACAATCACCACAAGCAACAGAGTGGTCAAAGGTGCCAAAATTGTTTGCGACCAATGGACCAAGGATGAAGAAACCGGACAATATGCGAACTATATCGTTATGGAAATCAATCTAGATACTTATATCCGCATATTAAGTGATGAATTAAAGAAAGCTGGAAATACGGTAGACAGCGACCTGCTCAAAGAATTATTCATCAAGCACATAAGCAAATAACGCTCTGCACGAGAATTATCTGAAGGCCGTCACAAAATGCAATTGGGACGGCCTTCCCTGTTTCTTCCGGCTGACAGAACATTGTGCCAGCCCACCCTCTTCAATGCATTTTTCTCCATATCGCAGCTCACTTCCTCACCGAAGCGCGGTACTCACGGATGAAGTTTTCCAACTCCTGTGCTCCCTTTTCGGTAGAAATGCCACGAAGATAAGTAAACATAATGGATTCGTAAACGTCCAGAAAGGAATATTTCTCGCAAATATTGCTATTTATCAGCAAGTCAAGCTGTTCATGGACCAGCAGATTGACAATGGCAAAGTTGATGTCGTCACGGAAGATACCCTGCTTCACCCCCTCCTTGAAGAAGTTGACCACCTCTGCCGAGTCGCGGTTCTTGTCGTTCTTGAGCAGTTCGTAGGCCTTGGGATACTTCTTGATGTCTTCGAAAAAACTCTTGTGGGTGGTATGAAACTTCTCGATGCTGCGCAGATAGAGCTTGAGCAGCACTTCGAGCACATGGGCCGACTGCCCAAGAATGGTACGGATATACTCGTTCGTCTCCTGCCGTTCCTTGCGGATGCAGTCTTCCAGCAACATCTCCTTGTTGGCAAACACTTCGTAGAGCGTACGCTTGGAGATACCCATCGATGCGGCAATGTCGTCCATCGTGATGCATTTGATGCCGTGGGTCTTGAATGCCTGCATCGCTCTCTCTATAATCCGTTCTTTCAGTTCAACACGCGAGGTTGAACGCTTTGTATTCTCACTCATTCTCAATAGATTATCATTCGACTCACCTGCCTGAGGCCTAAATTCGCTACAAATATAAAAAAAGGAAACTCAATTTCCGCATCGAGTTTCCTTTCTTTTCATCAGGTTTTAATAAAAATTACAATTCTCCGTTAATAATCGAACTTCATGCGGTTGAGAAAAGCCACCGTCTTGTGGATTTCCTTGTACATCACGATGTCTTCCCGCACGAAAGGCACTTCTTTCCGATAGGCATGCAGGAAGCGTTCGAGCACAGGCGAAGTCTTGGCCGGACGACGGAAGTCGATGCCCTGGGCAGCGTTCATCAGCTCGATGGCCAGGATGTGTTCCAAGTTGTCCATCACGCGGTAGAGCTTGGTGGCAGCATTGGCCCCCATACTGACGTGGTCTTCCTGTCCGTTGCTCGACACGATGGAGTCGCTACTGGCGGCATAGCAGTACATCTTGTTCTGGCTCACCATCGAAGCGGCGGCATACTGCGGTATCATGAAGCCCGAGTTCAGTCCCGGATTGGCCACCAGAAATTCGGGCAGACCGCGCAGGCCCATGATGAGCTGCGCCACACGCCGTTCGGAGATGTTGCCCAGTTCGGCCAGGGCGATGCACAGGAAGTCGTAGGCAATGGCCAACGGCTGTCCGTGGAAGTTTCCGCCCGATATGATGAGGTCTTCGTCGGGGAAGATGGTGGGGTTGTCGGTGACGGAATTGATTTCGGTGAGCAGCACCGATGCCACGTAGCGGATGGCATCTTTCGTAGCTCCATGCACCTGCGGAATGCAGCGGAAGGAATAAGGATCCTGCACGTGCTGCTTGGGACGAGCTATCAGCTCACTGCCTTCCAGCAGTTTGCGGAAAGCGGCACCCGTCTCGATCTGTCCCTGGTGGGGACGTATCTGCTGGATGCAGTCCATGAAGGGGTCGATGCGGCCGTCAAAGGCTTCGAGCGACAGGGCGGCAATCAGGTCGGCCCGCCGCGAGAGGCGCTGTGCCTTGAGGATGGCAAACACGCCGTTGGCGCTCATGAATTGGGTGCCGTTGAGCAGGGCCAGTCCTTCCTTGCTCTTCAGCTTGACCGGCTCCCAGCCGAACTCGTCGAGCACACTGATGGCCTCGCACTTCTTTCCCTTGTAGTAGACGTCACCCACGCCGATGAGGGGCAGGAAGAGATTGGCCAACGGAGCGAGGGCGCCCGAAGCGCCCCGCGAGCCGCGATCGGAGACAATGGGGAGGACATCGTTGTTGAAGAAGTCGAGGATGCGCTGCACAGTGATGACCTGCACACCGCTGTGACCCAGCGACAGGGCATGGGCCTTGAGGAGCATCATCAGCTTGACAATGACGGGCTTGATTTCCTCGCCCACACTGCAGGCATGGCTCTTGATGAGGTTTTCCTGCAGGGTTTCGAGTTCGTCGGGCGAGATGTTCTTGTTGCACAACGAACCGAAGCCGGTGGTGATGCCATACAGAGGGACATCGGACTCGGCAATCTTCCGGTCCAGATAGTCGCGGCAGCGCTGGATGCGTTCGCGGGCCTCGGGGGCCAGCTCCAGCTTGATGTTTTCGTTGATGATGCGTTCGAGGAGGTCGAAGGTCAGCTCACCCGAACCTATCTGATAGACATTCCTGCTCATACGCGTAATTCTTGGGTGATGGATTCCAGCAAACGGGCTTCTTCGTCGCAGGCTTTCCGCTCGAGGTCGTCGGCCTCGGCCTGCAGGGCAGCCACAAACTCCTTGTCTTTCAGCGAGCCCAGATTGATGCGGACGTTGAGCAACGCGCCCAGCACCGCATTGCGGGCAGACATCATGGCCACGCAGGCATCGGTCACGGCGTTGCGGTTGCCGTTACGGGCCACGTAGGCCAGGGCTGGCATCAGGGCAAAGGCCTTGCGGGCCACTTCCATCGGCACCAGGGCCGCCTGTCGGGTAGCCTCCTGAATGGCCGCACTGCGGGCCGCCTTTTCTTCATCGGTGGCCTTGGGCATCTTGAAGCAGGCAAATACGCGGTCGTAGGCCTCGGAGTCGCGGTCGATGTCGGCCGTAAAGCCTTCACGGGCGGCAGAGAGGTCGGCCGCCACACGCTCCATCTCGGCCCAGCTGACTTCGTAGTTCTTCTTGCCCACGGTGAGCCGGGCCACCATGGCTCCCAAAGCCGAGGCCAACGCGCCACTCAAGGCGGCCACACTGCCGCCCCCGGGGACGGGGTCGCTGCCCGCCACTTTATCCAAAAAATCGGTTACTTTCAGTTCTGTCAACATGGTATTACATTTTTATTAGGGGTGATACAATCATAAAATCAGTTCCATCCGTCAGGCAATAGGCCAAATGACCCCTTCCTTGATGGTGGTATAGACGCAGTTCATGCCCACATAGTAGGGCAGGAAGTGATAGTTGTCCGTATCGAGCACGGCAAAGTCGCCCTTCTTGCCCACCTCGATGCTGCCGATGCGGTCGGCCCGGTTCAGTGCCGCCGCGCCGTTCAGCGTCAGGGCAGTGATGGCCTCCTCCACGGACATCTGCATGTAGATGCAGGCCAGGGCAAAGGTCAGCGGGATGGAGCCGGAGAAGCAGCTGCCGGGATTCAGGTCGGTGGCCAGGGCCACGGCGCAACCGGCGTCAATCATCTGCCGGGCACGGGCATAGGGCTCGCGCAGGGCGAAAGCCGTCAGCGGCAGCAGCGTGGCCACCACACCCCGCGAGGCCATCGCGTCGATGTCGGCGTCGGAGGCATGGAGCAGGTGGTCGGCCGAAACGGCTCCCAGCTCGGCAGCCAGACCGGCTCCGCCCAGGGAAACAATCTCGTCGGCATGCAGCTTCAGAGCCAGGCCCTGTTCGCGGGCGGCCAGCAGCAGGCGGCGCGACTGTTCGAGGGAGAAGACGCCCTCCTCGCAGAACACGTCGCAGAACTCGGCCAGCCCGTTCTTCACCACACAGGGCAGGACCTCGCGTATCAGGAAGTCCACATAGTTGTCCGTCCGCCCCACATACTCCGCAGGCACGGCATGGGCGCCCAGGAAGGTGGGCACCACGTCCACCCGCCGGTGCTCGTCACAGGCCAGGCTCTGCATCACCTTCAGCTGGAGCAGTTCGGTGGACTTGTCGAGCCCGTAGCCGCTCTTCCCCTCGACGGTGGTGACACCCATGGCCAACATGCGCTTCAGGAAATCCTCGGCACGGGCACGCAGGCGGATGAAGTTGCTGGCGCGGGTAGCCTTCACGGTACTGACGATGCCGCCGCCCCGCCGCATGATGCTCATGTAGCTCTCGCCCCTGAGCCGCCAGGAGAATTCCTCGGCCCGCTCGCCGCCGAACACAAAGTGGGTGTGCGAATCCACAAAGCCGGGCAGCACACACCGTCCGCGGGCGTTGTAGTGCCAGTAGTGCTGGTAATAGCCGTCACGGCTCTCGCCACGGTTGGGCCCCACGTAGGTGATGAGGCCGTCCGTCACTTCGACCGTCGCATTCTCCAGCACCTGCACTTCCGCCATCTCCCGGCCTTTCCGGGCCGAGAAACCAGTCGGGGTGACCACACGGGCATTGAATATAATCAGGTTTTCTGCCATAGCCTTCCTCCGTCATTCTTCCATGATCCGGGCTTCCAGCACCTGGCGCAGGGAGAAGTTCTCCAGTCCGAGGTAATAGGAAGCGGTGTCTATCAGTGCCTCCATCGGCACCAGGCCGATGATTTCGCTGCCCACAATGCTCACGCCGTAGCGGCGGGCCTCGATGCGCACCAGCTCAAAGGCACGGTAGAGGGCCGTGCGGGTATAGTCGGTCATGTTGATGGACACCTGCGTGATGCCGCGGTCCTTCAGTTCCACGCCCATGGCCTTGCAGTAGCGCAGGCCGCCGCCGATGAAGCGGATCTTCTTGGCGATGTCGTGGGCTATCTCCAGGCTGGGTGTCGAGAGGTTGATGTTGTAGGCCACCAGCGGCATGCGGGCTCCGATGGCCACGGTGCCGGCCGTCGGATGGCGTTCAGCAGGGCCGAAGTCGGGCTTCCACTCGGGCTGGTGTATCTTCTCGGCCATGCCTTCGAATTCACCCTTGCGGATGGCGGCCAGGTTTTCCCGGTGGGGAGCCGTGGCCGACTTTTCGTAGAGGAACACGGGCAGGCCGTACCGCCGGGCTGCTTCTTCGCCCACTTCCCGCGACAGGGTAATGGCATCGTCCATCGTCACGCCCCGGATGGGGATGAAGGGCACCACGTCGACAGCTCCCATGCGGGGATGCTGGCCCTGGTGGTGGTTGAGGTCAATCAGCTCCACCGCCACGCCGATGGCTTCGAGCACGGCGTCGCGCAGGGGTTCGGGTTCGCCCACCACGGTCACCACCAGGCGGTTGTGGTCTTCATCGTTGCTGTAGTCCAGCAGTTTCACTCCGGCCCGCGCACGGAAGGGGGCCACAATCTTGTCTATCTTCTGCAAGTCGCGTCCCTCGCTGAAGTTGGGGACGCATTCCATGATTCTGTTCATAAGGTCAGCGTTAAAGGTCTATTGAATGAGTTCCTGTATCAGCCGGTCGTCGGCCAGGTAGGGCATCGTGATGTGGTATCCGTCGGCATGCGTGCGGTTGAACTCGGCACTGGTCTCCATGGCATGCGGATTGCGGGCCCACGAACGGCGGGCCACACCGCCCATCACGTCCCACAGCATGGCCGAGCGCAGGATCCGGTCTACCCGCTCGGAGCCGTCGCACACCATGCCGAAGCCGCCGTTGATGGCCTTGCCGATACCGACGCCGCCCCCGTTGTGCAGGGCTACGAGGCTCATGCCACGGGCGCAGTTGCCCGCAAAGCACTGCACGGCCATGTCTGCCATGACGTTACTGCCGTCCTTGATGTTAGCCGTCTCGCGGAAGGGGGAGTCCGTACCGCTCACGTCGTGGTGGTCGCGCCCCAGCATGATGGGCCCCACTTCGCCGCGGCGCACCATTTCGTTGAAGCGCAGGGCTATCTTCAGCCGTCCCTCGGCATCCTGGTAGAGGATGCGGGCCTGCGTGCCCACCACGAGGTTGTTCTTCTCGGCGTCGCGTATCCAGTTGTAGTTGTCCAGGTCCTGGCCGCGGCGCGTGGGGTCGATGCACTCCATGGCGGCACGGTCGGTCTTCACCAGGTCCTCGTGCCGTCCGCTCAGGCACACCCAGCGGAAGGGGCCGTAGCCGTAGTCGAAGAGTTCGGGCCCCATGATGTCCTCCACGTAGCTGGGAAAGATGAAGCCGTTCTTGTCACCGGCGTCGCGGGCTATCTCGCGGACACCGGCATCGTAGACGGCCTTCAGGAAGGAGTTGCCATAGTCGAAGAAGTAGGTGCCCCACTCCACCAGCTGACGGATGGCCTGATAGTGGCGGCGCAGCGAAGCGTCCACCAGCTCGTGGAAGCGGGCGGTGTCTTCGTGCAGCAGGCGGGTACGTTCCTCGAAGGTCAGCCCTGCGGGGCAGTAGCCGCCGTCGTAGACGGCATGGCACGAAGTCTGGTCGGAAAGCAGGTCGGGACGGATGCCCTCGCGCACGGCATACTCCAGCAGGTCGACGATGTTGCCGTGATAGGCCACGGACAGGGGCTGTCCGTGCTTCATAGCCTTTTGGGCCAAGGCAAAGGCATGGGGGATGGAGTCGGTCACCTCCTGCACCCAGCCCTGATCGTGGCGGGTGGCGATGCGCGACGCTTCCCCCTCGGCAATGATGGCTGCCTTGGGCTGTGCGCCGCTCATGCCGCCCAGGCCCGAGGAGACGAATAGGCGTCCGGCCAGATTGCCGTCCTGCGGAATGCCCAGCTTCAGTCGTCCGGCGTTGAGTAGGGTGTTGAACGTGCCGTGCACGATGCCCTGCGGCCCGATGTACATCCAGCCGCCGGCGGTCATCTGCCCGTAGTTGGCCACGCCCATCTGCATGGCGGTGTGCCAGTCTTCCTGGTTGTCATAGAGGCCCACCATCAGGGCGTTGGTCAGGATGACGCGCGGCGCTTCGGGCTTCGAGCGGAACAACCCTAGCGGATGGCCGCTCTCCACCACGAGCGTCTGGTCCTGTGTCAGCTCTTCGAGGTACATCTTCAGCAGGCGGTACTGCATCCAGTTCTGGCACACCTGTCCCGTCTCGCCATAGGTGACGAGCTCGTAGGGATAGAGGGCCACGTCGAAGGCCAGGTTGTTGTCGATCATCACCTGGAAGGCCTTGCCTTCGATGCAGCGGCCGCGGTATTCGTCGATGGGCTTGGCCTTGAGGTCGCCCTGCGGACGGTAGCCGTAGATGCGGCCGCGCGTGCGGAGTTCTTCCAGAAATTCGGGGGCCAGCTGGCTATGCAGCTCGGGCGGGATGTAACGGAGGGCATTCTTCAGCGCCACGGCCGTCCGGGCCGCATCGAGCGTGTAGCCGCGGTCGGGAGCACGGCGGATGCCCTCGACGAACGAGGGGTAAGGCGGAAGCACCTTGCTCAGAGATATTTCCATAATAAACGGAGATTAGAGGTTACAAATTGTCAATCAAGACGAAGTTTACTTGGCGCAATATACAAAACAATCCCGATATTTGCAATGAAATACCGGGATTATTTATCAAATAGTCAGAAAAACAGGTTTCGGGAGCGGTTTAGTCGTCAGCGTCCATGTCGATGACGTTGAACTTCGTGTCGAACTTGATTTCCCAACGGTTGCTGAGCTGTACTTCGTAGGAATAGCGGTCCTTCTCCAGCTTGACAATTTCAGCATCGGGATAGCGGTCGGCCACAAACTTCTGGATGGGCTGCGGAACAACGGCAGCAGGCACCTCCGACATACGGCACTGGATGTCGGTCCATTCGCCTTTCTTGTTGAACTCCACCTTGCTGCCGCTGGTGAACATCACTTCGTAGGAGGTGTCGAACAGTTCGGAGTCTTCCTTGGCAAAGGCCACTTTCTCCGAGGCGAAATGCTTCTTGACAAACTGCTGTGCGGCGGCGGGGAGCTGCTCGAAGGTGATGGGTTTGTCGTTGTCGGCCGATGCCAGCTGAATGGTGAACACGCTTACCAGTAAGAGGAACAATTTTTTCATAATCGTAAGTTTTTAAAGGGTTATTACTAAATTTGATTTCTGTCTTTTTTCTCGTTTTCGTACTGCAAAGGAAAGCAGTCATTCTGGAAAGAATTGGGAAAAATGAAGGAAATGAAAGAAAAAAGAGAATTTTTTTATTGCGAAGGCTGTATTCCGCCCCGCAGCCAGCGATATAACCCCTTAAAAACAAAAAGCAAATGGCAAAGCCCCCGTCAGTCTTCGCTGCGGCTCTGCTTCAGGGCCCGCAGGTAGCGTACCATCACGCCGGCCGACTCGCTCGTTTCCAGCCGGAGGTTCTCCTGCAGTTCGGGAAGGCCCTCGAGGAGGGACATCATCTTGTCCTTGCCCACAAACTCGGCACGGCCGGTCTCGGGATTGATTTCGTAGAACACGCGGGCAGCCACCAGCGCCGACGCGGCAATGGCATCGCCCACCTCGCCGCCCAGCTTCGTGGCGTCGGGCGACTGGGCCGTGCTCGTGGCAGCCTGGCCGACGGGCTGGGCACAGAAGTAGAACTTGTCGCCCACGTGCATGGTGGCCGCATAGCAGTTGCCGAAGCGGTAGCGCTTGTAGCGCATCTTGCGGCAGTTGACGTAGAGGGCCGTATCAATCCGCACCGCATAGCAGCGACGGTTCAGATAACGGCTCAGGCCACGGTTGTCCACCGCCTCGATGCGGTAGTCACCTCCACCCATCAGCAGTATCTGGTTCTTGCTGCGACGCTCCACCCGCAACGTCGTCACCGTGTCGCCGTCGCACTCCACCAGTTCGCGCAGGTTGGCATACATAATCTGCTGCGCCTCGCAAGGCAGGAACAGCCCCGAGACGCCTAACAATGCCAGCAACACTACCCATTTCTTCATATCTGAAAGTCTCCTTTTTCCGGTTCGTTGGTTTTGCGAGCTAAAGGTAAGGCATTTTGGAAAAACCTGCAAGCCTGCGGCTAAAAATGTTTCAAACGGCAGACAACCAGCACCGGATTGTCATCCGTTTTCGCCCCGCCTGCATAGTCGGGTATCATTGGCTGCGGTTTGCTGCCGGCCTCGTTCCTCAGAACAACCATCAAACCAGCTATAATCTGCCCGGGAAAACCAAAGGAAACGATTGTGCTGAATACCAGCATTGTACGGAACAAGTCGAAGGAAAGCTGGAGAAAGCCCACAAAAGCGACGGCGGACTTCGTACTTCTGCCGACTTTTCATACCTTTGCCACGCAAACCAACACTGAACAACTTATGATGAGCGAAAACGAAATACGCGCCGCCTACCGGCAGGATGCCGAACGCGCGGCCGGCGAAGTGACAAAGACGCAACGACTGATTTACCGCACCGGCACCCTGCGCCTGCTGCTTTTCGGCGGAGCCGTGGCGGCGGTAATAGGCCTGTGGGGCCAGGGCGCGCTGATGTATGCCGTGACGGCCGCCTGCCTGCTGCCCTTCCTGCTGCTGGTGAAGTACCACAACCGCCTGTTCCTGCGGAAGGACTATCAGGAGAAGCGGCAGGAGGTGAACCGACAGGAGCTGGCCGCGCTCGACCAGGATACCTCGGCCTTCGACGACGGCAAGGAATTTGCCGACCCGGCCCATCCCTATACGTACGACCTCGACGTCTTCGGTCCCCGCTCGCTCTTCCAGTACGTCAACCGCACGTGCACCCGCCTCGGACGCGAACAGCTGGCCGGGTGGATGGCCTGCCACCTAGACAAGCGGGAACCCATCCTCCGCCGGCAGGAGGCCGTGCAGGAACTGGCGGGCAAGCCGTCATTCCGCCAGCACTTCCGCATCCTGGGCCTGCTGAACAAGGGGCAGGCGGCCGACCGTGCCGAGCTGCTGGAGTGGGCACAAAGCCCCGTCCGCTACCGCAACCGCGGCCTGCTGCGACGGCTGCCCCACGTGGTGACGGCGGTCAACCTCCTCTGCCTCCTGGGTGTCGTGACGGGCGTGCTGCCGGGCAACGTATGGGGCGTCTTGTGGTTCGGCATCGTGGTAGCCAGCTTCGCCTTCACGCGGCAGATCACCAAGGTACAGAGCGTCTACGGACAGAAGCTCCGCATCCTGGGCACCTACGCCCAGCTGCTGCAGACGATGGACGAGGAGCCGATGGAAGCCCCGCTCCTGCGGGCCGTCAAAGACAAGATTGGAGGTGACCGCCGACAGGCCTCGCAGGCCATCCGGCGGCTGGTGAAACTGATGAACGAGCTGGACCAGCGCAACAATTACCTGATGTACACCGTGCTGAACGGCTGCTTTTTCTGGGAGCTTTGGCAGATTATGCGCATCGAGGCGTGGAAGGAAGTCCATGCGGGCGAACTGCCGCACTGGCTGGAGGCCATCGGCGAGATGGACGCACTCTGCTCGCTGGGCACGTTCGCCTACAACCATCCGGAGGGATACTCCTACCCCGACATTCTGGGCGATACAAACACGGGGACGGACAACACGGAAACGCCTTTCCAGCTGGTGGCCGAGACGATGGGCCATCCGCTCATCCCGCGCGACCGCTGCGTGTGCAACGACATCCGCATGACCCGCCGCCCCGCCTTCATCATCATCACGGGGGCCAACATGGCGGGCAAGAGCACCTACCTGCGCACCATCGGCGTGAACTACCTGCTGGCCTGCATCGGCGCGCCCGTCTGTGCCAAGCAGATGTCACTCTACCCCGCCCGACTGATGACGAGCCTGCGCACTACCGACTCGCTCAGCGACAACGAGTCCTACTTCTTCGCCGAGCTGAAGCGGCTGAAGTCCGTCATCGACCGCCTGCAAAGCGGCGAGCAGCTCTTCATCATCCTCGACGAAATTCTGAAGGGCACCAACTCGGCCGACAAACAGCGGGGTTCGTTCGCCCTCGTCCAACAGCTGGTGCGTCTGCAGGCCAACGGCATCATCGCCACGCACGACCTGCTGCTGGGTACACTGAAGGACCGCTTCCCCGACTGCATCGACAACTTCCGCTTCGAAGCCGACATCACCGGCGACGAGCTGACTTTCTCCTACCGCCTCCGCCCCGGCGTGGCGCAGAACATGAACGCCTGCTTCCTCATGAAGAAGATGGGGATTGCCATGGATCTATAAAAAAGAGACACCACAGACTACACGGATTTACACAGATTTCTCCTACTCAGCTATCGACTGATAAAAAACATAATCTGTGTAAATCCGTGTAATCTGTGGTGCAAAAAAAATCAGTCCTTCTTCTTGAACAGCGCAAAACTTTCGCCGAACGTACGCGAATAGAACAGCAGCACGGCAATGGTTCCGCAGCTGATAGCCGCATCGGCCAGGTTGAAGACGGGACTGAAGAAAATGAAATGCTTGCCTGCCACGAAAGGCATCCACGACGGCCAGTCGAACTCGAACAGCGGGAAGTAGAACATGTCCACCACACGCCCGTACAGCCAGTCAGCATAACCCTGCCCCGCCGGCACGAACGTGGCAATGCTCATCCGCGTGCTCTCGCTGAAGATGGCGCCGTAGAAGATGCTGTCGATGACATTGCCCACCGCCCCTGCAAAAATCAGTGCGATGCACACGATGTAACCCATCTTGAAGCGCGCCTTGGCCAGCCGCCAGATGTACCACAGGATGACACCCGAGAACACCAGCCGCATCAGCGTCTGCACCGCCTTGGGCATCACCTGCATGCCGAAGGCCATGCCGTTGTTCTCGATGAAAGCAATGTAGAACCAGTCCGTGATGCGGATGCTCTGCCCGTAATACATGTGGGTCTTCACCTCGATCTTGATAAGCTGGTCCAGAAAGAGGGTGAGCACAATGATGCCCACCGCCAGCCAGAATCGGTTGTATTTCTTGTCCATAACGTTCGGATAACACATAAAAGTTCTTGATACGCGGGCAAAGGTATAAAAAAGCGGGGAATTATCGGTGCCGGACATGCAAATACATCAACCCGTCCCCACAAAGCACTGCCACACCACCCGACGAAGCACTGGCAGGCACCCTCACAAAGCACTGCGTCAGCGGGCAACGGAGCACTGCCTTGTACCCTCACGGAGCACGGCATGAACCCGCCAGGGCATAAAAAAAGCCGCCCCAATCCCTGGGACGGCTTTCATATCATATAAGAATAGTGTCGGATTACTCAGCCTTTGCTTCTTCAGCAGGAGCTTCAGTTGCAGGAGCCTCTGCAGCGGGAGCAGCTTCCGTAGCGACAGCCTTCTTGGAAGAACGGCGCGTACGGGTTGCCTTCTTGGCCACCTTGTCCTTAGCCATGTTCTCGTTGTAGTCAACGAGTTCGATGAAGCACATCTCGGCGTTGTCACCCAGACGGTTACCAGTCTTGATGATGCGAGTGTAGCCACCCGGACGGTCGGCAATCTTTACAGAGATTTCCTTGAACAGTTCAGTTACAGCATACTTGTCTTGCAAGTTGCTAAATACTACACGACGGGAGTTTGTAGTGTCGTTCTTTGACTTGGTGATCAGCGGCTCAACAAACTTCTTCAGAGCTTTAGCCTTTGCAACGGTCGTAGTGATTCTTTTGTGCTTGATCAGAGAGCACGCCATATTGGCCAACATAGCGTTTCTGTGAGAAGCAGTACGACCCAGATGGTTGAATTTCTTGTTATGTCTCATTGTTTATTCTTTATCTAATTTATATTTAGAAATATCGGTTCCAAACGACAGATTCAGACTGTCCAGCAAATCATCAAGCTCGGTCAGCGATTTCTTACCGAAGTTGCGGAACTTCAGGAGGTCGGTCTTGTTGAACTGTACCAGATCGCCCAGGGTCTCGACGTCGGCAGCCTTCAAGCAGTTGAGGGCACGAACAGAGAGGTCCATATCGACGAGCTTGGTCTTCAGCAACTGACGCATGTGCAATACTTCCTCATCAAACTCTTCATTGCCGTCGGCATCGTTGTTCTCGAGCGTGATCTTCTCGTCGGAGAAGAGCATGAAGTGATAGATCAGGATTTTTGCAGCTTCCTTCAGCGCCTCTTTCGGGTGAATGGAACCGTCGGTAGTAATCTCGAGCACCAGTTTCTCGTAGTCAGTCTTCTGCTCTACGCGGTAGTTTTCCACCTGGTACTTGACGTTACGTATCGGAGTATAAATGGAGTCGATAGGAATTACATTCACATCAGTGCAGTATTCACGGTTCTCGTCAGCGGGAACATAACCACGGCCTTTGTTGATTGTAATGTCTATCTGCATCGTAGCTTTTGAATCTAAATGACAAATAACTAATTCAGGATTTAACACTTCAAATCCAGTCAGATACTTACTTATGTCACCTGCCTTAAATTCACTCGAATTCTCGATCGTGATACTTACCTTTTCGCTCTCGAATTCTTCTACTACTTGCTTGAACCGTACTTGCTTCAGGTTCAAGATAATGTTAGTAACATCCTCCTTTACACCGGGGACACTGGAAAATTCGTGCTCAACACCCTCGATTTTGATGGTGGTGATGGCAAAACCTTCCAATGAAGAAAGCAGGATGCGGCGCAGTGCATTACCCACGGTAATACCGAAACCGGGCTCCAACGGACGAAACTCGAACTTGCCGAATTTAGAGTCCGCTTCCAACATTAAAACTTTATCAGGTTTTTGAAATGCTAATATCGCCATGAAATCAATTATTATTTAGAGTACAATTCTACGATCAAATGTTCCTTAATGTTCTCAGGAATGTCAGCTCTTTCGGGTACGTGCAGGAGCTTGCCTACCTTTGCATTGTCGTCCCACTCCAGCCAAGGATACTTGCTGTGGTTGAAGCCAGCCAACGAGTTGGCAACTACTTCCAGAGACTTCGAACGCTCGCGAACACCAACCACCTGACCGGCTTTCAGAGAGTAGGAAGGAATGTTCACTACCTCACCGTCAACAGTGATGTGCTTGTGGCTTACCAGCTGGCGGGCAGCAGCACGCGTGGGAGCGATACCCAAGCGGAATACTACGTTGTCCAGACGGCACTCCAGCAACTGCAACAGGATTTCACCGGTAATACCTTTCAGTGTAGCTGCCTTCTCGAACAGGTTGCGGAATTGTTTTTCCAATACACCGTAAGTATATTTTGCTTTCTGCTTCTCACGAAGTTGCACACCGTATTCAGAAGTTTTTCTCTTTCTGGAGTTACCGTGCTGTCCGGGAGGATAGTTCTTCTTAGACAAAACTTTATCTGCTCCGAAGATACCTTCACCGAATTTACGGGCGATTCTTGATTTTGGTCCAGTATATCTAGCCATTTTCTTTTAAATATTTAATTGTTTAATTGATGAACTCAATTTGTTGCAGCCGCGATTGCAGAGAAGAAAAGTACAATCCAATAACAAAATCAAGTTTCATGCTTTGTAATAAAGGTAAATCTTAAACTCTACGTCTTTTAGGAGGACGACATCCATTGTGAGGCAGCGGAGTTACGTCGATGATTTCGGTAACCTCGATACCGGCTCCGTGAATAGTTCTGATAGCGGACTCACGACCGTTACCCGGACCCTTTACATAAGCCTTTACCTTTCTCAAGCCAAGATCGTAAGCCACTTTGGCGCAATCCTGGGCAGCCATCTGTGCTGCATACGGAGTGTTCTTCTTAGAACCTCTAAAACCCATCTTTCCGGCAGAAGACCAGGAGATAATCTGACCTTCGCTATTTGCCAGAGAAACAATGATGTTGTTGAAGGATGAATGAACGTGCAACTGTCCGTTGGCATCCACCTTTACATTTCTCTTTTTTGCTGCAACTGTTTTTTTTGCCATATCAACAATTATTATTTAGTAGCTTTTTTCTTATTAGCAACGGTTTTCTTCTTACCCTTACGAGTACGGGCGTTGTTCTTTGTACTCTGACCTCTAACAGGCAAGCCCAGACGATGGCGGACACCACGATAGCAACCGATATCCATCAGGCGCTTGATGTTCAGTTGAACTTCAGAACGAAGATCACCTTCTACTTTGTACTCGGCACCAATGATCTCACGAATCTTGGCTGCCTGGTCATCCGTCCAGTCTTTTACTTTCAGGTCCTTGTCAACACCTGCTTTATCCAAAATTTTTGCTGAACTACTACGACCTATACCGTAGATATAGGTCAACGCAATTTCTCCTCTCTTATTCTGAGGCAAATCGACACCAACTATTCTTATAGCCATATACTAAATTATTTTTTTTGCAAAAATAATAAATTATCCTTGACGTTGTTTATACTTAGGATTTTTCTTGTTAATAACATACAAACGGCCATTACGTCTAACGATCTTACACTCTGGCGTACGTTTCTTTAAGGATGCTTTTACTTTCATATCTTAAATTTATTTATATCTGAATACAATTCTTCCTTTCGATAAATCGTAAGGAGACATTTCGACTCTCACCTTATCTCCCGGCAAAATCTTGATATAGTGCATCCTCATCTTACCGGAAATATGAGCAGTAATCTCATGTCCATTTTCTAATTCAACGCGAAACATTGCATTAGACAATGCTTCAACGATAACTCCATCTTGTTCTATTGCAGATTGCTTAGCCATATTAATCTTTTAAATTGCTTGGTCTCCTAATACTTCTTCTATAAACTCGAATGATGAAAGGATGTCTGCCTTTCCTTCGCGCACCGCAATGGTATGCTCAAAGTGAGCGGCACACTTCCTGTCGCGCGTACGGACCGTCCAGTGGTCGGGCTCCATGACTACATGCCGGTCGCCCAGTGTAATCATTGGTTCGATGGCAATGCAGAGTCCACGCTTGAGCATCGTACCCGTACCTCTACGCCCATAATTGGGGACCTGAGGGTCTTCGTGCATCTCCTTCCCGATGCCGTGTCCGACAAACTCACGGACCACGCCGTAGGAATGAGACTCGCAATGCTCCTGTATGGCATATCCGATGTCACCCAGGCGTTTGCCGGGAACAGCATTTTCAATGCCGATGTACAGCGCTTCCTTGGTTACCTTCAACAGGTTGCGGATTTCCTCACTGACTTCACCCACACAGAACGTATAAGCCGAATCACCGCAGAAACCGTTCATGTACGTACCGCAGTCGACCGATACAATATCACCGTCCTTCAACACCACATTGCCCGGGATGCCATGTACCACCTGCTCGTTCACCGAAGTACAGATAGAAGCCGGAAACGGCCCACCATACGGATTGGGGAAACCCTTGAACGTCGGGATGGCACCATGATCTCTGATGAATTCCTCCGCCACTTTGTCCAACTCGAGCGTCATGACTCCGGGCTTGATAACCTTGGCTATCTCAGCCAAGGTTCGGCCCACGAGCAGATTGCTGGCGCGCAGCAACTCTATTTCATCATTTGTCTTAAGAAATATCACTTCAAAAAACTATTAATAGGCAGCTATATTTCCGCTACGGCCCTTGATACGTCCGGACTTCAACAAACCGTCATAATGTCTCATCAACAAATGACTTTCAACCTGCTGCAACGTATCGAGGACTACACCAACAAGAATCAACAAAGATGTTCCACCAAAGAACTGAGCAAACTCGGCCTTCACACCGAACACACCGGCAAAAGCAGGCATGATGGCAACCAACGCCAGGAAGAAGGAACCCGGCAGAGTGATACGCGACATGATAACGTCGATATACTCGGCAGTGCTCTTGCCCGGCTTGATACCCGGAATGAAGCCGTTGTTTCTCTTCATATCTTCGGCCATTTGAGTCGGATTGATAGTAATTGCAGTATAGAAATAAGTAAATACTATGATCAGCACTGCAAATACCAGGTTATACCAGAAGCTTGTATGATCAGTAAACGCACGCATGAAACCGCTCATCTCATTAGCCTTGCTCGACAAACCGATGATGGTAATGGGGATGAACATGATAGCCTGTGCAAAAATGATAGGCATCACGTTAGCGGCATTCACCTTCAAGGGAATGTACTGACGTGCACCGCCATACTGCTTGTTACCTACAATCTTCTTTGCATACTGTACGGGGATTTTACGAGTTCCCTGTACCAGCAGAATAGCAAATGCGATAACAATGAGCAGCACCACCATTTCAATCAGGAACATCACCAGACCACCGGCCTTTTCAGTGACACGGGAAGTCAGTTCCTGAACGAAAGACTGGGGCAGACGCGCAATGATACCAATCATGATGATCAACGAGATACCGTTACCGATACCTTTATCGGTAATACGCTCACCAAGCCACAAAATAAACATACTTCCGGCCGCCAATATGATGGTAGAAGTAATCATAAACAGAGTCCAATCTAATGAAGCATTTAAGGAAGGACCGGCCTGCATCTTAAGGTTAATCAAATAGGAAGGAGCCTGTACCAGCAGGATAAAGATAGTCAGCACACGAGTGTACTGGTTCATCTTTCTTCTGCCGCTCTCACCTTCACGCTGCAGCTTCTGGAAATACGGAACCGCAATGCCCAGCAGCTGGATAACGATGGAGGCAGTGATATAAGGCATGATTCCCAATGCGAAAATAGACGCATTCGAGAACGCACCTCCCGAAAACATGTTCAGCAAGGCTAAAAGGCCCTCGCTTGTTTGTTGATGCAACTGAGTCAGCATCGACGGGTTGATGCCCGGCAACACGACATACGAACCGAAACGGTAAATTGCCACAAACAATATGGTAATGAGGATCCGTTGTCTCAGATCCTCAATTTTCCATATATTCTTTAATGTTTCAATAGCTTTTCTCATTGAATCAGAGTTTTACTACTTGTCCACCAGCAGCTTCGATGGCAGCTGCAGCACTCTTGGAGAATGCATGAGCCTGTACATCCAACTTAGCAGTCAAAGTTCCGTTACCTAATACTTTTACCAACTGGTTAGCAGAGATGAAACCAGCAGCTACAAAGTCGTTGATACCTACAGTCTGAAGGTTCTTGGCTTCGGCAAGTTTCTGAATCGTTTCCAGATTGATGGCCTTGTACTCTACACGGTTGATGTTCTTAAAACCGAACTTGGGCACACGGCGCTGCAGAGGCATCTGACCGCCTTCGAAACCAATCTTCTTAGAGTATCCAGATCTTTGCTTAGCACCTTTATGACCTCTGGTAGAAGTTCCTCCCAAACCAGATCCCGGACCACGTCCAATTCTCTTTCTAGTTTTAGTAGAACCTTCGGCAGGTTTTAAATTACTTAAGTTCATATTGTAATTCGTTTTATTATTCAACAAATAATTACTTAACAATGGTAACCAAGTGTTTAACCTTATCCACCATTCCAAGAATTGAAGGAGTGCATTCGTGTTCAACCACACGATTCAACTTATGAAGTCCCAGTGCATCGAGAGTCTTCTTCTGATCAGCCGGAGCACCAATTCTACTTTTAATCTGTTTAATCTTTATAGTCGACATAATATTCCTCCTTATCCTCTAAATACTTTTTCAACACTAATACCTCTGTTCTGGGCAACGGTACGGGCATCACGCATTTCGCTCAATGCCAGGATAGTGGCCTTTACCAGATTGTGGGGGTTAGAAGAACCTTTGGACTTAGCCAAAACGTCCGTTACACCAACACTCTCCAATACGGCACGCATAGCACCGCCGGCAACCACACCGGTACCGTGGGAAGCGGGCTTGATAAATACCTCTGCACCACCGAACTTAGCTGACTGTTCGTGAGGTACTGTACCTTTCAGCACGGGTACCTTGGTCAGGTTCTTCTTTGCAGACTCAACGCCTTTGGCAATGGCAGCAGTCACTTCACCAGCCTTACCAAGGCCCCAACCGATGATGCCTTCTTCGTTTCCAACTACAACAATAGCAGAGAAACTAAAAGTTCTACCACCTTTGGTTACCTTAGTCACACGGTTGATAGCAACCAATCTGTCTTTCAGTTCTATATCGTTTGAGATTCTTACTCTATTATTAAGTCCTGCCATAATGATTAAAATTTAAGTCCACCGTTACGGGCAGCGTCAGCCACCTCTTTTACTCTCCCATGATACAAGTAACCATTACGGTCGAAAACAACAGTCGTAATACCTGCTTCCTGAGCCTTCTTGGCAATCAGTTCACCAACCTTGGCAGCCTGTTCCTTCTTCGGCATCTTTTCAGTCATACCGAGTGAAGAAGCGGAAGCCAATGTCTTGCCCGACAAATCGTCGATCACCTGAACATAGATTTGCTTGTTACTTCTAAATACACTCATACGCGGGCACTCAGCAGTACCGGAAACCTTATTGCGTACTCTATATTTGATTTTAATTCGTCTTTCTATTTTTGTTGTCATAATACTATCAATTTAAATGATTATTTAGCACCGGCTGATTTACCAGACTTTCTACGAATTTCTTCGCCAACAAACTTAATACCTTTACCCTTGTACGGTTCAGGCATACGGAAAGAACGGATTTTTGCGCAAACTAAGCCCAGCAACTGTTTGTCACAAGACTCCAGAATAATCAGAGGGTTCTTGTTTCTTTCAGACTTCGTCTCAACTTTCACTTCAGGAGGCAGCTGGATAAAGATACTGTGAGTATAACCCAAAGCCAGCTCGATGATGTTGCCCTGATTGGAAGCACGGTAACCTACACCGACCAGTTCGAGTTCCTTCTTATATCCTTGAGATACGCCGACTACCATGTTGTGAACCAATGCACGGTAAAGGCCATGGAATGCATGCTTCTGCTTGGGATCGTCCAGCATTGCAGATTCGTTTTCAGCCAACACAACATGACCGTCTTCGATAGTAACATTGATAGCAGGATTTACGTATTGGCTCATTTCACCTTTGGGTCCCTTTACGGTAACCACGTTGTCGTTCAGAGTGACTGTCACTCCAGCGGGAATACTAATGGGTAATTTTCCTATTCTTGACATTGCTAATTCCTCCTATTAATATACATAACACAAAACTTCACCACCGATTTTCAGTTCAGCGGCCTCTTTGTTGGTCATTACACCCTTGGAAGTAGATATTATAGCAATACCCAAACCATTAATAACACGCGGCATGTCTTTGTAACCGGTATATTTACGCATACCCGGAGAAGAAATTCTCTCCAACTTCTTGATAGCGTTTACCTTGTTTACCGGATCATACTTCAAAGCAACCTTGATTGTGCCTTGAGGACCATCTTCTACAAACTTATAGTTAAGAATGTAGCCTTTCTCAAAAAGAATCTTGGTGATTTCTTTTTTCAAATTTGAAGCCGGAACTTCTACAACTCTGTGCTTCGCTTGAATAGCGTTCCGCAACCTCGTCAAATAATCTGCTATTGGATCAGTCATATAAAAAATAAATTAAATTAATCAGGACTACCCTGACAATATTTAAAAATAACAATTACCAGCTTGCTTTCTTAACACCCGGGATAAGACCGTTAGAAGCCATCTCACGGAACTGGATTCTCGAAATGCCGAACTGACGGATATATCCTTTTGGACGACCGGTCAGCTTGCAACGGTTGTGAAGACGAATGGGGTTAGCGTTCTTCGGCAGGTCCTGCAGTTTCTGTGCAGCTTCGTAAGCTTCAGCAGGATCACCAGTTCTAACGATCTTCTTCAGAGCAGCTCTTTTCTCGGCATATCTGGCTACTAACTTGGCACGTCTTACTTCGCGTGCTTTCATTGATTCCTTTGCCATAATCTATCAATCTTTTTTAGCGTTCTTAAACGGTAAACCAAATTCCTTCAACAGAGCATAACCTTCTTCGTCAGTCTTGGCGGTTGTAACGAAGGTAATGTTCATACCCAGAATTCGGGTAATGCTGTCGATATTGATTTCAGGGAAGATAATCTGTTCCTGAATACCGAGCGTGTAGTTACCCTTACCATCAAACTTACTTTCAATACCCTTGAAGTCACGGATACGGGGGAGAGCCACACGAACCAATCTCTCGAGGAATTCGTACATTCTCTCACGACGCAATGTCACCATGACGCCGATAGGCATTTTCTTACGCAACTTGAAGTTAGCAATATCCTTGCGCGAAATCGTTGCCACAGCCTTCTGGCCAGTAATGGCAGTCAATTCGTTGATTGCAACTTCGATAATCTTCTTGTCGGCCACAGCCATACCCAGACCCTGGTTGATTACAATCTTCTTCAGTACAGGGATCTGCATGGAAGAAGAATACTGGAACTGTGACTTCAATGCAGGAGCAATGCGCTCTGCATATTCTTTCTTAAGGCTAGCAGTATTGCTCATTACTTAATCTCCTCTCCTGATTTTTTAGAATAACGCACTAAAGTGCCGTCCGCACTCAATTTTCTACCAATACGAGTACCCTTGCCAGTCTTGGGGTCTACCGGGTTCAAGTTCGACAGGTGAATGGAAGCTTCCTGCTTCACGATACCACCTTGGGGGTTCTTTGCGCTGGGCTTCGTGCTCTTGGAAACCATGTTGATGCCCTCAACGATCGCACGATTCTTCTTAACGAGAACCTTCAATACGCGACCAGTCTTGCCCTTGTCTTCGCCAGCGTTTACGTAAACTGTGTCGCCTTTCTTAATATGTAATTTACTCATTACTTAAATCTTTTACGAAAAAATTAAAGTACTTCAGGAGCGAGTGACACTACTTTCATGTTAGCAGCACGCAGTTCACGAGCTACGGGACCGAAGATACGACTACCTCTGATTTCACCTGCATTGTTCAGCAATACGCAAGCGTTGTCATCAAAACGTATATAAGAGCCATCCGGACGACGGATTTCCTTCTTGGTACGTACAATCAAAGCCTTAGACACTGCACCTTTTTTAATATCACTTGAAGGGATGACGCTCTTGACAGAAACGACAATCACGTCTCCTACAGAAGCATAGCGACGACCTGTACCGCCCAAAACACGGATACAGAGAGCTTCCTTCGCTCCGCTGTTGTCACATACTGTAAGTCTGGATTCTGCTTGTATCATAATTACTTCGCTTTTTCAACAATTTCTACTAATCTCCATCTCTTGGTCTTGCTCAAAGGACGAGTTTCCATGATACGTACAGTATCACCTACATTGCACTCATTCTTTTCATCATGAGCATGGTATTTCTTAGTCTTGCTAACGAACTTACCATAAATGGGGTGTTTCTCCTTAAACTTGGCAGCAACAGTGATAGTTTTGTCCATCTTATTGCTCAACACAACCCCTGTTCTTTCTTTTCTTAAATTTCTTGCTTCCATCAAGCTCATCATTTATTGTTAAGTTCTCTTTGGCGTAATTCTGTTTTCATACGCGCAATTGTCCTGCGTAATTGTTTGATCTGAGCAGGATTATCCAACGGAGAAATAGAATGGTTCAACACCATCTGATTGTAATTGGCCACTTCGGCTTCTACTCTTTCTGCCAAATCGGCGGTAGACATTTCTCTAATTTCTGCAATCTTCATAACTCTTACGCATTTTGATTTTGAATATCGTAATCACGTCTCACCACAAACTTCGTTGTGATAGGGAGCTTCTGGGCGGCCAGACGCAAAGCTTCCTTTGCAATCTCGTAAGACACGCCTTCTGCCTCGATAATGATTCTACCCGGAGTAACAGGTGCTACGAATCCTTCGGGATTACCTTTACCTTTACCCATACGTACATCAGCAGGCTTTCTCGTAATAGGTTTGTCCGGGAAGATACGAATCCAAATCTGTCCTTGACGTTGCATATATCTTGTCACAGCAATACGCGCAGCTTCAATCTGACGGCCTGTGATCCACTTCGTTTCCAAAGCCTTAATACCAAAAGAGCCGAAAGCCAGCTGGTTGCCTCTCTGAGCATTACCTTTCTGGCGGCCCTTCTGCTGTCTTCTGAATTTTGTCTTTTTCGGTTGTAACATAATTCCTAAAAAATCAAATTCGTTTAGCGATTATTTTTCTTTCTTTTGAAGTTCTTTCCGCCATTGTTTCCGCTATTGCTTCCACGGCCACTTTCTTTGGTTTGTGTAAAGTTCGGAGCCAATTCTCTCTTGCCATAAACTTCACCTCTGCAGATCCAAACTTTGATACCGAGAAGACCGACCTTGGTCAACGCTTCTGTGTGACAGTAGTCGATGTCAGCTCTGAAAGTGTGCAACGGAGTTCTTCCTTCCTTATACATTTCAGAACGAGCCATTTCGGCGCCATTCAGACGTCCTGAAATCAAAACTTTGATACCCTCAGCGCCCATACGCATCGTGTTGGCGATAGCCATCTTGATGGCGCGGCGATAAGCGATTTTGCCCTCTACCTGGCGAGCGATGTTATTAGCCACGATAACTGCATCGAGCTCAGGTCTTTTCACTTCGAAGATGTTAATCTGAATATCCTTATCGGTAACCTTCTTCAACTCTTCCTTCAGCTTGTCAACTTCCTGGCCACCCTTACCGATAATGATACCCGGACGTGCAGTACAAACGGTAATCGTCACGAGTTTCAGCGTACGTTCGATGACAATTCTTGAAACGCTGGCTTTTGCAAGACGAGCATTCAGATATTTGCGGATCTTGCTATCTTCCAGCAAAGAATCACCGTAATTCTTTCCACCATACCAATTGGAATCCCATCCTCTGATAATTCCCAAACGGTTGCTTATTGGATTAACTTTTTGTCCCATTTGCCTTAATTTTGATCTTCGTTATTACTTTTAGAACCAACGAACAATGTTACATGATTAGAACGCTTGCGGATTCTGTAACCTCTACCCTGCGGAGCCGGACGCATTCTTTTCAGCGTAGCACCACCATCAACAAAAATCTTGGTTACGAACAGTTCGCCGCTTTCAGCCTTACGTTCGTTTTTCTGCTCCCAGTTAGCGATTGCAGAGCGCAGCAACTTTTCCACTCTGGCTGCAGCCTCTTTCGAAGAGAACTTCAAAACGCCGAGCGCTCTGTTCACTTCCATCCCGCGAATCATGTCAGCCACGAGACGCATCTTACGGGGGGAAGTAGGAACATTTTGCAATTTCGCAAAATACATGGTCTTAAGGGCTTCTTTTCTTTTTTCAGCCGATATTTTTTTTCTTGCTCCCATTATATTATTACTTTATTATTTCAATTGAATCCTGCCTTATTTTTTCTTGTTACCAGCATGACCTCTGAAGGTACGGGTCGGAGCGAATTCGCCCAGCTTGTGTCCCACCATGTTTTCGGTAACATAAACAGGAATGAATTTATTTCCATTGTGAACTGCAACAGTATGGCCTACAAAATCAGGCGAAATCATTGAAGCTCTGGCCCAGGTCTTAACTACCACTTTCTTGCCCGATTCATTCATGGCAAGCACCTTCTTTTCAAGCTTGACGTTAATATACGGACCTTTTTTTAATGAACGACTCATAATTTTCTCAATTAATCAGGTTACTTCTTTCTTCTCTCAATAATATACTTAGACGATTGTTTCTTCGGAGCTCTTGTCTTAAGACCCTTAGCATACAATCCCTTGCGAGATCTCGGGTGACCTCCGGAAGCACGTCCTTCACCACCACCCATCGGGTGATCAACCGGGTTCATAACCACACCACGGTTGCGAGGACGACGTCCCAGCCAACGAGAGCGACCAGCCTTACCTGAGCTCTCCAACCCGTGATCCGAGTTGCCTACGCTACCGATAGTAGCCTTACAAGTACTGAGAATCTGACGAACCTCACCTGAAGGCAACTTGATAACGCAGTACTTGCCTTCTCTTGAAGTCAACTGAGCGAAGTTACCGGCCGAACGAACCAGAGCGGCACCCTGACCCGGACGCAATTCAATGTTGTGAATTACAGTACCGACCGGAATATTCTGAAGAGGAAGTGCATTTCCAATCTCTGGAGCTGCATTTTCACCTGACATCAAAGTCGCACCAACTTGCAATCCATTGGGAGCAATAATATATCTCTTTTCGCCGTCAGCGTAGAACAACAGAGCGATACGGGCCGAACGGTTCGGATCGTATTCGATTGTCTTCACCACTGCAGGCACACCGTCTTTATTTCTCTTGAAGTCAACGATACGGATTACCTTCTTGTGGCCGCCACCGATGTAACGCATGGTCATCTTACCTTCGTTGTTGCGACCGCCTGAGGATTTCTTACCAAATACAAGAGACTTTTCTGGTACCCGTGCAGTAATTTCTTCGAAAGTACCAATAATTTTATGTCTTTGCCCCGGTGTTGTGGGCTTAAATTTACGTACTGCCATTTGTATTAAATATTGCTATAAAAATCAATAGTATCTCCTTCCTTCAACGTAACGATTGCCTTCTTGTAAGCATTGGTACGTCCGTTGATGAGACCAGCCTTCGTATAGCGGCTCTTGTTCTTGCCGGCATATCTGATCGTATTTACATCAACCACCGTAACGTTGTAAAGGGCTTCAACTTCCTTCTTAATTTCCAACTTGTTAGCATCAGGACGCACAATAAAGCCGAAACGGTTGTTCGACTTATCTGTAATTGCGGTCATCTTCTCTGTCACCAACGGTTTAATAATAAATCCCATTATTTAAGCCTCCTTTTTTAAATTAAGCTAAGATATTGTTGATCGCAGAAAGTGCACTTTCAGTAAACACGACAGTCCCAGCGTCCAATACTCTGTAAGTATTTAACCCTGAGATAGTCTGCACATTAGCGCCCTTTATGTTACGAGCTGACAAATATACGTTTTTATTTGCTTCTGCTAAAACCATGAGCAGCTTTTTGTCAGAAACTTTAAGATTTTTTGTCATTTCCACAAAGTTCTTCGTCTTGGGAGCCTCGAATGCGAAGTCTTCAACAACCATGATCGCATTGTTCTGAGCTTTGTAAGACAAAGCAGACTTACGGGCCAGAGCCTTCACTTTCTTGTTCAGCTTGAAGTAATAGTCACGGGGTTTCGGACCGAAAACGCGACCACCACCAACCAGCACAGGCGAGTTCATGTCACCACGACGTGCACCGCCACCGCCTTTCTGACGGCCGATCTTACGAGTAGATCCGCTGATTTCACTTCTTTCCTTAGACTTGTGAGTACCCTGACGCTGGTTAGCCATGAACTGCTTTACGTCCAAGTAGATGGCATGGTCGTTGGGCTCAATGCCGAAGATAGATTCGTTCAACGCAACCTTTCTTCCGGTGTCTTCACCTTTAATGTTATATACGCTAACTTCCATTATTTTTCAATTATTACGATTGAACCTTTGCAACCGGGGATAGAACCCTTCACCAAGAGGAGGTTGTGCTCCGCGATTACCTTTAATACTTGCAGGTTTTGAACAGTCACTCTGTTACCACCCATCTGTCCGCCCATGCGCATGCCTTTGAAGACCTTTGCAGGGTAAGAACAAGCACCAATAGAACCCGGCTTGCGGGCACGATTGTGCTGACCGTGAGTAGTCTGGCCTACACCACCAAAACCGTGTCTCTTAACGACGCCCTGGAAGCCCTTACCTTTGGAAGTTCCGGCTACGTCGACGAAGTCAGCATCATTGAACAGTTCTACGGTCACTGTGTCACCGAGATTCAGTTCTGTCTCAAATTCTTTGAACTCAGCCAAGTGTTTCTTGGGAGTTACTCCGGCCTTCTTGAAGTGGCCCATCAGCGGTTTCGTGGTATGCTTCTCCTTCTTGTCCTGGAAGCCCAGCTGAACAGCTGCATAGCCATCTTTTTCTACGGTCTTCACTTGAGTAACAACACAAGGACCTGCTTCGATAACAGTGCATGGTACGTTTTTACCCTCGGCACTGAAAACGGATGTCATTCCGATTTTTTTTCCTAATAATCCTGGCATTTCACTAAATTTTTAAAATACACTTACACTTTGATTTCTACTTCCACACCACTCGGCAACTCCAGCTTCATCAGAGCATCGACAGTCTTGGCTGTAGAGCTGTAGATGTCGATCAGTCTCTTGTAAGAAGAGAGTTCGAATTGTTCACGCGACTTCTTGTTTACGAAAGTCGAACGGTTTACAGTAAAGATACGCTTGTGCGTAGGAAGAGGAATGGGACCGCTAACAATGGCGCCCGTCGTCTTCACTGTTCTTACAATCTTCTCGGCAGACTTGTCAACCAAGTTGTGGTCGTAAGATTTCAATTTGATTCTAATTTTTTGACTCATCAGTGTTTATTGTTAAACTTGTTATTAAATGGAGAAGCACCGCAGGTTAAGAGTCATACGCTAACCTGCGGGCTTCAGAATTTCATTAAAGGAGTTCGGAGTGTCCCTTCACCTCATCGAGCACAGCCTTCGCGATGGAAGTGGATACCTGTGCGTGGTGGTCGTAAGACATGGAGGAAGTGGCACGGCCGGAAGTGATGGTACGCAGAGCTGTTACATAACCGAACATTTCTGCCAGCGGAACCATGGCCTTCACGATGCGGGCACCGGAGCGGCTCGATTCCATACCTTCTACCTGGCCACGACGCTTGTTCAAGTCGCCGATAACATCACCCATGTTTTCTTCGGGAGTTACAACCTCCAGCTTCATGATCGGCTCCATCAGCACAGGACCGGCCTTGGCGCAGGCGTTCTTGTAAGCCTGGATGGCGCAGATTTCGAATGACAGCTGGTCGGAGTCTACCGGGTGGAACGAACCGTCGAGCAGTGTCACCTTCAGGCTGTCCATCGGGAAGCCGGCCAGTACACCGTTCTTCATGGCAGTCTGGAAGCCCTTCTGTACAGAGGGGATAAATTCCTTCGGAATGTTACCGCCAGTCACCTCGTTGATGAACTGCAGGCCGCCTTCCTTGAAGTCTTCGTCTACCGGACCTACGTTGACGATGATGTCGGCAAACTTACCACGACCACCGGACTGCTTCTTGTAAACCTCGCGGAGGTTGACAGTCTTCGTGATGGCTTCCTTGTAGTTCACCTGGGGCTTACCCTGGTTACATTCAACCTTAAACTCACGTTTCAGACGGTCGATGATGATATCCAGGTGAAGCTCACCCATACCGGAGATAACCGTCTGACCGGTCTGCTCGTCAGTACGTACCGTGAAGGTCGGGTCTTCTTCAGCCAGCTTGGCCAGACCGTTGGCCAGCTTGTCCATATCTTTCTGAGTCTTGGGCTCAACGGCGATACCGATAACGGGATCGGGGAAGTCCATGGACTCGAGTACGATCGGAGCATCTTCGTCGCAGAGGGTATCACCCGTGCGGATATCCTTGAAACCTACACCGGCACCGATATCACCGGCGCTGATCACGTCTACCGGGTTCTGCTTGTTGGAGTGCATCTGGAACAGACGGGAAACGCGTTCCTTCTTGCCCGAACGGCTGTTGTAGATGTAGGAACCTGCTTCGATCTTACCGGAATATACACGGAAGAATGTCAGACGGCCTACATAGGGGTCGGTAGCGATCTTGAAGGCCAGAGCAGCGGTCTTCTCATCCTCATCCGGCTTGCGGTCTTCCTCAGCACCGGTCGTGGGGTTCGTACCGATGATGTTCGGAGTATCCAGCGGAGACGGCAGGAAGGCGCAAACATAGTCGAGCAGTGTCTGCACACCCTTGTTCTTGAACGAAGAACCGCACAGCATCGGAACGATTTCCATCTTCAGGGTTCCGGCACGCAGGGCGCGCAGGATTTCCTCGTCCGTGATGGTTGTGGGATCGTCGAAGTATTTCTCCATCAGTGACTCGTCGAACTCAGCTACCTTCTCGAGCATCTTGTCGCGCCATTCCTGAGCTTCGTCAACCAGGTTGGCGGGGATGTCGTCGATTTCATAGTCGGCGCCCAGCGTCTCGTCGTGCCAGTAGATGGCTTTCATCTTGATCAGGTCGACAACGCCCTTGAAGTTTTCTTCGGCACCGATAGGAATAACTACCGGACACGGATTGGCGCCCAGCACGTCCTTCATCTGGCGAACCACTTCGAAGAAGTCGGCACCCGAACGGTCCATCTTGTTCACATAGCCGATACGGGGAACGTTGTACTTGTCAGCCTGGCGCCATACGGTTTCAGACTGCGGTTCAACGCCACCTACTGCACAGTAGGTTGCAACGGCACCGTCGAGCACACACAGCGAACGCTCTACCTCAGCGGTAAAGTCCACGTGTCCCGGAGTATCAATCAAGTTGATTTTATACTTGTTACCTGCATAGTTCCAATAAGTGGTCGTAGCAGCGGAAGTAATCGTGATACCACGTTCCTGCTCCTGTTCCATCCAGTCCATCGTAGCAGCTCCGTCGTGTACTTCACCGATCTTGTGCGTCAAACCAGTATAATACAGAATACGTTCTGATGTCGTGGTTTTACCAGCATCGATGTGAGCCATGATACCGATGTTACGGGTCAAATGCAAATCATGTTTAGCCATTTTAAATCCTTCTTGCTTAATTGTTATACTTGATTAGAATCTGAAGTGAGCAAAAGCACGGTTAGCTTCAGCCATTCTGTGCATATCTTCCTTGCGCTTGAATGCACCGCCCTGTTCGTTGTAGGCGTCCATGATTTCAGCAGCCAGCTTGTCAGCCATAGACTTGCCGCCACGCTTGCGGGCGAAGATGATCAGATTTTTCATTGAGATGGACTCTTTGCGGTCGGGACGGATTTCTGTCGGAACCTGGAAAGTGGCACCACCTACACGGCGAGACTTCACTTCCACCTGGGGAGTCACATTGTCCAGAGCTTTCTTCCAGATCTCCAGAGCGGACTTTTCTTCGTTTTGCATTTTGTTCTTCACCGTTTCCAGAGCAGCGTAGAAGATTTCATAAGAAGTGTTCTTCTTGCCGTCGTACATCAGGTGGTTGACGAACTTCGATACTTTCACATCGTTGAACACGGGATCCGGCAGGATAACGCGTTTTTTGGGTTTTGCTTTTCTCATTTTCTTGAAAGAATAATGTTTTTCGTTCTTGGTTGTCTACTTCTGTCTTCTTCAACCCGCCCACCGGCAGGTTTACTCAACCTTTAGCATCTGTCCAAGCAAACTAAAACGTAATTTTTACTTTACTTTTTGTTGTTTCGGTTATTGTTCCTTATTTCTTCTTTGCAGGAGCAGCCTGTCCCGGTTTCGGACGCTTTGCACCGTATTTGGAACGTCTTTGCGTACGGCCTGCTACGCCGGCAGTATCCAATGTACCGCGAACGATGTGGTAACGTACACCCGGAAGGTCCTTTACACGACCGCCGCGTACCAGTACGATGGAGTGTTCCTGCAGGTTGTGACCCTCACCCGGGATGTAGGAGTTCACTTCCTTACCGTTGGTCAAACGTACACGAGCTACTTTACGCATAGCTGAATTCGGCTTCTTCGGAGTGGTTGTATACACTCTCACGCAAACGCCACGTCTTTGGGGACATGCATCCAAGGCAGGAGACTTGCTCTTGTCTACCAGCACTTGGCGTCCTTTTCTTACTAATTGCTGAATTGTAGGCATTTTAATTGTTTTTTAGTTATTATATTATTTGTATGAATTTTCGACAATACACTTTTTCGGGCTGCAAAGATACGAATAATATTTGAATTATCAATGCACTACAATATTTTTTTTGATTTTCAGCCGAATAGCCCCTCGCGGGGCTGTTACAGGACGATGACATCAGGCCTCGCCCTGCACGTTTCCCAGCGGAGGAAGGGGACGGTCGTCGGGCACGCGGATGGGGCCGAAGACACGTTCGTACTTGTCGATGTTTTCCTGCAGGGCAAGCAGCAGGCGCTTGGCATGTTCGGGCACGAGGATGACGCGCGACTGCACGCCGGCCTTGGGCATGCCCGGCAGCATGCGGATGAAGTCGAGCACAAACTCCGAGCTGGAGTGGGTGATGATGGCCAGGTTGGCATACGTGCCCTGGGCCACGTCTTCCTTGAGTTCTATCTGTACTTGTCCGTTGTTGTTTTCTGGTTTGTCCATGATTCTATCTGTTTTTAGGGTTAGTTCGTTATACCATGTCAGCGGACGATGACTTCGTCCACATAGATGCGCGAAGGCTGTCCGGGGCGCACGTGGTCGGGCGGGCAGTTGCCGGGCACCTCGAGCGTGAAGCGCACGTAGCGGGCCCGTGTGCCGACCTTCACCTTCAGGTCTTCCACAAAGGTGCCTTCCTTGAAGATGTCGGCGTCCGTGAAGTGCAGGCTGCCGGCCGGGACGAACGTCCGGTTGTCGTCCGACACCTCTACCGTCAGCGTCCGCGGCTTGTGGCAGCCCATGCCGTAGTTGGTGATGCAGCCCACCGCACATTCCGCCACTTCCCGCCGTTCCAGCAGGTCTACCGTGAACGTCAGCGACCGGGACATCTCCCCGGTGTACCACTCGAAGTCGGTCTGCTTCAGGCTGCCTCGCAGGCCGTTCACCAGGATGCCCGCCTGCGGGGGCAGTCCCAGCAGCGGTTTCGCGGTGGCCAGGTTCCATTCCAGCGGCAGTTCCAGCGTCCGGCCTGTCTTCTGCCCGTCGCGGAAGGTGGCACACTTCAGCACGGCGTTTCCGTCCAGCGTCAGCGGACCTTCATACAGGTCCGAAGCCGCCCCCGGCTCCATGCCGTCGGTCGTATAGCGTATCTCCACATCGGGACGCTCGCACGTCAGTTCCACCTTCAGCGCTCCGTCGGCAGGCGTCACCGCGTGCTGGATGTTGTACATGGAGCGGGCATACAGGATGCCCTTGGCCTGCAGATGTGCCAGGTAGCCGTCCAGCGCGGCAACGAACGAGGGCCAGTCCTTGCTGCCCTTGGGCGACCAGGCCACTTCGGCCACAGCCGCCAGACGGGGGAATATCAGGTAGGTGACATCGGACGGATGGTTGCAAAACTCGGTCCACAGAGAGCCCTGCACGCCCATCAGCAGCGGTTCGTACTCCGGCTTCCAGTTTTTCTGCACCGGTTCGTAGGCATAGATGTCCTTCAGCGTATTGTTCCCGAAATAGGTAAGCGGCTCGAACCACTGCGGTCCCTGGTAGCGGATGAGGTACATCAGGCGGGCGGGCGTCATGACGAAGCGGTGTCCCTGCGCGGCCGCCTTGAGGGCCGCGTTGCCGAAGCCCTGCCAGCCGAAGACCACCACGTCCTCGGGCAGGGTGCTGTTGGTCAGCTCGTCCCAGCCCATCACTTCCTTGCCCTTGTCCTGCACGTAGCGGCTCATGCGACGCATGAAGTAGCTCTGCAGCTCTTCTTCGTCGGGCAGGTTCTCGTCCTTCATCCGCTGCTGGCACAGGGGACATTTCTTCCAGTACGTTTTCCGGGCCTCGTCACCGCCCAGGTGGATGTATTTCGAAGGGAACAGCTCGGCCACTTCGTCGATCACTCCTTCCAGGAAGCGGAACGTCTGCTCATTGCCCGCGCAATAGATGATGTCGGCATGGTCGCCGCCCAGTCCGGGCAGCACCCCCACAGGCTTGTCCACTACGGGGCAGGCCAGTTCGGGATAGGCGGCCAGCGCAGCGTTCGAGTGGGCGGGGATGTCTATTTCGGGAATGATTTCCACCTGACGTTGGCGGGCATAGGCGATGATGTCGCGCATGTCGTCCTGGGTATAGTATCCGCCCACCGAGGCCGGTTCGCCGGGACGGGGATTCCGACGGTCGGGGAAGGGCACGTCGTTGCGGTTCACCCGCCAGCTGCCCACCTCGGTGAGCCGCGGGTAGCGCTTGATTTCCAGCCGCCAGCCGTTGTCGTCCGTCAGATGCATGTGAAGTTTGTTGAGCTTGAGCAGGGCCATGCAGTCCACGATCCGCAGCACGTCCTCCTTGGGGATGAAGTAGCGCGCCACGTCCAGCATCAGCCCGCGGTAGGCAAAGCGGGGACTGTCGGCCACGTGCATGGCGGGGATGGTCCATTCGGCCCCCGCCACAGGCGCCAGCGACTCGATGGTGGCAGGCAGGGCCAGGCGCAGCGTCTGCAGGGCATAGAACGCGCCGGCATATCCGCCCGCCTCGATGCGCACACCGGCCTCGTCCACGTGCAGGCGATAGGCTTCGGCAGCCAGGTCGTCCGCCCGTTCCAGCCGGATGTCGCCGTCACCGCCCACAGTCACCTTCAGCGGGAAGCCTGCGGGGCGGACGAAAAGCGAACTGAAGTATTCGGCCAGCGGCTTCAGTCCTTCGTCGCCGACCGACACGACGGTCGACGGCGTGATGCGGAACGCTCCCGCGACTGCGGCTGTTTCCACCGGACGGGGAACAATGCGTACCGGTGCCGGTTCCTGGGCCCGCAACGGGCCGGTGAGCAGGCATGCCGATACCCATAGCACCAGCATCCGACGGGTGATTTTTTTCTTTTCCATATTTTATCTAAGTTTGACTAACTTGAAAAATCATTTCCATTGGTAATATCTGACCCAATCCACCAGCATTTCGACAGGCAGATCGTCCGCATCCACAGCGCCGACCCATTGTCCTCCCAACTGCATATCAATCAACAGGTACTGAGACACATCGAACGGGAACTGACCTTTTTTATCCGTTTCAATCTTCGGATAACAGAAGGTGCGAATGCCATTCACATAAAACACCACACTGTCCGGCCAAACAGCCACACCGTAGGTATTAAAGTCGTTAGGGTCGATCCCTGCAGTCGTACTATGAGCCGGACAATCCTTTATTCCCAAATCATACGTATAATGGGAATGCACCGTCTGATAAACAATCGTATCATGATTCAATCGTTCCATCAAATCGATCTCACCATCATGCGGCCAACCGGCACGCCGTTCAAAAGGTAGCATCCAAATAGCCGGCCATGCACCGCGTGCCGCCTGCAACTTGGCCCGCACCTCAACCCGGCCTCCCTTAAAGGCATATTTCCCCTTCGTCCAGATTCCGCCGGTCAGAAAAGCAGCGGTGTCTTTCGACCGGTCGTCATTCACGATGCCCTTCAGATGGAGAATTCCATCCTTCAGTTCCATACACCGTTCATCCAACGACTGCGTATTAGCCCAATCGGCCTGTCCTCGGGGAATACGGCTCCATACGGTCGTATCAAGACTTTCGCCATCAAAGTTATCCTCCCACACAAGTTTCCAGCAGGGATCATGCGAACAGGATACCAGACACAACGTACATAACAATCCCATTACAAAGATATTCATCTTTTCCATATATAAAAAACAAAATAGCATCATACAAGAGCAGGCACCAACCACACAGACTGCCATAACTCAAAAATCCGTGCGATTCGTGCCTGCAAAAGAGTCAGATGTCAAAAATCCGACCTTTCCATCCTTACCTTACTCTATTGCGGTTCCATCGATTTCAGACGGCCAATACGGATTCTGATAGATGACAGAATTCTCAACCGAATTGTCAGGAGACGCCAATTTAATTTCGTTAACAGCTATCGGACTAAGATAATTAGCCTTAGCCCATGTAAAGCCGTCATAAACAGCATTGTTGGCTTTCACCTTAGCAAATGGACGGACATATTTCGAAACAAGTCTTGATGACATATTAGCCGTCGGGCTGTTCGGGTCATCATTGATTTCGTCCGTACCTTCAGGCAGTTCATAGGTCTTATAAGCCTCATCCCAGAAGTTGTAGCCCTCAGGAATAAACTTAGTGGTCAGCAAGGCATCCCATGCTCTCCACCTGATCAGGTCATCCCAACGCATTCCTTCGCCGATAAACTCGCAACGGCGTTCACGGCGGATATTATACAACGTAGCGTCGACTTCATATCCGCCCGGATGAGCCGCCAGGTCGGTTTCCTGAGCCAAATCCGTATTATTGATAGAGTTAGTATAATCCGGATTGATACCGGCACGTGTTCTGACAGCTTTCCAATATTGAGCAGCCTTTCCGTCTACCTTACCGTTCTTAACATAATAGGCTTCCAAATAATTCAGATAAGCTTCCACCGCACGGAAGATGATACATCCCGTTGTAGACGAGCTTTGACCTGAAACAATCTGATTTTTATCATAGGTCAGACATTTGCGGATGCGGTATCCGGTCTGGTCTATTGTCTGTGCTTCAGTACTAATAACGTTCGGCTGCGCAAAGGCTTTGAAGGTGCCGTCTTCCGTGTTTTTGGAAGGCAACATATCGTCCTCACCGAACAAGAAAAGTTGCAAACGTAGATCTCTGTTAGCTTTCACATCCATAATACGTTTGTCTCCCTTATAATCATTAGACTTATAGTAAGGCAAACCGTCTTCCATTACAAAACAATCTACAAAGCTTTTCAACATACCGTTGTTTCCACCACTATAGATATAAGCCGGTGTACCGTGCGAAATAGCCACATCACCCGAAATCAGATAGTCCTTCCAGAACAACACTTCCGGATAAACGCTCATGTCTTCTGCTGCGAACATCTCGAAATAAGGATTCCAGTTTGTTATGGCAGTCGGTCCGGTCGGATTGGTCAAACCGGTATTTTCAGTCAGTTGGATCTTATCGGCCACTTGCTCTGCCGCAGCCATCGCCTGGTCAAGGAACCAGTTGATTTCCTGATCGATGTCGGTCGAATAGTTAGGATAAACCTTCTTACCCGGCCAGTTGGCATCGCCCGGTACACGGCCCGTACCCCGATGATACTTTTCAAAAGTAGCCTCATACAAAGCCACGCGTGACTTCACCAACAAAGCACAATCTCTTGTAAGACGGGTTTTGTTTCCTGAAATATCCTCTTGCATGTACATGGCTGCAGAGTCCAGCTGGCTGATGATATAACGGGCCACTTCATTGCGCGGACGACGAGCTGAATGGGCTACCAATTCATCCTTTACGTCAGGCAGAACCTTGGTTACGATAGGAAAATCACCAAATGTCTTGAGTTTACTGTAGTAAACCCATGCACGGATGAAATACATTTCACCGATATAATGACGGATCACGTCATCGCCACCGGTTATCAGCCCGGCTTCATACTTAGGAATCACTGTTTCGAAGAAGTAGTTACAGTAACGGATCTGCGAAAAATCCCATCCGCCCGTATTGGGCACACGCCACTGCCCTTTCTCAAAATAAGCCGAACTATATCCGCCAGCCACCATATTATCGGTGTTCTTATCATTATTTACAGTACCGGCACCGAACCCACTATGCGTAGAAAACAAACCGTTATACTGAGAAATACAGTATGCACCCACCTGATCGGCTGTTCCGAAATATTCACCAGGAGTAACCTGATCCAGCGGTTTCATGTCCAAAAAGTCATTGCACGAAGAAGTCGCAAGCAGTCCTCCGACAAGCGCCATTGTGTTCAAAAATATATTTTTCAGTTTCATAAGTAAGCAAATTAGAAGTTAACATTCAAACCTACAGATATCGTACGCTGCAACGGATAAAGTTTACCGTTGTTTGCATCATAGGTACTTTCCAAAGCTTCCGGGTCAAAGATCTTGGACATGTGCGAGAATGTGAACAAGTTATCACCGGAAATGTATACACGTACTGAAGACATGCCAGCCTTGTCAGTCCAAGCCTTCGGCAACGTATAGCCTACTTGCAAGTTCTTGATACGGCAATAGGCAGCATTCTGCAGATAACGGCTCTGTGCATGCATATTTTTACTATCATTCCTTATTACACGCGGATAGTAAGCATCGGTGTTGGCACCCAAGGGGTCACCTTCCGGACGCCAGAAATCCCAATGTTCCTTGAAACCAGTAGCTTGCCACATACCTACACCGTTAGCGCCCCAGAAGTAGGGACCATTCATCAAATAGTCGCGCTTAGCCACGCCCTGGAAGAAAACACGGAAGTCAATGCCTTTCCAAGCCGCATCCAACGTAATACCATATTTGAATCGCGGCGTACTGTTACCGATCACCTTGCGGTCACCAGAATTATCAGCTGTATTGTCAGCATTCGAAATGACACCATTGCCGTCGAGATCGGCATACATGATATCACCGGCCCCCCACTTGCTACCCAACGAAGACTGGTCTACCTTAGCCAGATGAGCGTCCATTTCTTCTTGCGTCTGAGCAATACCTACTGTTTCATATCCCCAGATTTCACCCAACTTCTTGCCCGGATAATAAGCTTCCGAGAGCTTTAGATTCTCATTCGGATAGTCCGTAATCTTCTGCTGGTCGTCGGCCAATGTAAATTTCGCGCCATAGGAGAAGTCACCAATCTGATCTCTCCAGCCCAATTCAAACTCGAAACCATAGGACTTCATGTCGGCATTGTTGATTTTCGGAGGAGTAGCACCCAGAATCGATGGAAGTTCAGGAGCCGGACCAATCATGTCATACGTCCAACGTACGAAGTAGTCGAACGAACCGGTCAATCGGTTGTTGAAGAAAGCCCAGTCCAAACCGATGTCCCACGTTTCAATGGTTTCCCACGTTTTCAATGTAGATACGATGCCCGGCAATGAAGCATAGTTAGGACGTACACCGTTAACCAACCAATTGTAGTTCGATCCCTGAGGCATTGTCTGGTAGAACGGATACCAGGCATCATTGGTATTCGTATTACCCAACTGGCCCCAAGATCCACGCACTTTCAGCATGTTCATATTGGCCTTTTCAGCAATACCAGCAAAGAATTCTTCATTCACCACATTCCATCCCAAAGAGAAAGAAGGGAAGAAACCCCAGCGCTTATCGCCAATAAAACGGGAAGAACCATCGTAACGTCCGTTCACCTCCACCATATAGCGGTCTTTGTAACTATAGTTGATACGCCCGAAGAAACCGGCTACACCATTGTGGGCATAGCCACCCGAAGTCGTCGGAGATTCTGTAGCTGTATTCAGTGTTGGAACAGAATTAGAAATCAAAGTATTCTTCTGCCCTGTTAGATTTGCAGTCTTATACAATTCAGAATTGAAACCAACCATTACTTTAAAATAATGGCCACTATCGAATTCTTTGAAATAGTCCGTATAAATATTAGTACTGTAATAATTTTCTTTATACGAATATTCATTGACTCTGGAAGCACCTGCTGCATAGGAACCACCTCCATCCCAAGAAACAGCATACGGATTGCCATCTACATCGTGAGCATAAACTGGTAAAACATCCCAATGCTGACGCGTATTATTCGTACGCAAAGCACCTTCCAAATGAATCGTCCAATTCTTGATCGGCTCGAAAATCAATTGTAACTGCTGTGTGTTCAAATCCTTTTCATTGCGCTGTTTACCACCGTCTTCCAGCTGAATAATTTCCATACCGTCCATCGGATAACCGTTCGGATCGTATGCAGGACAAGTCGGCCAGCGCCGTGCAATATTATGGAAGAACAAACCGGTCAAATAAGACGGGCGTTCGAAATTCTCGCGCGTCCACTTCGTAGAATAGCTCACCTTGAACCAATCGGTCACGTTAGCCGTTATGTTGCTATTCACAGTATAACGCTGCAAGTTGTCATCGCCATGACGCAACAATCCGTTCTGGTCCATAAAGCTGCCACTCAACGTATACTGTATCTTGTCCGTACCACCGGAGATACTTACATTATGCTCCTGCGAAGGCACCCAGTCATTATAAAATTCCTTAAACCAGTCCGTATTGGCATTGGAACCCGTATAATTATTCCAGCGTCTGGTAGTCTCATTAATGGTACATACCGTTGTCAGTTTTCCGTCCTGATAATCTTTAATGCGCTGCAAAGCTTCTGCGCTGAACGGAGCAGCATCACCTCTATTTTCAGCTGCACGATTAAAATATTGTGCGAAGGTATAGGAGTCCATCATTTCAGGAACCGTAACAGCATCACTAAAACGAACATTCACGCCATAATTCACACGTGCCTTACCTGCTTTTCCTTTCTTAGTTTGCACCAAAATTACACCGAATGCAGCACGTGCACCGTAAATAGAAGCAGACGCAGCATCCTTCAGAACAGAAACCGATTCAATATCATTAGGGTTCAGCGAATTAAGACTACCCTCGATACCATCAATCAGAACCAACGGAGAAGAGCCCGAGCCATCACCAATCGTACCGACGCCACGGATATTAAAGCTCATGGAACCATCGAGCGCACCACCTTCGCTTCCTACCGTAAAGTTCAAGCCCGGAACTGTACCTTGCAGTGCCTGGGCTACATTTGTTACAGGACGGGCGGCAAGTACCTTGGAGTCTACCATACCAACAGCACCCGTCACATTGACTTTTTTCTGGGTTCCATAACCCACTACCACAACTTCGTCCAGCGTTTGTGTGTCATCCTTCAAAGTCACCTGCAGAGGAGTTCCATCCCAAACTACCTCGGTAGTCTGGAAACCAATAAACGAGATCTGGATTACAGATCCTTTCTCCACATTAGACAGCTGGAAGTCACCGTCAAGACCTGTCACAGTGCCATTCGTAGTACCTTTCACTACAACAGTAGCACCAATAACGGTTTCACCCAAGGCATCTTTTACAACACCTTTACAAACAGATCCCTGCTGAACTACATTAGATTCTGATACCGCACGACCGGGTATCGCATAAGCCGTTCCCGCACCCACAAGGCTCAAGAACAGCCAAAGGCTAACTGATCTAAAATTTCGGTTCATGATTTTTTATAGATTAAATTTAATATAGCGTCCAACCCTTTCGGGGTGGCTTGTTAGCAAAGTTTCATGCATCACGGTGCAAACATATAAACCCAAATCGGTCATTAGAATAAAAACCTATCATTTTCTAATGACCGCCATT
>ENA-ORSI01000320-ORSI01000320.1-human-gut-metagenome-genome-assembly--contig:-NODE-320-length-51695-cov-18.174129_pt1 | contig 51695 bp, 33 predicted proteins | sample MGYA00242187_ERZ509154 | MGnify/ENA primary metagenome ERZ509154 (study PRJEB26280, sample SAMEA2338627) | human gut metagenome | biome: human gut; feature: human-associated habitat; material: faeces...
TTAACTTATTTAACAGAATTTGCTTGTGCAAAAATTTGTGCAGGTCTTAGAATTCCGCGTATCCATCTTTCACCTTGTAAAGTCTAACTTGGCAGATGTAACTATCTACTTTAGCCGGACAATATTAATAGTTGGCTGACGTAACAAGTAATGTCGCTGAGTATTGCTTTTAATTCCCGCGAGTATAACAATCAATCTCACCGAGTATTACAAGTAAAGTCCACGAGTATTACTTGCAACTTCCACGAGTATTGCTTGCATTGCTCGTGAGCCGTACAAGTGTCGCTCGCGAGCAATGCAAGTGTGACACAATCGTTTCAAAGATGCCGTACGCAACCTTCGGGCCTAATCGGAGGGGCGTAAAACGGTGCCTTTGTTTTTTGCGTTGAAAAAGGCAGACTGTTTAAGCGTAGCGAGTTTCTGCCTTTTAGCAAAAAATGAAGGCAAAGTAGCCCCGGAGGTTCAGCCCTTGATTTTTTTCTTTTGGTATCTTTCCTTTTGCATCAAGGCAAAAGAAAAGTATACCCGTTACCTATGAAGTAACAGAACCCTCAAACAATCCCATTACAAGGAAAAAATTTGTGTTATGAACATGAAAATAGTGAAACGAATTTTGCTGTTCTGTATGCTGTTTGTCAGCATTTCGCTTTCTGCCCAAAACTGGGCTGCAAAGACGAATCTGCTGTACGATGCATCGGCTACAGTAAATCTGGGGACGGAAATCGGACTGTCGCCTAAATGGACATTGGACCTCTCGGCCAACTACAATGGCTGGACGCTGAACGAAAACAAGAAGTGGAAACACTGGTTGGCGCAACCCGAAGCACGCTATTGGCTGTGCGAACGTTTCAACGGTCATTTCGTGGGTGCCCACCTGTTGGGAGGACAGTATAACTGGGGCGGCATCAAAATGCCTTTCGGACTTTTCAAGAACTTGGAGGACTATCGCTTCGAAGGTTACTACTACGGAGCCGGACTGGTTTACGGTTATCAGTGGTTGCTGGGCAAACGCTGGAACCTCGAAGCTGCGTTGGGACTGGGATACATACGCGCGCATTACGACCAGTACGAATGTCCGCATTGCGGCGAATGGCAGGGAAGCGGCAAGAAGAACTACCTCGGAGTGACCAAGGCTGCCGTCTCCTTAATATACATTATTAAATAAGGAGGAAAGGATATGAAGAAAACTATAATATTGCTTACCTGCCTGCTGGCTGCATCGCCTGCAGTGTGGGCGCAGAACGCTTACTTGGAACAGTTGAAGGTGGAAAACCGCAGTGTGGAGAAAGTGAATAGAAGCGTTCGCGTCACTGCTGATTTCAATCTGGACGACATGAAGCTGAATACCCAGCATTCCTTGCGGCTGGTGCCCGTCATCGTCTCGGCCGACGGTACGCACGAACTGCCCCTCGAACCCATCGTGGTGAACGGCAAAGTGCGCAGCAAGGTGATCGAACGCCAACTGGCACTGGGCGAGGCACAGGCTGACAACACAACCACCGTCCGCCGCGACAACGGAAAGCCGCAGACCCTGCACTACACCGACGAAGTACCTTTCAAGGTCTGGATGCTGAACGGACGTCTGGACCTGCGCGCCTACGTTACCGGCTGTGCCGCTTGCGACGAGGGCGACGAACTGCTGGCTACCGGTGGAATACTGCCCTATCAGGCTCCGGTGCTTGTGGTTTCTCCCTTTGTTCAGCCTGAGGAGGAAGAAGTGAAACGGCGTGCGGAAGTGAAGATGGCCCGTCTGGAATATCCGGTAAACGGCTATAATGTATTACCTGATTTCCGTAAGAACCGTGCCGAACTGGATAGCGTGCAGCATTCGCTGGAAACGGTGAAACGGAACCTGAACCTGACCGTAACAGGTATCTACGTCACCGGTTATGCCTCGCCCGAGGGTACGATAGACTACAACCTGCGTCTTTCACAGCGGCGTGCAGAGACATTTGCCACTTACGTACAGAAACAAAATCCTGAACTGAAAAAGGATTTGTGGCACGTGGCCTGGAAGGGCGAGGACTGGGACGGCTTCGTGGCCCAGGTGGCGCAGGCCGAAGGATGGTCGGCACGTGCAAAGGTACAGGAGGCCATCGGCCAATGTGGTGACAACCGCGATGCCTGCGAGTGGAAAATTCGCCAGCAGCTTTCGAAAGACGACTACCGCTACCTGATTGACGAACTATATGCCCCGTTGCGCCGCAACGAATACCGCATCGAGTACAACGTGCGCAACTTTACGCTCGACGAGGCAAAAGAAGTCCTGAAAACCCGCCCCGACCTGCTCAGCGTGGCGGAGATACAACGCGTGGCCGACAGCTATGGACGCAACTCCGATAGCTACCGCAAGGCACTGGACGTAGCGGTACGTACTTATCCCGACAACATTGCGGCACGCCACAACGCTGCCTTGGCCGCCTTGGAAACGGAACATTACGCCGAAGCCATCGCCTTGCTGAAAGACGCTACCGATGGCAGCCTGCTCAACCTGTTGGGCGTGGCCTACCAGAAGAACGGCCAAACGTCCGAAGCCGATGCCGCCTTTGCGAAAGCTAGTCAGGCTGGCAGCGACGAAGCTACCCGCAACCTGCAGATGCTGCGTCGGTCGTTGGAAATGTTGGCGGAATGACGAATAACCAAAGGAAGAAATAGAGAACTTAAATATTTTATTAACCAAAATTTGTGAAGGTATGAAATTGAACAAATTTTTTATGCTGGGATTGGCCGGATTGGCATTCGCGGCATGTAGTAATGAGGAAAATTCTGGCAATAATTTAGCTGGTAATGGTATCGTTGAGGTAAGGATTGTTAGTCCTGTAACAAGAACAGTCGGTGATGCAACAACTGGCCAAGATGGAGATGATAAGATTGAGGTAGTACCTACTGATGGATTGGTTTATGTAAAATTGACTGCTGAGTCTGGAGGAAAGACCTTATCTGTTGCTCCTGGAACAACTGCGACTTTCTATGATGTCAAAAGCCCGACAAAGGTAGAAGCATGGGTGAATAATGGAGATACTCAGGCATTGGGAACTGCTAATATTACAGCACTTCAAGCTATTGATCCTGAGGATTTTCCTGCATACGGAAGTACAACTGCTATTACTTTAGCAGGTAGAACAGAAATGAACGATGGAAAAACTTATGAAATGTACGAGGCTACAGTGTCTATGGGATTACCTGTTGCTCGTTTGGAAGTTTCAGGAATTAAACATACTCATACACTGCCTGCTGATGAGGAATCTTGCAAATATTCAGCATTGACAATTGATGGAATTTATTTGGATAAAATTTCATTGACTGATGGTGGAGAAATTGTTGACTATCACATGCCTGTAGTTGGAGATGAAGGGCAAGAGGGGTATATTCCAGCTCCAGTTTTGTGGGATAAAATAGAATCTACATCATTTTTGGGTGGTGGTGTATGGCCAGCTGTAGCAGAGCCTGCCCAATGCTATTATTATTATTTCTACCCGAATGCCACTCAGATGCCTATTTTGAAAATATATTTTGCTAACGCAACAGCAAGCGATGATCAAAATCCTGTGTCAGAACCGCGTTATGCTGTTATCAAGAGTTATAATGGTAACACTAATTTTATCTTTGAAAAGGGCAAAATTTATCGAATTACAAATGTTACACTTGACGACAAGAACATTATCGGTGACGAAGAGGGAAATACTCTGTATGGCGTAGATGTTACTGTTGAAGAAGCTGCATGGGATGTTCAGACAATTTCAGCTGAATGGGAGGAACAATAATTTATTATTCTTGATTGATCTATAGAACATAACCGGGCGGTTGCCCGTCATCCGCCCGGTTGCTACTTCCCGAACATAGGCGTGTTCATCAGAAAATTATTCGACCCGTAGGGTCAAACATTATAAAGTGATTGCAATGAAACTTTGGAAGAACATAGTATGGATGTTGCTGCTGGTTCCTGTCCTGACCACCGGCTGTATCAAGGATAATTTGGATGATTGCCACAACGTAACCATCTATTTCCAGTATTTGGCAGATGGAGACAAGGATGTGCTCTATCAGTACATGGACAAGGTAGACCTCTATGTATTCGACGAGGGCGGACATATACTTGGAGTAGGTACATACAACCAAGACCAGCTGAAAAACTTTTCAGCCATACCTTCCTTCAAACTCACCCCCGGCCGACGCTATAAGGTAGTGGCTGTGGGCAATGCGTACGACCATACGCAAGTAGTCAATCTGGAGTCGTCGACCAGTTTTGATGAAATCTACATTCAAAGTCCGTATTGGGGAGTTCCCGATCCGGTCATCAACCATGACGACAACTACTTGGGGCAACAGGAATTTGTGATGCCCGAAGGTAACCTGACGATGTATCGCGACACGGTGACGCTCTACAGTGCCCACGTCGATGTGGACATCGAGATAACGGGCCTGCCCGCTCCGCAGACACGCGGCGAACTGCCCGTCAGTGTGCGCATTGAACACTCGAACGCACAAACTTCATTCAACAACGAAATCAATCTGGACGAAAAGGGAACCTGCTATCCCGAACTGATTTACGATGCCGAGCGCGGCTGCTACCGCACGGACGATTTTGCCCTGTTCCGCATGGACAACAGTGGTAACCTCCACCCCGACTGGTGCGAGCACGAACTGGTAGTTGCCGATGCCGAAGGCACAGAGCTGTTTCGCGGCAGTATCTACGACTTCATCACCCGCAATCGCGAGTACATCGACATCACCAAGCAGGAAGCCTATTTGCCCATCGAAATACAATTCAACGAAATCGGTATAACCATCAAACTGCCCGCCTGGTACGTGGAAGACATCGATCCGGACTGGCAATAAAAGGGAGGACTGACTTATGAAAATATTATTCAACAGAAACAACTCTATTGGCATCTTCTGTCTGTTGCTGTTACTGGCAGTTGGAGCGGTGTCGTGCATCAAGGATGAGTATGCGGAGAATAAGGAGAAGGCGACGGTGCAGGTGACGTTTACGACGAGGGCGGTGAGTGACGAAACTGTTGCAGGCAGCGATTTGGCCGATAATGAACGGATGAAGACGCTACGGGTGATTGTGGCGAAAGACGGTAAAATATTGTATAATGAATATTATGAGGAAAAAGATTTTGCTCAGTATGAGAATGGCCAAAGGTATAAAACGGTTACGTTTAGCGAATTGGTGACGGAAGATGAGGCAGATAGGACTTTTGTTTTTTATGCGATTGCGAATGAGGAAGGTACCGGATATAATGATTGGGCTAGTATCTCAATAGAAACATTGGAATCCAGAAAAATTACGCAGTCTTTTGGCAGTTCAAGTCTGATACCTCAGACTGCTAAAAAAGAAATAAAGGTTGAGATACCGCAAAAAGACAGCGGCATTCAAAAGGAAACAATGCAATTGGAATTTGTGGTGGCGAAGGTGCAACTGATTGTTGTAAATGAATCAGAAACAGAACAAACACTAACGAATATTTCTTTGTCAAACGCAGATGTCAATAATCCGCAGGTTCCGTTATTCCCCAGTGAACAATCAGTTTTGTCCGTGGGAGATAAAGATGTTACGATGTCTAATATGACATTACAAGAGTATAAAACTTCTGCTCAAACAGCGTATGTCTATGAAAATAAAGCACCCACGACGGGTGGGTATGTTTTTAATGCTACTTGGAAAAATAATAGTCAACCTCCTGTTGATTTGAGTACTGTTGAAGCTTTGCCTCGGGGCAAAGAGTTGCGTATTACCATTCATTTGAAGCAAAATTCAACAGCTCAATTTGACTATGAAGTGTTGGATTGGACAGATGTAGAAGTGGATATCCCAGAGTTTGATTAAAATGTAGGAGGATGTGGTATGATAAAGAATATAGTCAAGATTGCATTTTTTTGTATTGTTGTATGCTTGCTTGGTGCGTGTGTGGACAATACTTTTGTTGAAGGAACAGATGAACCAAGGGTTGAAGAAGGCATTCCGATGACTGTTGACTTGAGTTTTCAAGTAGAGAAAACCGCTGTTGTTCAGACGCGGGCGGCTGCCAGTGTGAATGCAGAAAATAAGGTGTTGAATATCTACGTTTTTGCATTTAATGGGGATGGTACCTTAGATAATAAACAGTTTTATCTGGATGGCGATTCATATTGGGAAAAAACAAATGAAAAAGATACGGAAAACGATGATCCTACTACTGGTACAATAAAGAATTTTGCTATCCATTCGGGGAATGATAAAACTTTCTATGCAGTAGCTAATGTTGGTTATTCTGGATTGGAGAAACAAGCACTTGATGTTGTTTCAAATAAGAATGATTTGTTGAATTTGGCTTTTACTTTGTCGCAGGCTGCCAATATACAGCGTACTTATTTTGTGATGACTGGACAATTGGGGGATGATTCTGATAGTGATGGGACAATAGATAAGTATACTTATAATGTAGCGGCTGGTACCAATACATTATCTGGAAAATTGTATTTTAAGCGTACGGATGCCCGTATTACGTTTAATTTAACTGCTAGGAATGATAATGGTTATGACAATTTCTCTTTTGTACCAAAAAATTATAGAGTATTTAATATCTCCCGCTCTTCTTATCTTTTTGAACAGGAGAATGATGCATCGGGTGAATATAACGATTTGCCCAGTGCGTTGAGTTTTGATTTGGCAAATAATGGTGCGGGAGTGACAAGTACATTTGATTTTTATGTACAGGAAAATCGGCTGGACCCTACTGCGGAAATTACTGAAGAGTCAAAAAATAAATATACTGAAAATGCAGATGCAACTCTTTTTTCCATGCGTGAGAAAAGAACAATAAGTGATGATTTAAGTGAACGGACTTTTGTTTTTGCCCCTCAAAATGGAACCTATGTAGAAATAAAGGGACAATTGTCTTATCAAAAGACGGATGGTAGTGGCAATACGGAGTTCATCAGCGCAGACGTAACTTATACGATTCATTTGGGAAATACAGGTGGCGCAAAAGATGTGAATGATGAAACGAAAGTAAATAACTATGATACAGAACGTAATACGCATTATACGTATAATGTAACAATTACTGATATCAATTCTATTATTGTCGAAGTAGAGAATGATAAGGAAACACGTCCCGGAGCAGAGGGTGATGTGGTGATTGCCGGTGGGGAAGTATTGGAACTGGATTCACATTTTGACCGTTATCTGTTTTATCTATATCTTAAAGATTTGCAAGATAAAACAACCGATGGACGTTTGACGTGGGCTGTAAGTACGCCTTTTGAGAATGCCATGCGCATTACAGGACCTAATGGAAATATGCCTCGTGATTATAAATGGATTACTTTTGCTGTGAATTGGGAATATGGTGCAGATAAAGATCATTATGTAAAATATCCTGGAGATTTTGCCTATGATGGATATAATGGGGATACGCCAAGTGAAACAGGAGAATATGTAGCTCCTGCATGGAATGGTTATAAAATTCCCAGTGCGAATAATGGCAAGATTGTTCTTCGTGATATAGAACAGTTGTTGAACTATTTAACAGCTATCGCAAATAATAATCCTAACCATGAAATGTTTGTATACGTAAATGGCAGAAAAGCGGTTGCCGTCACAGCCTTTATTGATGAATTTGTATATGTAACAGATCCGGTAGATCCGAGTAGCGTAGGAGGTGGTACGCCTACCAATCCTACTGACGCAGGGTTGTTGTTATGGAAAAAAGTGGTTAATGGACGCGACAGATTGCTACATATTTGTCGGGGAGAAGGGGTTAAAAGTGATGATGGTGCATCTTCTGTAATTCGAAGTGTACTTTCTTTCAAGCAACATCCCATTTATACACTGTATGATGTGAATTCGGATGTTAAAACAGCATGGGGAACGGAATCTTTAATGGAAACAGATGTGTTAGATGCTTCTTTTAAACATTCTCAGGATCACAAAGAGCCTTATGAAAATACTCCAGATAATGGAAGACAAAACCAGATGAATTTTGTAGTTGATGTCACGAAGAATTGGACGGATATCATTTCTACGAGTAGTAGTGAACGATATGGATTGAATTCTTCGGAAGAGCCAAATGGAATAAACTATAATACAATTTGGCATGCTTGTATGTTACGTAACCGGGATATAAACGGAGACAATATAATTGAAAATCGTGAAGTACGTTGGTATTTGGCTGCTATAGACCAGTTGAGTGATTTATGGACGGGAGATGCGGCCATTAACGAAAGTGCACGTACTTATCCACAAGAAAAATATGGCCAGCGTTATCATTTGGCTAGTAGTACTTATTGGAATAATACTGCTAGATCTGAGAATCCCACTGTTATGTGGGCAGAAGAAGGAGGATCCATAGGTGATTTTAATTACTCTAGCGGAAGAACGTCTGGTGGTATTGTTTTTAATCCTACGGGAGATAAATATGCTTACCGATGTGTGCGTAATTTGGGTATACGTCTGGATGATTATAATAAGATTCCTGATGACTATATTGTTTGGGATGCATCTGACAGTATTGTGGATATGTCACGATTGGGATATGCTGCCAAACGTACCGCTTATGATGGAGGCTATAATCTGGATGAGCATAATGAAAGGGATGTGTTGAACAGACCTTATACTAAGTTTCAAGTATATACCTCTCAAAGTTTTTATAAAGATAATAGGGGACGGGATATAAATTTATCATGGAACGCAATTCATAATAGATTGTATCCTACTTGGGGACGTAGTGAAAGCCCATGTCCAGCTGGATATCGCTTACCTAACCAACGTGAGGTAGGTATTATGCTTACCATTCCAACTTTGAAAAATGAAATGAGTGGTACGAGAACCATTACAAATACAGCTTTCAGTATGAACGGAAAGTATATATATGATGATAATCGACCGGGATTTTTATATGATGGATATGATGGAACTTTTATATTAGATACGGATACTAATGGTAATACAGGTAAAGTTGGTGGAACCCGTTGTGTAAGAGATGTGCGATGAATTATATGATTAAGTTTGGGCTTATAGGATATTCTTTGCTATTGTTATTGTCTTGTCAGGCAAAGCAAACCGCATCTGCTGTTTCATCGGAAGTGAAACAAGATACAGTATTGTCGCGACCGCAGTTCCCCTTCCCCGAAATCCCCGCCACCCTGACGGAACCGGAAGCCCGCAAGTCCTACCTCCTCACCCACTACTGGGAACGTTTTGACTTTGCCGACACCACCTTGGTAGATAACCGCGACGTGACGGAGCAGGGCTTTGTGAACTTCATCGCCTTGTTAGTGGACGGCACGACATCCGAAGAGCTAACACGTGAGAGCCTGAAGGACTGGTGCACGGGTTTCATCGCGAAAGATCACGCCCGCCGGGTGCTAATGAAGACGGCGGATGACTACCTGTACAACCCCAATTCGCCTTTTTACAACGAAGGATTGTATGGGGTGTATTTGGAGACATTGCTCGATGTGTTTCCGACGGACGATGTACAACGCTCCACCTACAACTTCCGGCTGAAGTTAGTGAAGCGCAACAATCCAGGCGACCGGGCAACGGACTTCACCTACTACCTGCCCGATGACAACCGCTGTACGCTGGCCGCTACACCGGTGAAGGGAGACCGCTTGCTGCTGGTGTTTTACGACCCGGAATGTGAGTCGTGCCACGCCGTATTGGGACAGATGACGGCCAGCGCAGCACTGGCAAAAGCGGTGCAGACGGGACGAATGAGTGTACTGGCTATTTATACCGAAGGCAACGAAGAGGTCTGGCGCAAAGCCTTGCCCGATATGCCCGAAGGTTGGACGATAGGTACCGACCACGAGGCGGTGAAGACCGGCGCACTGTACGACCTGAAAGCCATGCCTTCGCTTTATTTGCTGGATGGACAAAAAAAAGTGTTGCTGAAGGATGCCGCTTTTGAGGAAATAAGCCGTTTTTTGGAGCTTTAAGTTTCCGCCACAGAGGACATAGAATGTGACCTATTCTATAAAAGTCACCGTGAGGTGATTCGGGAGCCTGTTTTCAGTTTAGCGTAACTGGATGCAGGCATTACTTATCGATCGAGATAAGTGATTGTTTGTTTTGTTTGTCAAGCCATATCGTCCTTAAAACGGTATGGCTTGTTTTCTGTAGAAAGTTGGACAAATATTGTCTCTTGACTGAGAAACTGCAATTCCCTAACTAGGAAACGAGAATTTTCTGACTAGGGAATGGAAATTTCCTAATTGGGAAACTTGGAACGAAGAACTTTTTTAGAAAACCCTGTTTTCATTTGCCGCTGCAACTACCTTTTCGTATATTTGCTGCACCCGGAAAGAAACTCAAAAACTTAAGAACTAAAGAACTTAAAAACTCAAAACCTCTTCCTCATGATGCAAGATAAATACATCCGATTCGATTGGGCCATGAAGCGTATGTTGCGAGATAAGGCCAATTTTGTAGTACTCGAAGGCTTGCTTACCGTGTTGCTGGAACGGAAAATCACCATTCTGGAAATACTCGAAAGCGAAGCCAACCAGACAAACTATGATGATAAGTTCAATCGTGTGGACATCAAGGCAAAAGAGGAGAACGGGGACATCATCATTGTTGAAATACAGAATACGCGAGAACTGTACTATCTGGAGAGAGTGCTATATGGTGTTTCGAAAGCCATTACGGAGCACATCTCTTTGGGGAATTCGTATGCAGAGGTGAAAAAGGTATATTCCATCAGTATTCTCTATTTCGACATCGGTAAAGGCAGTGACTACCTGTATCACGGAGTGACAAACTTTGTTGGGGTGCATACCGGCGACGAATTGAGCATTTCGGCCAAGCAGGAAGGAGCAATCATCCGCAAGATGCCGCGCGAGGTGTTCCCCGAATACTACCTGATTAGGGTGAACGAGTTCAATAAGGTAGCAAAGACACCGCTGGAGGAATGGATCTCGTATCTGAAAAGTGGCGAAATCAGTTCTGATACCACGGCACCGGGATTGGCCGAGGCAAGGGAAAAACTGAAGTATTACAATATGTCGCCCAAGGAACGTCATGTGTACGACGAGCATATCAATGCCGTGATGATACAGAATGATGTGCTGGATACTGCCAAGTTGGAAGGCCGTGCAGAAGGCCGTGCAGAAGGCCGTGCAGAGGGCCGTGCAGAGGGTCGTGCAGAAGGCCGTGCGGAGGGGCGTGCAGAAGGTCGTGCGGAGGGGCGTGCAGAAGGACTTGCGGAAGGCCGTGCGGAAGGACTTGCAGAAGGCCGTGCAGAAGAGAAGAAGGCATTGGCACGCAAGTTTAAGGAAGCCGGTGTTTCTATTGAACTTATTGCTCAAAGTACAGGATTGAGCATGGAAGAAATTGCTGCATTATAAGAAATTTGAGAAGATAGAAGATTATCATGCAATTACCTCCTTTATTTACTGAATATACCCGCGCTTTGTTGGGCGAGGAAGAATATAACAGTCTGGCTACCGCTCTGCTGGAGGCGGAACAGCCGGTCAGCATACGTGTGAATGCCCAAAAGTGTACAGATTCTTCTTCTGTCATTTCTCATTCTTCATTGAACAAGGTGCCTTGGGCGGAACGCGGATTCTATTTGAACCAGCGTCCGGCATTTACTTTCGATCCGTTGTTTCATGCCGGTTGCTACTACGTGCAGGAAGCGTCGTCAATGTTTGTGGAACAGGCGTTGAAGCGTTACCTGCCGGGCAGACCGTTGGCTGCGCTTGACCTTTGTGCAGCTCCGGGCGGAAAGTCTACCCATGTACGTAGCCTGTTGCCCGAAGGCAGTTTGCTGGTAGCCAACGAAGTGATGCGCAACCGTGCCCAGATACTGGCCGAGAATCTGACCAAGTGGGGGCATCCTGATGTGGTGGTGACAAATAGCGATCCTTCCGATTTCACACCTTTGGAACACCTTTTCGACTTTATTCTGACCGATGTTCCCTGTTCGGGCGAAGGCATGTTCCGTAAGGACAAGACTGCCATAAGCGAGTGGAGTGCGGAGAATGTCGAAATCTGCTGGCAGCGTCAGCGGCGTATCCTGACAGACATCTGGCCTTGCCTGAAGCCGGGTGGACTGTTGGTATATAGTACATGTACCTATAATACGAAAGAGAACGAAGAAAATGTGCGTTGGTTGTGTCGGGAGTTGGGAGCCGAAGTGCTGCCGCTCGACGTGCCAGCTGAATGGGGGATCACTGGCAATTTGCTGGCTGGAGAAGATTTCCCTGTCTACCGTTTCTTGCCACATAAGACGCAGGGAGAAGGATTCTTCTTGGCTGTATTGCGTAAGGCTGGTGAGGCAGAAGAAACAGCAAGCGAAGATATATCGATGATGCAAACGGGACGGATGAACGCGGATAGACAGTCGGCGGGCAAACAGCGCGGGAAGAAAGGAAATGGAGGAAAGGCTTCTTCGGGATCGGCTTTCGGAAAGGAACAGCTGGCAATGGTGCAAGGCTGGCTGCGTGATGCGGAAGGTTACACCTTGATGCCCGAAGGACAGACGCTGGCGGCTTTCCCTACGGCATGGCTACCTTTGTTGACAGTTTTGAAGCAGCATGTCAAAGTGATGCAGGCAGGTGTAGAAGTGGCTGGAGTGAAAGGGAAAGACTGTATTCCCGCCCATGCGCTGGCCATGAGTAGCCTGCTTCGGCAAGATGCTTTTGCCTGCGAAGAGGTGGATTATCCTACTGCTATTGCCTATTTGCGCAAAGAGGCTGTAGTCCTTTCGGACACAGCCCCTCGCGGTTTTGTACTTCTTACGTACCGTGGTTTCCCTCTTGGATTTGTGAAGAACATCGGCAATCGTGCCAATAATCTTTATCCGCAGGAGTGGCGCATCCGGAGCAGTTATGTACCGGAGCAACCGGAAACCTTGGGAAATTAAGAATGATGAATGAAGAATTTTTTCTTTTTCCATTCTTCATTTTCCATTCTTCATTATTTAAAGCTTGCTCTTGTATATTCTGGCCATTACTTTCTGGTACTGGTTCTCCAGTTGTAGCAAGTTGGTCTGGCTTTGGTAGACTACGGATACTTCTACGAAATACTCTATCATGCTGATTTGTCCGCCTTCGAGTGCCTGGCGCAACAGGCGCAAGTCTTGCTGACGGCCGAAAGTCTCGGTATACTCATGTATGGAGGCTTGCAGGTTGGAAGCTTCTTCGTAGAGCTGCCATAAGGCGGTGGAAGCACTCAGTCGAGCATTCTCCTTTTGGTAATCGATGCTTTGCAGTTGCGAGCGTGCCATTTTTACCTTTCCGTGATTCTGGAAGATAGGAAAGGAGAAACCTACTACCACCCCGTTGAGCGGATGTCCGCTTTCGGTATTGCGCCGATATCCCAGTTCCAGGTCGGGCAACCAGCCTTGACGGCTGACAGACAGTTGGCGGCGTGCAGCTTCACCGTCGTTCTGCAGGGCAAGCAGGGTAGGGTCGGAAGCCAGCAGCTCGTCGCACAAGGGGCCGAAGTCGGCAGGCAGGGGGACATCGGGATAATCGGTAAGCCCCAGGTTGAGTGCATGAGGCGCAGCAGCTCCTTCGGCCAAAGGACGGCCGGGTACGAGCGACTGGTTGCCGTTGAGGGCGGTCAGTTCGCGCAGCTTGTTTTCCAAGGCTGTACGGTTCATGCGGGCTTCGGTACGTACATTCAGCAGTTCCAGATTGATTTTATTGGTTTCCAGCGAACTGGCATCACCGGTTTCCAGTCGTTTTTTGTAGAAAGCTGCCAGCTCTTCGGCGTTCTTCAGACGTTCGTCGAGGAGGGACTGCTGACGGGTCAGCATGATGATGTCGAGGCAGGCTTCCTGTGCTTGCAGCAGAATGTCCTGGCGCAGGGCAAGGGCTTGGGCGTCGAGCGACTGAGCCTTGTAGCGGTTCATGCGGGCGCGGGTGATGTAGAGTGACGGGAAGTCGAAACTTTGTGCAATGACCATTTCGCCCACAGTGATGTTCTTGTCGTCCGAATCCCACAGATGGGCGTACGACAGGGTTGGATTGGCCAGGTTATTGGCTGTCCGGTTTTCCAGTTTCTGGGCATTCACATTCTGGGCATTGGCTTGCAACTGCCGGTTGTTCTGCTCTATCTGGGTGAGGATGGCTTCAATGCTGTTTTGGGCGTGTAGCCCTGCCGCCAGGGCAAGGCATACACAAATGATTACAATTTTCTTCATTCTTTCTTAGTGTGTATTAGCAGATAAACTATTGGGATGATGAATCCGTTGAGGAACGTCGAGGTCAGCAGACCGCCCAGGATGACTTTGGCCATCGGACTTTGTATTTCGTTGCCGGGCAGGTCGCCGCCCAAAGCCAGCGGAATAAGAGCCAGAGCACTGCTGAGGGCTGTCATCAGAATCGGGTTCAGACGGTCGAGCGAACCGCGCAGAACGCTGTCGTAGATGCCATAGCCTTCTTCGCGTTGCAAGTGGTTGTAATGGCTGATGAGCAGCATACCGTTTCGGGTAGCGATGCCGAACAGCGAGATGAAACCGATGATGGCTGGGATGCTCACTTCGCCTGTAGTCAGCAACAGGGCAAACACACCACCGATCAGTGCCAGTGGCAGGTTGATAAGGATGATGGCACTCTCCTTCGTACTGCGGAACTCGTGGTAGAGCAACAGGAAGATGACAACGATAGACATGAACGATGTCAGCATCAGCGTGCGGCTGGCTGCCTGTTCGCTTTCAAATTGTCCGCCGTACTCTACGTGGTAGCCTTCGGGCAGTTGGATTTGGGTGTCGATACGTTCCTGAATATCGTTCACTACGGAGCGCAGATCGCGGTCGGCAACATTGGCCGAGATGACTATCTTACGCTTTACGTTCTCGCGGCTGATGGTGTTCGGTCCCATGGTCGAACGGATGTCGGCTACGTAGTTGAGCGGCACTTGCAATCCGTCACCCGTATCAATCATCAGGTTGCCTATCTTCTGTGCCTGGTCGCGCAAGTCATCACGCATGCGTACGGTCAGGTTGAACGACTTGCCCTGTTCGTAGACTTGCGAAACGGCTTCACCCGCCAGACAGGCGTTGACGTATTCGGCAAACTGCGGCAGGGTGATGCCATAGCGTGCCAGCATCTCGCGGCGGGGCGTGATGGTGAGCTGCGGACGTTCGATTTGCTGCTCTACCGTCAGGTCGGCCACGCCCTCAACGTCTTGTATCTTGTCCTTAATCTCGTTGCCCAAGGCGAACATGCGGTTCAGGTCGTCGCCGAAGAGCTTGATGGCGATGTTGGCCTTTGTACCCGACAGCATGGCGTCGATGCGGTGGCTGATGGGCTGGCCTATCTCGATGTTAGCGCCGACGATGCTGCCCAACTTTTCGCGAACTTCCGCCACGACTTCGCTGCGCGGCCGGTCTTTCAGTTCGAAGGGAGCTTCAATCTCCGAGGTATTCACGCCTAAGGCGTGCTCGTCCAGTTCGGCGCGTCCGGTTTTGCGGGCTACGGTCTGTATCTCTGGGATGGTAAGCAGCAGTTCTTCGGCACGGCGTCCGATAGCGTCGCTTTCTTCGAGCGAGATGCCTGGCAGTGAAGAGACGTTGATGGTGAACGAGCCTTCGTTGAACGGCGGCAGGAATGAGCGACCCAGCGTGAAGAACAGTCCTAAGGCGACGGCAAAGAGGGCAATGGTACAGCCCAGTACGGCACGTTTGTGATGCAAAGCCTTTTCGAGCAGTGCGCCGTAGGCTTTCTTCAGCGTGCGGGCCACGGCAGAGTCGCCCGAATTGGCCCCACTGGTATTTGGGGATGCAGGTGACTCTGAGGAGTCTTTAGCGGTGACTTCAGGAAGTTCTTGAATTTCTTCAGAATGTTTGTCTTCTTTATTACGCAGCAGGTACGAACAGAGCACAGGTGTCAGTGTCAATGCCACTACCGTTGAGGCGGCCAGGGCTGTGATGAAAGCGATGCCCAGCGGCACCAGCATTCGTCCTTCCATACCGCTCAGGAAGAACAGGGGCACGAAGCTGACCACGATGATGAGCGTGGAGTTGAGGATAGGCATACGTACCTCGCGCGAAGCGTTGAATACCACCTGCAGGATGGGCAGGCGACGTTCGGGCGGCAGGAGGCGATTCTCGTGCAAGCGGCGGTAGACGTTCTCCACATCGACGATGGCGTCATCGACCAGCGAACCGATGGCAATAGCCATACCACCCAAACTCATGGTGTTGATGGTCAGCCCCATGTAGTGCAGTACCAGTATGGAAACGACAAGTGACAGGGGCAGGGTGACCAACGAGATAATGGTAGTACGCACGTTGGCCAGGAAGAGGAACAGTACGATGACCACGAAGATACCACCTTCGATGAGCGACTTCTGCACGTTGCCAATCGAACTCTCGATAAAGCGGCTCTGGCGGAAGATGTCGGTCGAAACTTTCACGTCGGGGGGCAGATTCTTCTGCAAGTCTTTCAGTGAGGCTTCCAGTTTGGCGGTCAGTTCCAGGGTGCTGGTAGCAGGCTGCTTTGTTACAGTGAGCAGTACGGCGGGTTTGCCGCGTTCCGAAGCCAGACCTAACTTGGGCGTCTGTGCACCGATGCGTACGTCGGCCACGTCTTCCAATAAAATTGGAAGTGACGGGTTGCTGCCACTACCACTTGTAGCTTGTAGCTCATCACTCGTAGCTTTAACCACGGTTTTTCCCAGCAACTCCGTATTCGTCGTGGCAGTCAGTCCGCGGACGATGTATTCGTTGCCGTATTCGTAGATGACACCACCGTTGGCGTTGAGGTTCATGCCGCGGGTAGCTTCCAGTATTTGTCCCAGCGTGACGCCGTAGTGGCGCATCCGTTCGGGGTCGAGCTGTATCTGGTATTCCTTGATGTCACCGCCCAGCACGGCTACCTGTGCCACGCCACCCGTAGAGAGCAGGCGCGGACGGATGGTCCAGTCGGCCAGCGTACGGAGGTCGAGCATGGAAGTTGAGTCGGCGGTAAGGCCGATAATCATCATCTCGCCCAGGATGGACGACTGCGGTCCCAGTGTAGGCTTGCCCACACCTTCGGGCAGTTCTTCGGCTACAAGCGAAAGCTTTTCGCTGACAATCTGCCGGGCCAGGTAGATGTCCGTGTCCCAGTCGAATTCGACCCAGACTACGGAGAAACTGTGAGTAGACGAGGAACGTACACGGCGTACGTGTGTGGCTCCGTTGACAGCGGTCTCGATGGGGAAGGTGACGAGTTGTTCCACCTCTTCGGCTGCCATGCCGTTGGCTTCGGTCATCACCACTACAGTGGGTGCCGTCAGGTCGGGGAACACGTCTACTTCCGTATGTACGGCGGTGTAAGTGCCGCCAATCAGCAACAGCACCGATGCTACGAGCACCAGGATGCGGTTCTGAAGGGAGAAGTGTATGATTTTGTTGAGCATAACTTGTTAAATGAAGAATTAAGAATGAAGAACGAAGAATTCTTGTGTATGGAAAATTCTTTATTAGGAAGCACTGCTTCCATTTTTCATTTTTCGTTTAATTAGTGTTCATGGCTGTGTGCCGGTATCGCATTTGTAGCCCCTGCCAGTTTCACTTGGTAGGCACCTTTGGTCACCAGACGGTCGCCAGCGTGCAGGCCGGTGAGTACCTGTACCCGTTCGCCGTTATCGGCACCCAGGGTAACAAGCTGCTTCTGGTAGCATTCCTCATCCAGTTGCAGGTAAACGAAGTAGCTGCCCTGCTCTTCGGTGAGGGCCGAGCGAGGTACGCTGATGACACCTTCCATCGGCGTGGTAAGCAGATAGATTTCGACAAAGGAACCGGGGACAACGTCGCCCTTGTTGTCGAACTCGAAAGTGACAGGTACGTAATAACTGCCTTCGCCCGAAGCTTTGCCGTAAGACAGCAGACGTCCGCCCAGCTTTTTCAATGCATATACCTTATTATTATAGGGCGTGCAGAAGTTGGCCGAGGCTACGGAAGGCAGTGCGTTGTAGTATTTCTCGGAAACATCGGCACGGAGGAAGAGGCGACGGTTCTGCGTGATGCTGACCAGCGGCTGACCTACGGTGACGTAATCGCCCTCCTTTACCAACAGGCTCTTGACGTAACCGCCGATGGGCGAAATAACCGTCTGTCCCTGCGGAGTATGGTTGCGGGCTACGGCTTCATAGCTGATACGGGCATTCTCGTATGCCTGTTCGGCTTGGGCAAATTCCTTTTCGGAAACAATCTTGCTGGCTACCAGTGCCTTCATACGTTCGTATTCTTTCTTGCTGACTTCGTAGGCGATGCGGGCTTTCTGTACGGGGTCACCTTCGGCCATGTTCTGCGACGAGAGGGTAAGCAGCGGAGTGCCTTTGCCTACCTGCATACCTTCGACTACCTTGTTGCGGAACGATACGACACCAGCTACGGTGGCAACGGCTACGCTTTCGTCGCCCTGTGCGGCCAATACCTGTCCGCTGGTCTTGATAACCTGGTGAAAGGCGCCCGCTTCTACGGTGCTGACCTCAATACCTGCTGCCTGGGCTTTGGCTGGTGGCAGGACTATTTCGCCACTGCCTGCACTGTGCCCTTCTTCGGCTTCGTGGGCGTCGGCTTCGTGGTTATGACCGTCGTGGTCGTGTCCTTCGTGAAGTTCGGCCTCATGGTCGTGGTTCTCGGTCTCGTGATTGTGTCCGTCGTGATCGTGGGCGGACTTGTTCTGACAGGAGCCCAGTGACAATGCAACGAGGACTCCCAGAAATATCAGTTTCTTCATTGATATAAATGGATTAAGTTCTTGCAAAATAATGTGAGTATGATTTCCGGCTGCAAAGGTACTGACCAAAGAGTGCAACCGGGTTGCAATGTGCGGGGCACACTGCACCTATTATGCAAGATGGCTGGGAGGAGCCCTTAATCCCGAGGCACGGGCGATGTAGACACCGTGCAGTGACTCGATGTAAGGTGAGTATGAAACAGGTTGGCAAGGTTCGCCAAAGGCGTACAGTTGCCTGAGGAATGTGCTGAGTACAGCAGGTAGCAGGACGGGCTTCAGCACGGGAGCCTGACGCTCGGTGCGTGGGGTACGCTGAACGAAGTGGCTGGCGATGCAACCCTTGTCGTGGCAGCAGTTGGGATGTCCTGCGGGGTGATGGTGATGAGGTGTGTGGCAGCAGCTGGGCTCTACATCGTTCTTCATACAGATGAGGCCGTCGGCATGGTGATGATGGGGAAAGACGGGTACAGCCAGCATGATAATGCTGACTAAAAAAAGCAAGTATACAATGTACTTTTTCTCTTTCTCCATGCCTTTTTGCTTCTGATGGTTGCAAAGATAAAAGTAAATCGTATACTTGCCAAGAACTAAGATAATAAATTAGTCGATTAATAAGTGTATTTCAACTTCTTCACCGCCTGACTGGCTCCTGCTCCGGGTATCAGGGTGAATCCCCAGGTGTATTCGCGATCGGCAGGCAGGGTGTATTCAGGTTCGGGACGCGAGTACCAGCTGTCGTAACCGGCCAGTCCCTGTTGCTTCAGGTCGAGGCAGACCTCAACGAAGTCGCGCGGGGTGATGTCGTTGATGTGCGTCTGACGAGGTTTGTCGTAAGCACCTATCTCGGGACGGTTGGCTATCTCCTGCGGAGTGAAATTGTTCCACTGGTAGGGGCGGTTGATGGCCTTTCCGGCGTCGAAGTCCTCAACGGAGTTGCGCAGGGCGTTGAACTCCATCAGGCTGTCGGCTACAATCAGCAGACTCTTTCCGCGTCCGTTCAGCGAGAGCCAGCGTGTGTCGCAGTGGTGACCGTTCTCCTGCGGGCGTACGTAGGGGAAGTATTCGTCGTCGGCCGTGCTGTTGTACAGTCCTATCGGGCTGCCGGCCTTACGGTCCCAGTAGTTTTCCTGCGGTCCGCGGCCAAGGTAGGCCAGCTGGTTCATCGTGGCAGGCAGACGGAAGCGGACACCGATGCGGGGCACTACCATCTTGTCGCGTGCGCTGACGCTTTGGGCATCGCGTCCGGGCGAGAAGGTGGCCGTGGCGGTAGCTTCGGAGATGTCTATCTTCACGCCGTCCAGGTGGGCAGGAGTAAAACGGGTAGACACATTCATCACGCCGTCGGGATATATCTTATAGGTAATAAAGAACTCGTTTCCGGCAGGCAGCTTGTAGACAATGTTCACCAGTGCATTGCGACCCGACATTTCGGCCGTGGCGCTTGATACCTGGAAGTTGCGGCTCGATACTTCCCATATCTCCAGTCGTTTTGGGTTTCCGCTTCCGTAGTCGTTGTCGTTGGGAGCACGCCAGAAGTTGGGCTGGATGCCGAATCCGCCGTTGAAGTACTCGGTACCGTTCACGCGGTAGGACGTAAGGATGCCCGACTGCTTATTGAACGTGAAGTTGACTTTCGAGGAGGTAACCTTCAGTTCGTTGCCCTCGTTGTCGATGCTGAGTGCGGGGCCACCGGCCTGATAAGCGTCCTTGTCGGCCGGCACTTGCGGCAGGACGAACTGGTCGTGCGCAATGACGTGTCCGGCGGGGATGCAGCCTTCGGCCCGTGTGGTGGTTACTTCGAAGTCTATCAGGTAGTCGGTGCCTGTCTGGGGTTTGAGTCCTGCCACGGGTACGTTAATCTCTTGCGAAGCTTGCGGTGCGAGGTCGAGTGTGAGGCGGCCGTCGCGCAGCGTCTTGCCGTTGGCACGGATGGCATAGCGGATGGCGTAGTCCTTCAGGCCGGTGAAGTAGAAGCGGTTGGTTACTTTAATCTTGCCATTGGCCAGGTCCGTAGCTTCGAAACCTACATTCTGGTGGGCGTATTTCACTTCCGCCATGGCTGGATGAGGCGTACGGTCGGGTCCTACGATACCGTTGCACAGGAAGTTACCGTCGCTCGGCATGTCTTTACCAAAGTCGCCACCGTAGGCGTAATAGGGAGTGCCGTTCTCGTCCTTGACGAGCAAGCCTTGGTCAACCCAGTCCCAGATGTATCCACCTTGCAGATTGGGATATTTATAGATGGCCTTCCATTGGTCCCACAGGTTACCGTTGGAGTTACCCATGGCGTGCGAATACTCCGAAGGCACTACGGGACGGTCGCTGCCCGTTTTTCCTACTTCTTCCAGCCACTTGGCACTGGGGTACTGAGGTACGTACATATCAGAGTTCCACTCCCATTGGGCGCGCTCGTAGTTGACGGGGCGGTTCATTTCTTCCTTTTCTTTCAGATAGAGGTAGGTCTGGTAGAAGTTATATCCGTTTCCGGCTTCGTTGCCCAGCGACCAGAAGGTGACCGAAGGATGGTTCTTATTGCGTTCGTACATGTTGGCAGTGCGCTCCATGTGGGGTTTCAGCCATTCGGGGTTGTTGCCCAGGGTGCCGCCTTTGCGCAGGTTATAGTACATGCCGTGCGACTCGATGTTGGCCTCGTCGTAAACGTAGAGTCCGTACTCGTCGCACAGTTCGTAGAAGCGGCGATCCTGCGGATAGTGGCACAGGCGGACGGTGTTGATGTTGTTCAGTTTCATCAGTTCGAAGTCCTTGCGCATCAGTTCTTCGGTCACGTAGTGGCCTGTCTCAGGATTGTGCTCGTGGATGTTGACACCTTTCAGCTTGATAGGCTGTCCGTTGAACAGGAGCACGGTGTAAGGTTGTCCGTTGCCTGCTATCTGGTCGATGGGTTTGATTTCGATGCGGCGGAAACCTACGTTTTGCGGGATGACTTCGGTCACCCGGCCGTCTTCCTTGACGGTGAGCAGCAACTTGTAGAGGTTGGGATGCTCGGCACTCCAGGTGCTGACGTTTTCCAGTTCTTTCTGGAAGGTGGCTGTGGTGGGGCCGTCGGGTTTCAGCGTCAGGGTTTGTTCGGATGCGGCGGCTGTACGGCCTGCGGCATCGAGCAGTTCGTAACCGATGCTGACGGATTTGGCCTGTCCGCTGTGGTTCTTCAGGTCAATGGCCAGGCGGAAGAGACCGTTGCGGTAGGTGTCGTCGAGGGTAGAAACGATGCGGTAGTCCTGCACGGCGATGCGGGGCTGCGACCACAGGAAGACGTCGCGCTCAATACCGCTCATGCGCCAGAAGTCCTGACACTCCAGATAGGAGCCGGTGCTCCAACGGAAGATTTTAAGCGTCAGCACGTTCTTGCCGGATTGCAGGTAAGGGTTGATGAGGAACTCGGCAGGATTCTTTGAGTCTTCGTTGTAGCCCACTTCGCGGCCGTTGACGTAGACGTACACGCCCGACTTGGCTCCGGCAATGTGCAGATAGATGTCGCGTCCGTCCCAGCCGTCGGGGATGGTGAAGTCGCGGCGGTAGACACCTACGGGAGTTGCTTCGGGCAACAGCGGCGGTTGCGGGTTACGTGGTTTGAACTCGTAGCCGTGGTTGGTATAGATGGCGGTGCCGAAGCCTTGCACTTCCCAGTTGCCGGGCACGGTGATGTCGGCCCAGTTCGAAGTGTCGGTCGACGGGTCGGTGATGCCGGCAGGAAGCTGGCGGTAGGAATCGACAAAGTAGAACTTCCATGTGCCGTTCAGCAGCTGGTAGTAGGGACTGTTTTCGTAACGGGCGGTGAGGGCCGTAGCTCGGTCGCCGTAGGTCATGAACGAGGAGCGGGGAGCTTCCTTGTTCACCGAAATCACTTGAATGTCTTGCCAGTAAGGCTTTTCCGGTTGCCCGGCGGTGTCGTTTGCCAGTGCGCTGGTCAGGCACAGGCAGCTCAGGAGAACCAGGAGCAGACTGTTTTTTAAGAGATGTACCATGAATAGGAATATTAAGGTTATATGTTGACAAAGATAACGCTAAAAATCAAGTCTCGCAAATGCGGAGGAAAACGGTTTGACAGAATGTCATTTTGTATTTCCGAAGCGGTGAGAATCCGTTATTTCTGCCCGTTGCCCGGGATGTGCGCAATTTTGCGGGCAGATTTCTGTATCTTTCTTATAGATAGACGGATAGCGAAATGTTTACAGTTGAAATAGAATGGAAACGACGGGAAATGAAGCCAGAACCAGTCTCCCTTCCACCAGAAAGCTATGTTTCCGAGGCACACAAGCGTTGTTCGTGTAGCGCACAAGCAATGTTCGCGAGCCGTACAAGCATTCTTCCGGCTCCGCACAAGCGTTGCGAAAGTGGAAAACAAGCGTTTTCAGGAGTGTTTTTGTGCATATCTATGCACTTTTGCGGGCGTTTTATGCTGTTCGGGCTTCTGTTTTGCGGAAAACAGATAAAGAGGCGGTAAGCAAAACAGCCGTTTGCCTGTCACGAAGACGGGGAAACGGCTGTTTGGGTATGCAAAAAGATTTTTCAGGAAACCTTGTTTCTCTCCAGTTCGCTGAGCGATTCCATTTTCTTCTTTTCCAGAAATTCGTAGACGCCGCAAAGGTGTTCGCGGACGCGCTGGTGGCCGAACTCGTACACCTTGCTTACCAGTCCGTCGAGGAAGTCACGGTCGTGGCTGACAACAATCAGTGTGCCGTCGAAGTCCATCAGTGCCTGCTTCAGGATGTCTTTGGTCTTCAGGTCCAGATGGTTGGTTGGCTCGTCCAGGATGAGCAGGTTGACCGGTTCGAGCAGCAGTTTGATCATCGCCAGTCGGGTACGCTCGCCGCCGGATAGCACCTTTACCTTCTTCATCGAGGCTTCGGGGCTGCCGAACATAAAGGCACCCAGCAGGTCGCGTATCTTGTTGCGTATCTCGCCTTTGGCTACGTCGTCGATGGTCTGGAACACCGTCAGGTTTTCGTCCAGCAGCGAAGCCTGGTTCTGTGCGAAGTAGCCTATCTGTACGTTGTGCCCCAGCGTCAGGGTTCCTTCGTGCTCAATCTCGCCCATGATGCACTTCACCAGTGTAGACTTTCCTTCGCCGTTTCGGCCTACGAAAGCCACCTTGTCGCCGCGTTCGATGGTGAGCGTCGCATTGCGGAACACCACGTGATCACCGTACGTCTTGCCTACGCCGTCCATGATGACGGGATAGTTGCCCGAGCGGGGCGACGGGGGGAACTTCAGTCGCAGGGCCGAGGTATCTTCCTCGTCCACTTCGAGCAGTTCCAGTTTCTCCAGCATCTTCACGCGGCTCTGCACTTGCAAGGTTTTCGAGTAAGTTCCCTTGAAGCGTTCGATGAACTCTTTGGTTTCGGCAATGAACTTCTGCTGTTCGTCGTAGGCTTTCTGTTGCTGTTCGCGGCGCTCCTTGCGCAGCTCCAGGTATTTGGAATAGTTCACCTTGTAGTCGTAGATGCGTCCCATAGTCACTTCGATGGTGCGGGTGGTGATGTTGTCTACAAACTTACGGTCGTGGCTGATGACTACCACCGCCTTACCGTTGTTGATGAGGAAGTCTTCGAGCCACTGTATGGACTCGATGTCCAGATGGTTGGTAGGCTCGTCCAGCAGCAGGACGTCGGGCTTCTGCAACAGCAGTTTGGCCAGCTCGATACGCATGCGCCATCCGCCGCTGAAGTCGCTGGTGGGGCGGCCGAAGTCGCTCCGCTCGAAGCCAAGTCCCAGCAAGGTCTTTTCCACGTCTTCCTCGTAGTTGGTGGCATCGATGGCGTAGAACTTCTCGCTCAGGGCCGACACTTGTTCGATGAGTTGCATGTAGCTGTCGCTCTCGTAGTCGGTGCGCGTCTCCAGTTCCTTGTTCAGGCGTTCAATCTCGGCCTCCATCTCGTGCAGGTGGGCAAAGGCCTGGGCAGTTTCCTCGAACACGGTGCGTCCGTCTTCCGTCATCAGGTGCTGCGGCAGGTAGGCCACAACGCAGTCTTTGGGCACCGATACCTTTCCCCGTGTGGGCTGCCGGATGCCTGCGAGAATCTTCAGCAGGGTGCTTTTTCCGGCTCCGTTCTTTCCCATGAGGGCGATGCGGTCCTTTTCGTTAATCACAAAAGAAATGTCGCTAAATAAAGTAGTGCCGCCAAATTCTACGGCCAGTCCGTCTATTGAAATCATAAGTCCGTTTTAAATGAGGTGCAAAGATAGTGCATTTGTATGTAATTCTTTTTATCTTTGCTTCCCTTAATCGAAAACTGTGTCATGAATCTGGTTATAAACTGTACGAAAATAGAAGAACTGGATGAAACCCTCCAGAAAGTATTGTGCTTTTACGTATATTGCTCCGATTTTGTTCCTACCAAGACCTTGGAAGCGCTGTGGAAAACTTTGCCGACCATGCCCCATGGCATGAAGAAAGCGCTGGACTTGCTGACGTCGAAGGGAATGTTGTCAATCTTCAACTACGACTGGACTTCCAAAATGTATGTGTATTGCGTTTCGTATAAATACTATTTCCCGGTTCTTTATTTTCTGAAAACACGCCATCCGGAGTGGGAAGACGACTATCGCCGGTGTGTGGGTTACGATTATAACAAGAATGCGATGTTTCTCGAACTGGAAGAAGCTTTTATGGCGGTGCTCGAACATCGGGAAGCCGATTTGCTACCGTTGCGTATTCCGGTTTCAATGTATTCTTACCTGTTTCCTGTAGCTTTTGATCCCTGCATCAGTCCTTTGTTCCTGAAACTGGACGATGACTTGTTTGCAGAGGCTTTCTCGAAATTGTTGGTCTATATGCAGGATAACGACTATCTTGATGACCAGAATCACCTGCTGCAATGGTTGGAAACAAAATCCTTGCCAGCAGCGATGCGATCCCGGTTGCGTTCCATGCTGGCCCTTTACCGTTACTATTCGCACGGCGAGTACAAGCCCTTGCAGGATTCGTCCGACGACGTATTCTTCTGGATACTGAATGCCGTATATGCCCTGCATAGAGAAAGGTATGCCGATGCTGTGGCATTGTTCGACAAGGCTTTGAAGATAAGAAACAAGATAGCCCACGAAAAGAACATTTTCGAGAATCCCCTGACCTGCTATTTCCTCATAATGGCCTACGTGCACGATGATTCGCCCGCAAGCATCAAGAGACTGGACCAGTTCAGAAACAAAAGAGGAGTGAAAGAACAGCTGAACCTGTTGCCGGCTTATATCGTAGCCAGTGCTTTCAGAAACGAAGAACGAAAAGCCAGTTTGGGACTGGTACAGCAACTCTTTGATTCACTCTTCCATCCGTCTGTCTTATATTCGTACTTGGGTTTTCTGTTTAACCGTTACTTTGAATTGACAGATCCCTTGCAGGACAAAGGCTTCTACGAACTGCATCCGCAACAGGCCGTACTAAAGCACGAACTGTCTGCTTACATTGATCTGACTGAGGAGGAACGTGCCCGGCTTACCCGAATTTACGGTACGTCGCCCGCCCTGACTTCCATACGCCGGAAGCAGGCATGGGAGTTGCTGATAGAAGACTTGTTGAAGAACGAAAGCCAGACAGGCAGCGTGCAGAAGGAAGAAAAGGATGCACGACTGATGTACCTCATCAAGTATAACTATATAGAAGTGCGCGAACAGACCCGTCTGAAGTCGGGGAAGTGGAGCAGCGGAAAACCTATTTCGAATATACGTTACTTTCAGGAAGGTTCGGCGTTGATGGACGAATTTGACAGGCAGATCTGGAATAAATACCGGCAGGGCAACTATGATTCGATGTATTTGAGTGTGATGTTGCCTATGATGGTAGGCTGCGACCGTCTGTATACCGGCTATTACGCCCCTTTCGAACAAGTGAAGGTAGACGAGGAAAAACCTTATCTGTCGGTGGAGAAAGTGGGGAACCGGTTTAACATAACCTCCAACATCCCCCTGTCGGCACTGCTTGATACGCCCGATAGTCATATTGTACTGAAGAAGTCTGATACTTATTATACCGTGATTCCTATCACGCCGAAGCAGTGGGATTATTACCGTCGTCTGCTCATGGTAGGATATTTCCCTTTGGAAGCCGAGGCGCAACTGAAGGACTTCCTGCCCCGCATCAGTGATACGGTAGAAGTGCATTCGTCGCTGCTGGAGAACGGCTCTACGCTGGAAACGGTAGAAGGGAGTGCTGAGATAGCTTTGCAAGTCCGTCCGCAAGGCAGGCAGTTCGAGGTAAAGACCTATGTCAAGCCTTTGCCGAAGGGCAAGGGAGCGTTTCTGCCCGACGAAGGAAACGCATTGGTGTTCGACGAGGCAGACGGCAAACGGGTGCAGGTGAAGCGCCACCTCGGCAAGGAACGCAGGAACTACGAAGTGCTGAACAACTTCATGGAAGACTGCTTCGGCCGTTCGCTCGAAAGGCAGAGCATCAGCCTGTTGCCCGAAGAGTTGCTTTCGCTTATCGATTTTGTGCGCCAGTCTTCCGACACTTATTACATCGAGTGGCCCGAAGGCGAAAAGCTGCGTCTGAAGCTTCCCGTTTCGACCGAGAACATGCACGTACGTCTGGAGACAAAGGGCGATTGGTTCGACATCGAAGGAGATGTGCAGATTGACGACCACACCGTGCTCAGCATGACACAGTTGCTCGACTTGCTGGGACAGAGCCATGGAAACTTTATCCGTCTGAACGAAACCGATTACCTGAAACTGAACGAAAGTCTGCTGAAACAGCTGCGTAAGCTGGAGGCGCTTACCGTGAAGGAACATGGGCAGATGCACATTTCGCGCTTCAACGCGCCTTTGCTGGACGACGCCATGACGGGTGAACTGGAAGTACAAGGCAACCGTTTGCTGGACGACTTGCGTGCGTCGATCAGGCGCAGCATGAAGGTCGAAGCCGGTGTGCCCAACACCTTGCAGGCTACGTTGCGCGGTTATCAGCTCGAAGGATTCCGCTGGATGGTGCGTTTGTCCGGTTGGGGAGCCGGTGCCTGCCTGGCCGACGACATGGGTTTGGGAAAGACGGTACAGACCATTGCTTTCTTGTTGTACAGAGCAGCCGAAGGAGCTTCGCTGGTAGTGGCTCCGGCTTCGGTGGTTCCCAACTGGAAGAACGAACTGCAACGCTTTGCCCCTACGCTGAACGTACATGTACTGAACGGGGCAGACGACCGCAAGGCACTTATCGACGGTGCGGGCGAATACGATGTGGTGTTGTCGACTTACGGCCTGCTGGTCAATGCGGAAGAGCCGCTGGTGAGCAAGCAGTGGAATGTGGTGTGTCTGGACGAGGCACATACCATAAAGAATCGTGATACGAAGACGTCGAGAGTAGCTATGCAACTGCAGGCATCGGCACGCCTCATCCTGACGGGTACTCCCATACAGAACCATCTCAGCGAGTTGTGGAATCTGTTCCGTTTCATCACTCCCGGCTTGCTGGGCAGTTACGAACAGTTCCGCCTGAAGTTCATTGTTCCCATCGAAGAAGGCGATAAGGAGAAACAACGTCAGCTGAAGCGCATTGTCCAGCCTTTCATGCTGCGACGCACCAAGTCCGAGGTAGTGGAAGAACTGCCCGAGAAGATGGAAATCACCTTGCCGGTCGAGCTGTCGGAAGAAGAAATGGCGGTGTACGAAGTGATTCGCCGTCGTGCCAAGGCGATGCTCGAAGAAAGCAATGCCGTAAGCATGAGTACACTGGCCGAAATCACCCGATTGCGTCAGGCAGCCTGTTCCATAGCCCTGACAGACAGCCGCTGGAAAGGCGAGACGACGAAGATACAGATGCTGCTCGACCTGATAGCTGAAATAAAGGAGGGTAACAACCGGGTATTGGTCTTTAGCCAGTTTACGTCTTTCCTGGAGTTGGTTCGGAAGCGCCTTGACGAGCAGGGCGAACCTTATTTCTATCTGGACGGTTCGGTAACCATGAAGCAGCGCGAGGAACTGGTACGGAAGTTCCAGCAGGGCGAGTGCCCCATCTTCCTCATCAGTCTGAAGGCTGGCGGACTGGGGCTGAATCTGACGGGAGCCAATTACGTCATCCATCTGGACCCGTGGTGGAATCCGGCCATCGAACAACAGGCCACCGACCGTGCCTATCGCATCGGACAACAGAATCGTGTGACCGTTTATCACCTGATAGCCCAGCACACCATCGAAGAGAAAATACTGCGCCTTCACCGCACCAAGCGCGACTTGGCCGATTCATTGCTCGAAGGCGCCAATGCCGGTTACAAACTGACCGACAAGGAACTGCTGGAGATGCTGACGGAACAGGACGGATAAGTCTACTCCTCCGTGCGGGGTTGCGCCAGCTTATGCTTGACGAACTCCAACTTCCGGTTGGCTTCCTCGATGTTCTGTTTGATTTCGGTGATGGCAGCCAGCACTTGGGCCAGTTCGTAGATGCCGGCAGCAGCCTGGCGGTCGGTAGCCGTCATGGTGGTCGAGTAGGAACGCTCTCCCTGATAGTTCACCTTGAGGTTCTTGTCGCGGTTCATGCAGATGAATCCGATGACGTTGCCGTCTTCGCCTAGTTTGTAGTCGGCTTTTTCAATCTTTTCGCCCAGGTCGGTCGTTTCGTAACTGTCTTTCGAGGCAGGGGTTTCGGCAAAGCTGCCGTCAGGGGCTACTACTTTCACAGCGATGTGGTGGATGTTGCTTGCTCCGCAGTAGATGGAGGTCATGCTCATTTTACCCGTTTCGTCTACCTGGAAACGCAGGAACGAGCGGTGCAGGTTCTTCTCAATCACCTGTGACGGATGCAGGTAGAGCCCGACTTGCTGGTAGGCAGTGTCTTTCTCAAGTACGAATTTCCCTTTCAGCGCATCCAGTTCCTTTTGTTTTCCGTTGAGGGTGCTGTCCAGATAAGCAAGAGTTTTTTCCTGTTCCTTCAGTTCCACTTCAAGCATCAGCTTCTGGCCTTCGCGCCGTGTGTCGAATGCTTTCGGGTAGAGTATCTTGATACTGTCTATCCGCAGTTTGGCTTCGTTGTAGTCGCCGTTTTCGTAGGCGGTACGTGCTGCCTGCAGCTGTACGGCAGCTTTCTTTTCGATGTTTTCGCAGGCTACGAGCAGGCCGCAAAGGCAGGCCAGGAGTAATTCTTTCTTCATGGGTATTCCGTTCTTTGTTTTTTTGAGTCTGTAAGTTTATAAGTTATTGTTTTACTTCAACTTAAAAACTCAAAAACTTATAAACTGATAAACTCGTCTACTTAGGTAAGCGTATTTTTGAAGCAAAAATAGAAATAATATCCGTATCTTTGCGTTTCCTTAAACGATAAAATATGATAGAGTTGACAGCTGAAGAACTGAAACAGCGTTTCAGTGACAATATATTCAAGCAAATATCCGCGACGGCAGACGAGCTTGGGCTGGAATGCTACGTGGTAGGCGGATACGTTCGCGACATTTTTCTGCAACGTCCTTCCAAGGATATCGATGTGGTTGTGGTGGGCAGCGGCATTGCCATGGCCGAGGCGTTGGGCCGTCGGTTGGGCAAGGGTGCGCATGTGTCTGTCTTCAAGAACTTCGGTACGGCCCAGTTGAAGTTCCGCGGTACGGAAGTGGAGTTTGTCGGTGCCCGCAAGGAGTCCTACACGCACGACTCCCGCAAGCCTGTTGTGGAAGATGGTACGCTGGAAGACGACCAGAACCGTCGCGACTTCACCATCAACGCTCTGGCTGTCTGCCTGAACGAAGCTCGCTACGGCGAACTGGTGGATCCCTTTGGCGGCATGGAAGATATGAAGGAACGTACCATCCGCACGCCGCTCGACCCGGACGTGACGTTCAGCGACGACCCCTTGCGCATGATGCGCTGCATCCGCTTTGCTACCCAGCTGAATTTCTACATCGACGATGAGACGTTCGATTCGCTTTGCCGCAACAAGGAGCGCATTTCCATCATTTCGAAAGAACGCATTGCCGACGAGCTGAACAAAATCATGCTGTCGCCCGTACCTTCGAAAGGCTTTGTCGATTTGGATCGTTGCGGCCTGTTGGCATTGATCTTCCCGGAATTGGTAGCCTTGCAGGGAGTGGAGACGCGCAACGGGCGCGCACATAAGGACAATTTCTACCACACCCTCGAAGTGCTCGACAACATCAGCAAGAAGACCGACAACCTCTGGTTGCGCTGGGCGGCCTTGCTGCACGACATAGCTAAGCCGGTTACCAAGCGTTGGGAGCCCCGTTTGGGCTGGACTTTCCACAATCATAACTTCATAGGCGAGAAGATGATACCCAACATTTTCCGCAAGATGAAGCTGCCGATGAACGAGAAGATGAAGTACGTGCAGAAGCTCGTCGGGCTGCATATGCGCCCCATCGTGATAGCCGATGAAGAGGTGACCGATTCGGCCGTCCGTCGTCTGCTGTTCGAGGCGGGCGATGACATCGACGACTTGATGACGCTTTGCGAAGCCGACATCACCTCGAAGAACATGGACAAGAAACAGCGCTTCCTGAACAACTTCCAACTGGTGCGCCAGAAGCTGAAAGATCTGGAAGAGCGCGACCGCATCCGCAACTTCCAGCCGCCAGTCAGCGGAGAGGAGATAATGGAGACATTCGGCTTGCCTCCCTGCCAGCAGGTAGGTGCGCTGAAGAGCGCCATCAAGGATGCCATACTGGACGGTGTCATTCCCAACGAGTACGAAGCGGCCCGTCAGTTCATGCTGGAGCGTGCCCAGAAGATGGGATTGAAAAAGGTTTCGGACCAATAGAGCTTTCCAAGCTAACTGGAGTTCCGTATTTACCCGAGGCATTAGCAATAATAACCCGGTTGGGGAAGTTTATTCTCATAGGCATGAGAACAACATTCTCATAGTTATGAGAAAACGATTCTCACAGTTATGAGAAGGGCGTTCTCACAGTCATGAGAATATTGTTCTCAAGCTTGGAGAATAAATGAGAATCAGTAGGACGGGAGAAAAAACGTGTAGGAATAAAATCCGGAACGGGAATAGATAAAAAAGCAACCGCAGCATTCAAAGGACTGTAGCAGTCTCCGAATGCTGCGGTTGTTTTATGTAGAGTTGTAGTCGACAGGCTTGTTATGCCTCTTCCTCGCTTTGGAACTTGCGGCTGACCTTTATCAGATTGATGGTGTAGGTCACCACGTTCTGTGCTTCTTGCAGCATGGTCAGGTAAAGCATGCTCACTTTGATACTGCTGCTCTGACCCTGGATGCGTTGCAGCTCCTCGCGTTTCAGGCGTGCCAGTTCGCCGTTCAGCTCATTGGCTTTGCGGATTTCGGTTTCCATGCCGTCGTAGTTGTTGTCTTCTACGCGGTGGCGGCAAGTCTGTATCAGGTAAGTGATGTCCTCGCTAACGTCAGCAAATTCACCTTTCTGGATGGCATCCAGCGGCTTGAAGTTGTTATCAACGTGTTCCAGACAGGGCTCGCACAGACGTCCGATACTGTATACCAGCTCGCTGGCAAAGTCGTTGCCCTGATAGTAGTACAGACCTTTTTCGAGGATTGTATTGTTGTCCAGGCGGCTGATGGCCAATGTTCCGGTACGTTTCATCTGCTTGATAAGCTGTTTCTCGAATTTAACCGAACCCATGGAGCGACGTAAGCCACGCAGATTCTCGTGCAGGAAGGAGGTGACTGTACGTTCGTAGTTCTCTTCGGTAAACTCCAGTACCTTGGTCAGTTCCTGACGGGTATACTTGCGGAGCAGTTCGATGACTTCGGCATTGTCCGAGCTTTGGAGCAACTGTTTCAGGGTTTCGTTAACCTGTCCTTTTGCTTTGCGCTTCTTGTACATTACCTGGCTGCGGATCAGCATGAATACGGCCAGTGCAATCAGTGCAACGATGGCAATTGTTCCGCCGAAGTGAATCAGGAGGGCTACAAAGAAACAGATGGTGAAGGCTGCACCAGCCGTGATGAACCAGCCACCAATGACGCTCAGCACGCCGGTGATACGGAATACGGCAGAATCACGTCCCCAGGCACGGTCGGCAAGCGAAGTACCCATAGCCACCATGAAAGTAACGTAGGTGGTAGAGAGAGGCAGCTTCAATGAAGTACCCAAGGCGATCAGCAGACCGGCAAGTACCAGATTGACGGCAGCACGTACCAAGTCGAAAGCAGCACCGTCGGCAATGATGGCTTCGTCTTTCTGGAAGCGGGTATCAATCCAGCGTTTGGCGCTTTCGGGAACAATTTTCGATACTCCGTTGGACAGTATCAGACTGCAACGTACCAGTGTACGGGCTATCGGAGTACTACCGAAACTTTCTTCTCCTTCGTCCTGACGGGACAGGTCGACAGAAGTCTTGATTACATTGTGTGCTTTCTTAGAGGTGTAAAGTGCATAGACCATGATGGCACCGGCTGCAAAGAGGAAGTACCAGGGTGTTTTGGCCGGACCGAGCAGAGAAGTCATCAGGAAGCCATCGGCTCCGGCTCCTGCACCGTTGGCCGTATAATCCATAAAGGAAGAATAACCGGCCAGAGGCACACCGATGAAGTTCACCAGGTCGTTACCGGCAAAAGCCAGTGCCAGTGCAAATGTTCCCAGCAGCACCACTACCTTAAATATATTGACTTTACACCAGTGCAGAATCTGCATCAGGATGGTGAAGAATACGAAGAACGCTACGATCAGCATTCCGGTGTTCTCCTGTATCCAGTGTTTGTAGTCGGATGTCATGAACGAACTGTCCTTCAGACCCTTTATCAGCATGAAGTAGATGATGGAAGTGGCAGCTACACCGCCGAACAGCGCAATGCTGTACTTCATGTGCTTTTTGTAGTTGAAGGAGAAAATGATACGTGCCAGCCACTGTACCAGCATACCGAAGAAGAACGCGATGGCCACAGATACGAAGATGGCCATGATGACGGACAGGGCCTTGTCTGTGTTGATGAGGTCTCCCAAACCGAGCGAATCATCGCTGTAGACTTTGATAAGGGCCAGTGCAAATGTACCTCCCAACAGCTCGAATACCATCGATACAGTGGTGGAAGTGGGAAGACCCATGCTGTTGAATACATCCAGCAGTACGACATCGGTCAGCATGACCGCCAGCAGGATACACATGATTTCGGCGAAATAGAAATGTTCCGGCTGGTAGATACCGTGCCGGGCAATGTCCATCATGCCGTTACTGAGTGAGGCGCCGATAAAGACTCCGATAGCAGCAATGAACAGGACTGTCTTGAACGAAGCTGCTTTGGCTCCTACGGCCGACTGAAGAAAATTGACTGCATCATTGCTGACTCCCACGATAAGGTCGAATACCGCAAGGACGAACAGGAAGATGACGATACACAGATAAATTGTTTCCATGAACTATTGTATTTTATTTGGCTGCAAAGGAACAGCATTTTTGTTGCATGGAAATGTCATACATATTACAACCGTGTTACAATTTGCTTTTCAGGTACTCGTAAAAGGTGTATTGCGAACGTATTTTCTCTTTTTGCGGGTGGGGCGACTTCCAGCAGTTGCGCAGTTTGTCGTCGACGAAACAGGCTTTCCGTTTGTCCGACAGCTGTATGGACAGCATGTCTGCCAGTTCCTGTTTCAGGTCGGGATCCAGTACCGGAGTGACGGCTTCGATACGCCGGTACAGGTTGCGGCGCATCCAGTCGGGCGACCCCAGGAACAGTTTGGGCTTTCCGCCGTTGCCGAAGTACCAGATGCGGGCATGTTCCAGGAAGGTGTCGACGATACGGGTGATGCGTATGTTGCGGCTGTATTCCTGTCCGGGGATGAGGCAGCAGATGCCGCGCACGATGAGGTCTATCTCGACGCCGGCTTGCGAGGCCTCGTACAGGCGTTCTATCATAGTGGGGGCCTGCAGGGCATTCATCTTCAGGATGATGCGGCCTCCTTTTCCGCGCTTGGCCAGTTCTATTTCGTGGTCGATGAGCCGGTTCAGTTCGGGGATGAGGTTGAACTGTGCCACAAGCAGCAGGTTGAATTTAGGGTTCTGTTTTTTCCTTTGCAGGGTGCGGAACAGGTTATGCAGGTCGTTGACCAGTCGTGGATTGCAGGTGAACAGGCCGCTGTCGGCATACAGGATAGCGGTCTTTTCGTTGAAGTTGCCTGTGCTGATGTAGGCATAGCTTGTCATTTTGTGTCCCTGGCGGTCGCGTCTCAGCACAAGGGCCACTTTGGCATGTACTTTCAGTTTGGGTATGCTGTAGATGATGTTGATGCCGGCATTCTGCATCATTTCGGCTGTAGCCAGGTTGTTCTCTTCGTCGAAACGGGCTTTCAGTTCTACGAAGACGGTGACTTTCTTCCCGTTCTGTGCCGCGGCTATCAGGGTGTTGATGACGTTGGAGTTTTCTGCTACGCGGTATTGCGTCACCATGATTTCGCGTACGGTCGGTTCGTGTACGGCTTCGTACAGAAAGTGGATGAAGTGGTCGAAAGCATGATAGGGGTAGTGCAGCAGCAGGTCTTTCTTCTCGATATAGTGGAAGATGGATTCGCGCTCGTCCAGGCAGGTCAGTTTCATGGGCTGAGGCTTTCGGATGGGAAGCAGTTTCCTGTTGGGGTTGGGCAGGTGGTTCAGGTCTTCCATATTCAGATGCTTATCGCCCGGCACCAGTTCGTTCCGGTCGATGTGGTAGGCGTCTACCAGAAAGTCCAGAAAATCCTGCGGCATGGCACGGTCGTAGACGAAACGGCATACGGCTCCTATCTTGCGTTTTTTTATCTTGGTCTTTACCTGTTCGATGATTTCCGACGTATTGGCCGTATCGTCTATCAGGATGTCGGCATCGCGTGATATCTTGATGCAGTAGCTGCTGTCCACGTTGTAGCCGGGGAAGATGGTGTCGATGTTCGCCTTGATGATGTCTTCGATGAACATCAGGTAATAGTCGTTGCCCTGGCGTGGCAGTTCGATGAAGCGCGGCACCTTGCTGTAGGGCAGCTTCATGACGAAGTACTCGGGTTGGGCAGGAGCGTGCTTGGGAAACAGGCGGACGGCCAGATACAGGCGGTTGTCGCGCAGGAAGGAGATGACTTTGTCTTTGCTCACGGGCACCGGAGCCAGGTAGGGAAATATCTCTTCGCGGAAGAAGCGGCGTACGAAGTCCTGGTGGAAAGGCTCTACGTTGCGGCTTTGGTAGAATATGATGTGGTTCTTCTTCAGTGCGGGCAGAATCTTTTTCTCATAGATGCGGATACGTTCTTCCAGTTGGCGGTTGACTTCCTGATTGATTTCTTCTACCAGTTCGGCTGCCGACTGTTTGCTTTCTTCGTCGCTTAGGGTGACTCCCGAGGCAATGGCTTTGTGGTCGGCCACACGTATTTTGTAGAACTCTTCCAGATTGGACGAATAGATGGAAATGAAATTGATGCGTTCGTAAAGGGGCAGACTCTCGTCCTCGGCTTCGAGTAGTACGCGATAGTTGAATGACAGCCAACTGATGTCGCGCTTGAAATATCTGTTTTCCATGAGCTTTAAGTTTTATACAAAAATAGCTACCTTTGTCTAATAAACAAAGAAACTATGGTGAAAATAGGTTTATTATCGGATACCCATGCTTATTGGGATGAGCGGTATCTGCAGTACTTTGAGCCGTGTGACGAAATCTGGCATGCCGGCGACATCGGTTCGTTGGAAGTAGCACAGAAATTGGCTGCTTTCCGTCCCTTCCGGGCTGTGTATGGAAACATTGACGGGCAGGACATCCGTCGGCTTTATCCGCAGACATTGCGCTTTACGGTCGAGGGAGCGGAAGTGCTGATGAAGCACATCGGCGGTTACCCCGGCAAGTACGATCCTTCCATACGGGGCAGCATACTGGTGCATCCACCCAAACTGTTCGTCAGCGGGCATTCGCATATTCTGAAAGTGAAGTATGACAAGACGCTCGACCTGCTCCACATCAATCCGGGAGCGGCAGGAATCAGCGGGTTTCACAAAGTGCGTACGTTGGTGCGTTTTGTGATAGACAGTGGTACATTCAGGGATTTGGAAGTCATCGAACTGGCAGACCGGAAGTAGAGGGATGGCGGTATGTACAGTGTGTCTGCCTTCGGGTATGGGCATAAAAAAAGGAGTACCGCTGTACTCCAACCTTTGTTAACCTTAAATCTAATACTATGAAAAACACATTGCAAAGGTACGGCCTTTTCTGGAATCTGCAAATCTTCTGTAGGAAAACTTGTGTTTTATAACACACTTTTGAGGATTGAAGTGGATTTTAACAAAAAAAGCATGATTTATTCTATCTTTCTTCTGCCGTAATCCATTATTAGATGGTCGAATTTTTTAATCTTTTAATTTTGTCCTCCAACTAAATTTCGTTACCTTTGCGTCTTGAATAGCACCAAGAGCCGTGGGGCTTTGTCCTCCTTCTTATTTTATTCTCCCGTTGATATTTATAAAACCTAAGAACTGAAATATGAAAGGAATTATTCTTGCCGGTGGCAGTGCCACTCGTCTTTATCCGTTGTCAAAGGCCATTTCCAAGCAGATTATGCCTGTTTATGACAAACCTATGATCTACTATCCTCTCTCTACATTGATGTTAGCCGGTATTCGTGAGGTACTGATTATTTCTACTCCGCGCGATTTGCCGATGTTCCGCGACTTGCTGGGTACAGGCGAGGAACTGGGAATGTCCTTTTCTTATAAGATACAGGAGCAGCCCAACGGACTGGCACAGGCTTTTGTGCTGGGAGCCGATTTTCTGAACGGCGAACCGGGTTGTCTGATTCTGGGCGATAACATGTTCTATGGTCAGGGCTTTTCGGCCATGCTGAAGCGTGCTGCTTCCATTGAGAAGGGTGCCTGCATCTTTGGTTATTATGTGAAAGATCCGCGTGCGTATGGGGTTGTCGAGTTCGATGCCGACGGCAAGGCGATTTCTCTCGAAGAAAAGCCGGCAGTGCCCAAAAGCAACTATGCCGTTCCCGGTCTTTACTTTTACGACGCTACCGTTACCGAAAAAGCGGCGAGCCTGAAGCCTTCGGCCCGTGGCGAATACGAGATTACCGATTTGAACCGCCTCTACCTTGAAGAAGGTACGTTGCGTGTGGAACTCTTCGGACGCGGTTTTGCCTGGCTCGATACCGGCAATTGCGACAGCCTGCTCGAAGCAAGCAACTTCGTAGCTACCATTCAGAACCGTCAGGGCTTCCGCGTAAGCTGCATCGAGGAGATTGCATGGCGTAAGGGCTGGATTGATGTAGACCAGCTTTATCATCTGGGCGAGCAGCTGGGCAAAACGGAGTACGGCAAATACCTGATGGAACTGGCAGAGTCGCACAGGTAAGGCCTCACCCCCGGCCCCTCTTCCAAGGAGAGGGGGAGTTGGTAAGTGCGTAGGTCTATGAAGTAAAGTAAAACAGGTAACTTGTGGACTTACAGACTCAAAAGCTAAGGAACTAAATACTTAATATTCATTATTAATTTTTCATTCATAAAAATGAAGACATATCTTGTAACCGGTGCTGCCGGGTTTATCGGAGCAAATTACATTAAATATATTCTGGCCAAGCACAACGACATCAAAGTTGTCATTCTGGATGCGTTGACGTATGCTGGAAACTTGGGTACCATTGCAGCTGACATCGACAACGAGCGCTGCTTCTTTGTGAAAGGCGACATTTGCGACCGCCAGTTGGCCGACCGTTTGTTTGCCGAATACAAATTCGACTATGTAGTGAACTTCGCTGCCGAGAGCCACGTGGACCGCAGCATCGAAAATCCGCAATTGTTCCTGCAAACCAACATTCTGGGTACGCAGAACCTGTTGGATGCTGCCCGCCGTGCTTGGGTGACTGGCAAGGACGAGTTTGGCTATCCTACTTGGCGCAAAGGCGTGCGCTATCATCAGGTATCGACTGACGAGGTATATGGTTCGTTGGGTGCCGAAGGTTATTTCACCGAGACTACCCCGCTCTGTCCGCACAGCCCGTACAGTGCCAGCAAGACCAGTGCCGATATGGTGGTAATGGCTTATCACGATACTTATAAGATGCCGGTGACTATCACTCGCTGCTCCAATAACTACGGTCCGTATCACTTCCCCGAGAAACTGATTCCGCTGATTATCAAGAATATCCTTGAAGGCAAGAAGCTGCCTGTTTATGGCGACGGAAGCAACGTACGCGACTGGCTCTACGTGGAAGACCATTGCAAGGCCATCGACCTTGTGGTGCGCGAAGGTGCAGAAGGCGAAGTTTACAACGTAGGCGGTCATAACGAGAAGACCAATCTGGAGATTGTGAAGCTGACCATCGCCACCATTCATCGCCTGATGACCGAGAAGCCCGAATACCGCCAGGTATTGAAGAAACAGGTGAAAGGCGCCGACGGTCAGATTGATATCAGCTGGATCAACGAAGACTTGATTACTTTTGTCAAGGACCGTCTGGGGCACGACCAGCGTTACGCCATCGACCCCACCAAGATTACCAACGCTTTGGGCTGGTATCCTGAAACGAAGTTCGAAGTCGGTATTGTGAAGACCATCGAATGGTATCTGAACAATCAGGCTTGGGTTGAAGAAGTAACCAGCGGCGACTATCAGAATTACTACGAACGGATGTACGGTAAGCGCTGAGCATATAGCGTAAGGAGATGTGCATATAGACAAATAATGGAAAACGGAGGACGGCCGATGCGGTTCTCTGTTTTCCATTTTTTATTTAGATGCTTTTCGGTTGCGGGCTTTTCTGTGCATCCGTATGTGCCAACCGTGCAAGCGTTGTTCCTGCCAAAAAGTACCTTTCTTCCACACTTGCACGGCTCGCGAGCCGTGCAAGTGTGGCTCATGAGCCGTGCAAGTGTTTGTTTTGAGCGGTGCAAGTGTGGAAGAAACGGGTACGATACACCTCCGTTTCGGTTGTTGTCATCTTTTTAGGATGATGATGGTGACAGCTGCAATAATAAGTACGATTCCAATGGCAATGGGAAGTGTGAAAGCCTCTCCAAATACTGTGATGCCAACAATGACAGCCGTTACAGGTTCCATAGCTCCCAGTACCGAAGTTTGTGTTGCTCCAATGTATTTGATGGCTTCGATGAGTGTCAGGTTGGATACGATGGTAGGAATAATGGCCAGAAGCAGCAGATTGCCGAAGGTCGGGATGTCGGGTATCAAATGCAGGCTGCCTGTGGTAAGCATTCCGGTTATAAGCATCAGCGTGCTGAAAAAGAATACGTAGAAGGTAAGTCGCAGGCCTTTCAGTTCTTTGTTTTTCCGTTGTCCGACGGTCACCAGATAAAGTGCATAGCCTATGGCCGACAATAATACGATGATGATTCCGACAAGATTGGTTTCGCCTTGCGAGTCGGTATACGATAAAGCATATACTCCGGCTATTGCCATAAGGATGGCCAGCGTGCGGCTCAGCGAGTTTTTTTCGTGGAAGAGAAGCATCATAACCAGGGTTGTGATGACAGGATACATGAAGTGGATGGTGGTAGCTATTCCCGACGGCATGAACTTGTAGCCCCAAAGTAGAAAGACTGACGAAACGATGTAGAAGACCGAAAGTAGCAGCAGGGTAGGTAAGTCGGACTTTTCAATGGCGAAAGATACTTTCCTCACTTTGAGAAGGATGGCTAAAGCGATGGTGGCGAAAAGGAATCTGTAAGTTATCACGTTCATAAAGTCCATGCCGTGTTGCATGGCCGGAATGGCGAAAAGCGGGATCAGACCGAATGATGCCGACGAGATGATTCCGTAAAGAAATCCGTTCAGTTTGTTCATTTTAGGTTTTATACAGTTTATACAATACGTTTAAGTTTGAGATTTAGTATACTTTGATGCGGTTCAGGAGGTTATGAAAGTTGCATCTGTCATTGACAGAGCGCTACGCTCAGCAGCAACCCCATAAACAACATGTTGCGCGAAGTTTCTCCCAGTATGCTGTTCAGCTTTTTGCCGCTGTGTATGGCAACCATCTTCCGCCACGTCAGTGCATGCAGGTAGAAGTAAACGCAGGGAGCCCAGATAAATTCGAGTAATGTCAGGTGACCGGTGTAGAGGAACCACAGACAGAGCAATACGGCCAGGATGCCGCAACCCAGATACAACTGGCTGCCGAACTTTTCGCCGAAGCGGACTACCAGTGTGCGCTTTCCGCTACGTGCATCTTGTTCGCGGTCGCGGTAGTTGTTCAGTATGAGCAGGGTATCAACCACCAGTCCGCAGACGATGGAGAGCACTACCACATCGGCATTCAGTGTGCCGCTTTGTACGTAGTAAGTACCTCCTACGGGAACAAAACCGAAAAAGATCAGCACCAGCAGGTCGCCCCAGCCCCGATAAGAAAGGTAGGTGGTGTATAGGAATGCGAACAGTATGCACAGTACACCCACCAGAATCAGTTCCCAGCCACCATGTGGCAGTTTTCCCCAGAGGTAGAACAGCAGGCTCAAGCCGGTCAGCGAGGCAATCAGCAGTGTCAGGCCGATTCCGGTCTTCATGGCCGACGGCGTAATCCAGCCTTGGGCACAGGCACGTTCGGGACCGAGCCGGTCTTCGCGGTCGCTGCCTTTGCGGAAGTCGAACAGGTCGTTGATGAAGTTGGCGGCAATTTGCATGAAGCAGGCAAAAAAGGCACACAGCAGGGCCGGTATTTCCTGAAAACACCCGTCGCTGAAAGCAAGTGCGCTACCCAGCAGTACGGGGATGAGGGCGGCAGTCAAGGTCTTGGGACGGGCGGCAAGCACCCATGCCTGTAGTGAATTTTGCTTAATCTCTTTCATAGCTTTCTAATAATAGAAGTATATTTGCAAAGTTAACGAAAAAAAGGAGTAAAAAGCCAAAACTCCTGTTAATTGATGGTAGAAGGCTAAAATCTGGATGGAAAATGCTGTACTTTTGAAGTGCCGAACAACATACATGAATAACGATGAAAAAACAAAATCTGATTTTGTATTTGCTGTTGTTTTCTTTTTGGGCATGTAGCCCTGACAAACATTTGGAAACAATTTTCCGACAAGCCGATTCATTGCTGGCCGAACGTCCCGATAGTGCCCTTTATCTGTTGGAGACGTTGGCTGATACATGTAATTTGTCTGCATCGGAAAGTGCGTATTATGCGCTATTGCTGGCTCGTGCCACAGATAAGTGCGAAAAGTCCCTGCTTCCTTGCGACTCACTGTTGGATCTTGCTTTGGATTATTATGACAGCGACCAGAAGGAACGTGCCATCACTTTGCTTTATAAAGGCCGTTTGGAAATAGAGATGGAACAAAGCGAACGTGCTATTGGCTTTCTGTTGGAAGGCCTTGATATTATTCGGAATTATCCTGAAGAGATAGAGACGAAGAGACATTTGCTAAGTTCTTTAGGTAATGAGTACTACAATGTACGTTTGTACGAAAAAGCAAAAAACACTTTCGATGAACTGTATCGCTGTTGTTATACGGATAAAGATAAGGCGATAGCGTTGTATAATCTTGGTCATTATTATTCTATTATAGGAGAAAATGATTCAGCCATATTTTGTCAGCGAAAGGCTTTGGAGTATGGTGTGATGCAAAAAGATTCTGCTATGGTAGATCTTTTTACTGGTAAATTGAGTGCTGTATATAGTGCTCAAGAACAGTATGATTCTGCCTTATATTATGCCAAGCAATCTTTGTTGTGGCATTCCCAAAAGGAAAAACCATCTGTGCATTATAATAATATAGGACATATCTTTTATTTGAAAGATAATTTGGATTCTGCTGCCTATTATATGAATAAGAGTTTGGAGGATAGTAGTCGTTTGAGTTTGAAAGAGAAAGCTAGCATATTATTGAATTTAGGTTGTATAAAAGAAGAACAGGAAAACTATTTAGAATGCACGGATTTGTTATTCCAATTTATTGAGATAGTTGATTCTGTTTACAGAACTAATCAATCAACTAAAATTGAACAATTAGTACATCAGTATGATATTAAGGAAAAACTTAGTAGAGCACAACAAAAAAACGAGTCTGTTTTGAAAAACATAGTTGCAGCTTTTATATTTGGTGGATTGATTCTTGTTTTATTTTTTCAATATCGTATCAATAAGCAGAATAAACTGAAAATAGTAATCGAACAAAATTTGCGGCAAGCTCGTGAAAGGTATAAAAATCTGGAGCATTCAATTGCTGAAAGCCAGCATATCATTTCTCTTCTTCAGAAAAAACAGGTTGATTTTTCGCAAGAAAATGAAAGATATAAACTGGAAATTAAAGAACGGGAAGCAATTATTGAAAAGCTTACATTTGAAAAAGAAAACCTGCGTATTTGGCTTTTTAAACAGAGTGCTATTTACAAAAAAATATTAAGACTTTCAACACAAGAAGTGAACTGTAAGAAAGAACTACTTGTATTAGGTAATAGCGATCAGAAGAAACTTAAAGAAGTGGTTTGGGAGCTTTTTGCAGATTTTATTTCCGACATGAAGATTCATTATTCGTTATTGACAGAAGAGGATCTTTTATATTTGTGTTTGGAGAAAGCGGAGCTTTCCAATCAAACTATTGCTCTTTGCTTTGGGAATACAGATACACATATTATTGCCCAGCGGAAATATCGCATTAAGGAACGGATGAATAGAGATTATAGATGAAATGTGATATTCTAAAATTTTATTTGCTTGTAAAACAGTTACTTATGCATTTGCAGTGTGATTCATTTTTTGCCTGTTTTTTTATTGTTGGACATTAACTTTGCAGTCGTTAATCAATAAAAAGCACTAAAATGAAAACAAAATTAGTTATGGCTCTTTTGATGGTATTTTTTGTAACACCAATGAGCGAAGCAGCACAGTATGCTAAAAGAAAAAGTACACGTTTCAATTTTGCCTCATGTAATGACAAACTTGTTACCCGGGTCCCTATAGATTATAATATCGAAGTGACAGAGGGTGAAAACTACCTGCAAATTTTATTTTTGTTCCCTTTACAAGATGCTAATATTACAGTGACAGACTGTAATGGAAATGTGATAATTGAGAATCATCAAGTGAATTCTCAAGAAGGAAAAGCCTTGTATTTATATACTCCTCAAGCTTATCCTTATGCTTTGGAACTAACCTCTTCGTTAGTGGATATTAAAGGAGAGATAACATCGGAAGAATGACAACAATAATTGTTCGCATATTGTAACTTTCAAATTGTTAAATATTTAAATAAGTTAATCATGAAAAAACTTTTATTTATGGCAGCTATTAGTTTAGTTGCGTACTCTTGTCAACAAGAGGATTTGGTTACTATCGAGCCGAGTGCTAATACCAATTTAATACGTTTGGTGAATATAGATGAAGGTGTTATTTCTGCTACAGGAGCAAATACAAGGAGTTTGAATGCAGATAAACTTGCCTTACAATTTAATTCTGAAACTACCTATCAATCCTTTTTGAATCAATTGAAGGAAATGACGCATGAAGAAAGACTGTCATATGTGAAATCTTATGGATTAATTTCATTACAGCAATTAGCTGAGATTGCAGATGATGAGTTGGAAATAATAGGAAGTGAAGCAAATAGTGAAACAGAATTTAGAGAATTGTATGATTCATATACAAAGAAATATGAAGGATTTCTGATAAATAATCAATATGACACTTCAGATTTGTCATTATATGTACCCGAAGGTGATGATATGGCAACGTATGTAATAAACGAAGAACATAAGGTCGTAATTGGTGACAAAATTAAAACAGTTTCATTGGAAAATGATATGAGCGAGGCTGATAAGGCTGTTTTTGCAATACCGACAGTTGTTTCTTCACTTCCTGGAATTGAGCCTTTTTATACTTTTCAAAATATTTATGCTGATTCAAAGAAAGTTTCTGGCTCTGTTAATCTTGAATCTAATTATACAATAAGAGTTCATGTTGGCACTCAGAAAAAAATGTGGTATGGTTGGAAAAGGGATAACGATAGAGATGTCTATTTCCAATTTAGTGCTCCGTCGACTCATATGTATTACTTATATCAGATGCAAATAGGAGATCATAAACAAGATGTTTCGAGACCCACTCCCTTTGATTTATATTTTTATCCTCATAAAGGATCTTTTGATTATACTATAGGAGCATTGCATCCAAATATACGAGCAATAGAAGGAACTTTTTACGTATGGACTGACCACTTTGTAGAATCTACTAATACCACATATATGGAAGTACTTATTGATGGTAATCCACAAAATAAAGTTGAACTTCCTGTCCTAAATAAAGCAAGGGCATTTGGTGGAGCTTTCACAATAGGTAGATAATTTATTTTTAATGGATAAAGTTTATGAGAAGGTTTATTACAGTATTATTAGTTGCGTTTTTCCCTTGTCTGATATTCGCTCAAGAATTTCATTGGGGCGTAGAGGCCGGAATGAATCTGACACATTTTAAAGGGCTTCATAAATTGATGTCGGAGAAGGTAGGCGGTATGAAACCGGGAGGACAAGTAGGAGTAACGGTCGATTATGAGTTTAAGCGACATTGGATGTTGCTTTCGGGATTGACCTTTATGAATACAAAAAGTAATATGAAGTTGGGATCTACTTTTGGAGGATTCCCTTTTCCCGATACTGAAATCAAACTGAATCACTTGGTGCTTCCTGTAAAAGTAGGCTACAACTTTCGTATCAGAGAGAACCTGAACCTTATTCCTTCTATTGGCTTGTATGCCATGTGGAACTTCAATGCCGGAAGTTCTTCAATTGCTTATCCGGGGAAACAGGAGGCAGAGGGAAAATCCATGATATATACACAATGGAAACCGATGGATGGCTTTTCTTACGTCGTTTTTGAGGATCCTCGAATAATAACTGATGGAATATCTCCTTTGCGCAAATGGACGTACGGGGGAGTAGCTGGTCTGAAAGCGGTGATAGGAAAACATTATACCGTGTCTTTGGATTATTTCGAAGCGCTGAAACGTATTCATAAAATGTGCAGTTTGCGTGATTACGGCCTTCAGTTGTCGTTGGGTTATCGTTTCTGATATTCCTTTTTTGTGAAAGTAGACGATAATCTTTAACTTCTGCAAGTTTCGACTTTACCAAAACTTGCAGAAGTTGATAATATGTGTTATGTGGTTGATAATCTGATTATTTTATGGAAATGGCATGATAAGAAATCTTCGTTACCTGTTTATTTTATTTGCTTTATTGTCTTTTTTCTCTTGCGTCAGTAATGATGTAATAACGGATGAAACCCCGTTTGTTATGACAAGTGCGCCTATTGGGAAAACCTATGCATTCGACGGTGATTTTGCACTTACGTTCGAAAGTGCAGATAGCGTTAGCTATCGTAGTCTGTCTGCTCTTCCGACTTATAGTCCGCATCTTTGTGCTAAAGGCCATTATACTTTCGATAATGGAATTGTGGTTGTCGAGAACCCGATTTTGGATGAATGGTATTGGGTAGAAGGTCAGGATACGCTTCCTCCTTGTTATTTAAGATTGAATGGTCGTTTTACGGCTTTAGACGTATTGGAAGCTTCTTTTGCCTTTGCAATGCCAGGGAAAATTATTAGTGGAATTGGATTTCTTAAGATAGCGAAATTTAGCCCATTCGCAGATAATAACTATTACATAGCTTCATTCTATACAGATAAGGCTTTGGACGTCAATAATGATGGAAAGGCATCAACAAATTTGTATGAGGAACTGACTACCGGTAAGCAACCCATGTATAATTTTAAGACTCCTGAGGCTTATAGCCCTGCGATATCTGATGGAAACGGACACATTCAAGCAAGTTTCTGTTTTCCTGTTCAGTCGTGGAATGTTGAAACTTCTGTGGGATCTAATATAATTCATTCTATCAGTCTCTTTTGCTCTTTTACCGAAATAGACAATGGTACTCAGATTTCATTGGACAGCGGGGAAACAGATCCTAGAATTCGTGTGGTGGGCATGGAACGAACAATGCAAGATGTGTTCCGTATAGATTTGCAAATGAAACTTTATGATTTTAAAACCAAACAATGGGTGGAAACAGAGGCATGGGCTTTCTTTTATACTGTTTATGATTGGTTGCCGGAAGTTGCCGGATAGTATTCGCATTATATTTATGTAGTGTGTTTGTTTCTGCCTCTTTATTTTCACTACCTTTCTAATCTAATAAATGTGAATCTCCACGGGCAAAGATAGCAAAAAAGCCTATTTTTGCACCCAGTTATGAATAAGAAGTTCTTTTATATATCCATTCTTTTGCTGTTGATGCTTCTGTCGTCGTGTAAGTCGAAGCGGAATTTAGTGTCATCCTTACCGTCACTCGAAGTGGTTGCTGACAGCGTTTTACGAGCCGATACGGTAGGATTACCGGTCTCGCTTGTGGGAGTGCTTACGTTCGATCAGTCCGATTTGCGGGACATTCGCCGCATGTCGGGGCGTTCTGCCCGTTCGTCGCGTTCGTTGGCTAAGCTGAAGATCAGGAAGAAGGAGATCGTGAAACGGGGCACACAGATTACGTTTACCACGCTTGATGTCTCGTCGTCGTACAAAGGGGTGAAGCGTGTTCGGATGTACGATTTCACTCATCGCGATGTTCCAGAGGCTTTCGACAGTTGCCGGATTGCCTTCATTTCCGATCTGCACTACAAGAGTCTGCTGAAAGAGGAGGGGTTGGCTGATCTGGTACGGTTACTTTCGTTCCTGCATGCTGATGTCTTGCTGATGGGCGGCGACTATCACGAAGGTTGCCAATATGTGGCTCCGCTGATGGCTGCCCTGGCGCAGGTCAAAACTCCGTTGGGGACTTATGCCGTATTAGGAAACAACGATTACGAAGCCTGCTACAGCGAAGTAGTGAACGAGATGAAACGTCGCGGCATCCGTTTATTGGAGCATAAGGTCGATACGTTGAAGCGGGATAAGGATCGCATACTGGTAGCCGGTGTGCGCAATCCGTTCGACCTGAAGCAGAACGGGCAATCGCCTACACTTGCTCTGTCGCCCGACGACTTTGTGATATTGCTAACCCATACGCCTGACTATGCTGAGGATGTGCCTGTAACCCATGCCGACTTGATATTGGCCGGACATACGCATGGCGGACAAGTCACCCTCTTCGGTTATGCACCGGTGGTTCCTTCGCGCTATGGCCAACGTTTCCTGACTGGGCTGAAATACAATTCCGCTCACATTCCGATGATTGTGACCAACGGCATCGGTACTTCCCAGCACGCCATCCGTCTGTTCGCTCCGGCCGAGGTGGTGATGATTACCCTGCACAGGCTTCGGTGAAAAGACGGACGGCGGTTGTATTTTTAATCGGACGGCAACAATACGACTCCCTGTTTCCTCTTTCCATCCATTTTAGCAATAACCGGCTGACTGAAACGTACGTGCCTCAGGTATTGCGTTTCGTATACGGCAGGCTGTGCGTTCAGAAAGTCCTGATTATAGACGCCGTCGTTCATAAAGGCGTTGATGGTGAAGTAGCCCACACCGAACGAGGTCAGGTTCTGGAAGAAGTGCGTACCCTGACTGGGATCTACACGGTAATTGGTCAGTCCGGCTTCCACAATGATGCGGGCTGCGCTGATGTGCGGCCACTTCACGGGGATGCCGAGCCAGGAATCGCTGCTTCCCCAGCGTCCCGGTCCGATAAGGATGTAGTTCTTCTGTTCGTTCAGGAATTGTTGGTTCAGCTTTTCTATCTCGCGTGCTATTTCAGGATTGTGCGAGGCGCTGTAGTGATCTGTTTTGACGTAGACCACATCGTACAGTTCGTTCATGATGCCATGTCCCAGCGAGTTGTTCGAGCGTAACAATAGTTGGTCGTCAGGGATGGCGGCCAAGTCTTCGTCGAGCATCTCCTTGCTGTCTACAATGGGGCGTATCTGTAGCAGGTAGAAGGTACCTGTCTTATCCTTTTCGCGGCTCATGGTGGCGGCAAACTCTATTTCGACGGGACGGCGCATTTCTTCCTGGCCGTATTTCAAAGCCAGTTGCAGGATGCGTGCCAGTGGGAAAACGTCGTGTTGCAGGATGTTGGCAAAGGTGATGACTTTTCGTCCACCCGGATACAGCCCGTCGCGTATGATCTGGTCATACGGATCGTAGGTTGAAGCGATGTAGTTCAGTGCACCGTCTTTCTCGGCCTCCTTGACGTGCAGTTTCAGCAGGTTGAAGCCGTCGTCAATGGAGAAGTTGTGTCCGGCGTTGCTCAGGTCGAGGGCATAGAACCGAGTCTGTGTCTCGCGCAGGGCAATCTCCATTTCACTGGTCTGCAGCACCTGGTTGGGGTGATAGGGCGAGAAGCGTAGGGTTAATCCTCCGTCCACGATGTACTTGCCTAATCCGAGAGCCAGGTTTACGATGCCTTCTTCAGCCTTCTCGTCGCCGATGGGGTAGTAGTTCAGCGAGCGGGCTACACCCGACATCGAAGGATAGTATCGTTCGGCATATTGGTTACCCACAACTTCTTGCAGGATGACAGCCATTTTTTCCTGGTCGATGACGTTGCTTGTGGCCTGCATGTAGGCCTTGGAGTCGCGGAAGTAGACCGACGCATATACGCCCTTGATGGCATCGCTGAGCATACGCAGCATTTCGTACTTATCGTCCAGGTAGGGAATCATGTACGTATTGTAGATGCCGGCAAAGGGCTGGTAGTGTGAGTCTTCGAGCAACGAGGACGAGCGGATGGCAATGGGCGACTTCACCACGTCGAAGAAGGTGAAGAAGTCCTCTACCAGTCGGTCGGGCAGTTTGGCTTTCAGGAAGTAGCGCAGTATGGTGGCATCGTCTGTATCCGACAGGGCTACCTGATACAGATTATTGGTCTCCATAAATTCGTCGAAGACGTCGGTACACAGAACGACAGTCTTGGGAATGGCTACTCGTGCATTGTCAAACTCTTCAAATTCGGGATGCCGTTTCACCAGGTTGTCGATGAAAGCCAATCCACGACCTTTGCCTCCTAACGAGCCGTCGCCGATGCGGGCAAAGTTGGAGTAGCGGTCGAAGCGGTCGCGCTTGAAGATGGCTACCACACCCTGGTTTTTCATCTTGCGGTATTTTACAATGGCCTCGAAGATGATTTTGCGGTGAGCGTCCACGTCCTGCAAACTGTTCCAGGTGATGGGTTTCAGGAACTCGGCAATGGGGAACATGGCACGCGAATAGAGCCAACGGCTGATGTGGTTGCGGCTGATGTGGTAAAGAAACGATTCAGCAGGTACGGCAAAGATGATGTTTTGCAGTTCTTTCAGGTTCTTTACGCGGGCAATTTCTTCGTGTGTGTCGGGATTGCGGAAGATGAAGTCGCCGAAACCGAAGTTCTCCGATACGATGCGGCGCAGGTCCACATCCATCTTTTTGGAGTTCTTGTCGATGAAAGCTGCACCGTATTTGGCTGCATACGAAACGTTCTCCGATTCGGACGATTGGATGATGAGTGGCACAAACGGATCTTCCTTGCGGATGGCGGCGCAAAGCTTGATACCGGCCAGCCCGTCTTTTTCGCCACGCTCTACGCGAGGGAAACGGACATCGGTAATGACACCCAATATGTTGTTTTTGTATTTTTCGTAAATGTGAATAGCTTCTTCGTAAGTACGTGCCAGCACTATTTTGGGTCGTCCACGCATGCGCAGGGTACGTTGGTGGGCATTCAGGGCTTCGGTCGAGAATTCCTGACTCTGCTTCAGCACGAATTTATAGAGATTAGGCAGTATGGACGAATAGAAGCGGATGCCGTCTTCTACCAGCAGAATGGTCTGGACGCCTACCTCGTTGACGTCATGCTCCAGGTTCATTTTGTCTTCTATCAGCTTGATGATGGATACCAGCAAGTCGGTATTTCCCAGCCAGCAGAAAATGTATTCGAACGGGCTGAGGTCTTCGTTGGCTATGCGTTTGGTGATGCCATGACTGAAGGGGGTCAGTATCACCATCGGGATGTTGGGATATTGTCCTTTGATATTGCGTGCCACGTCGAAACCTTCGTTGTCGCCTGTTCCTGGCATACTGATAATAAGGTCGTAGGTTATGGATGACAGTTGCTTCAGGGCTTCTTCGCACGTGCTGACCTGTGTGAAGCGCGGCGGATAGCGCAACGAGAGCGAGGTGTATTCATTGAATATCTTTTCGTCGATGCGCCCGTCATCTTCCAACATGAAAGCGTCGTAAGGATTGGCTATCAGCAGAACGTTGAAGATACGTCTGGTCATCAGGTTGGCAAACTGTGTGTCCTTGAAGTACAGCTGGTTTAGTTTGAACTTGCTGAGCATGTCTGTTTTTGCAATTTAATAGATTAGTCCGTCAAAATTCGTGCTTTTTCTTGGGATATGCAAGGAGGCGGTAATAAAAAATGGAGTTTACTGGCGATGTTCCGGACATTGAACACTTCCGAAACGTTTGGGGATGGGAACTGTGAACGAATGTTGTGGTAAGGTCATTTCTCGTATTGTGTATTTCAACCTGCATTTTGGTCGTTTCAACGGTGAGGTGGAGAATACAGATTGTATAAGCACTAACTTTGTAATCATTATAAATTTAGTGTCGCTTATTTTATGTTTACAAAAATCGTACATTTTTCAATCAGAAAGAAGCTGTTTGTGGCACTGACCACACTGCTTTTGCTGGCGGGTGGCATATATTCCATGCTGACGCTGCCCATTGATGCCGTGCCCGATATTACCAACAATCAGGTGCAGATTGTTACTGTGTCGCCTACACTGGCTCCGCAGGAAGTGGAACAGCTTATCACTTTCCCTATCGAAATAGCCATGAGCAACGTCATGAACGTAGAGGAAATACGGTCGGTATCCCGCTTCGGGTTGTCGGTTGTAACGGTTGTTTTCAAGGAAGATGTTCCTACGCTGGACGCCAGACAACTGGTTAACGAACAAATTCAGATGGTGGCGGGTGAAATTCCGTCGGAACTTGGAACTCCCGAACTGATGCCTATCACGACGGGCTTGGGCGAAATATATCAGTATGTGCTTAAGGTAGCTCCGGGGTATGAAAACCGTTATGATGCCATGGAATTGCGCACCATTCAGGACTGGATTGTGAAAAGACAATTGTCGGGTATTCCTGGTATTCCTTAATTCCGCAACACATATTGTTAGAAATAAATTTAAAATACTGAGTAATAA
>ENA-ORSI01000326-ORSI01000326.1-human-gut-metagenome-genome-assembly--contig:-NODE-326-length-51060-cov-18.055504_pt1 | contig 51060 bp, 43 predicted proteins | sample MGYA00242187_ERZ509154 | MGnify/ENA primary metagenome ERZ509154 (study PRJEB26280, sample SAMEA2338627) | human gut metagenome | biome: human gut; feature: human-associated habitat; material: faeces...
CCCTCAACGAGCTTATGAATGTAGAATGACACATCTTGGTTATCTTCCACAATCAGAATCAACAGATTAGCATTCTCTAAAGGTTCTTCATCTATTACGGTTATATCACAGGCTTCAGCAGGCTTTTCATTGTTTTCCGGCAAACTACTCAAAGCAGGTTCACTTTCTTCAACCCGAATTTCAATATGAGCCTTTGGATTCTGTAAGGGTATCCGAATAGTAAATTCGGCTCCTCCCTCTTTGCTGTTGGCAGCGGTGATACTTCCATTCATACTTTCAACCATTTGCTTGACAAAAGCCAATCCGATACCGGTACCCATATTATTTTTGCTGTTTGACCCTTGGTAAAATGCGTCAAAGATGTATGAAAGTTCTTCTTTTGATATTCCTTGCCCGTTATCAGTAATTTGCAGAATCAACAGCTTGTCGGATGCTGTGCCCAAGTGAACTTGTATCATTCCCTCTTTGGGAGCGAATTTAATAGCATTACCGAGTACATTCTGCAATATTTTATTGATGTATTCAGGAATGTAATCTGCCTGTAGCGTCTGTACTTGTGTAGTGAAGATGAGTTGGATATGTTTGGCATTCAGATAGCAGCGATAGCCATCCAAAACCAACCGGATATAAGAAACAATATCTGCATGTACCCATTTCTGCTGTTCCATACCCGGAGCCGATTTGGCTGCATCAAGCAACTGGTTAACCAGCCCGAGCAGACTGCGGCTTTGTCTGATAATAGTTTCCAGATAATCGTCCACATCTTTTTTCCCCAACTCCTGTTTTTTCAACTGTTCGGCTAAGCCTATGACGACAGTAAGTGGAGTCCGAAATTCATGAGTAATGTTAGTAAAGAAAGTACTTCTCATCTGAATCGTACGTTTCAGCTGCCGGTTGGTTCGTAGACGTATGCGCTGAATGTATAGCAGAAGCAATATAATAGTTACAGCCAATATAGCAAATAACACACTACCTATAAGAATTGTATTTTTGGATTTCTGCTCTGTTCGATAAGCATTTTGAGCCACGTTGATAGTTTTCTGCGCTTTATTCCTCTCATACTTCATCTGTAAGTTCAGCGTATTGCTTTTGTTTTTCTCGTTCATTACGCTATCCGTATATGCCAAACTTTTTTCGTAATGACTAATGGCTTCCTTAAAGTTTCCGGCCTGTTGGCAGACTAGAGACTTCAACCTGTATATTTCAGACAAATGTTCAGGTGAGTGGATATTCAGTGCTTCCTGTTCACTTCTTTCGATATAAGGCTCGGCTTTCCCGCGCAGATTCTGCAATAAATACACACGCGCAATGGCAATGTGTGCTTCCAGCCAATGCCACCGATCTAAGTTTTCTTCCATAAGTTGGCCCGAACTTTGGTAATGTTCCAAAGCTTCTTTCCAATTTTTTTGTTTTTCTGCCATACGTCCGAGATGATTATGGCAAAGAGCAATGCCTAAATTGGATTGAGCCAAACGATTGAATTTCATAGATTCCTGGTAATAGATGTAGGCTTTTGCTGTTTCTCCTTTCGTTTCCAATATACTCCCAATATTAGCATAGTTGATGGCTTGTCCCAAATAGCTGCCCAATTTCTTTTCTCCTTCGAGTGCTTTACTGAAAGCTTGCATGGCAATTTCAGCATTACCCAATGTCAGATGGATATTACCGATTCCATTGAGCGAAACTACCTTGTTTTTTTTCGCAACGTCCGATATTGTATCGCTCCAGTTTTCACAATAGCGCAATGCGGTATAATGGTTGTTAGATGCCTCATCCAAAATCCCCATACGCCTGAAGTTTGTACCTAAATTGTTGTATGCTTGAATGATTTCATTAGTATCTTGAGCCGCCAAGGCATATTCCAAACTTTTATAATGGGCATTCAAAGCTTCCCTGAAACGAGATTTATCCCGCAGTTCCTTTCCTCTTATCTTATAAGCGATACTAAGGGCGTAATTGTTCTTCCTATGCTGATGGATGAAGCAGTCAAGCGAATCAACTTTTGCCATCTGTTTTGCCAGTTTTTCTATTTCCTGCTTTCCTGCATCCATATTAGCTCCTTCATGTACGGACGGGACACAGCTTACCATTATTAGTAAAACACTTAATATCTGTATTATAAGGCGCTGCATAAGTAGTAATCCTATATTTTTTATTATAATAATCAAAAGGAGATTGTCATAATGCAAAAATAGCAGAATTTAACAAAACAGAAAAGGTTTTTAATATTAAAAAAACGCCAACGATGAATTATCATTTTGTTTACTCATTTTAATCTTGGCAATCTACCTCGGCTTTTATTTTCCAAGCACATTCTCGCCTCCAAGATAGTAACATTATTTAAAATCCAGCGAAAGCTGCCCGTCGCCCAGCAGATTGAATGTCAGGCGGTGATAGGGCGTAGTGCCGTGCTCGGCAATGGCGGCGCGGTGTTTCTTGGTAGGGTAACCTTTGTTCCGGTTCCAGTCGTAGTAAGGAAACTCCTCGTGCAGGCGATTCATGTAGTCGTCGCGGTAGGTTTTGGCCAGAATGGAAGCGGCGGCAATGGAAAGATACTTGCCGTCGCCCTTCACCACCGTAGTGTGGGGGATGTCGGCGTACTTCCGGAAACGGTTACCGTCGATGAGCAGATGCTGTGGCCGTATCTTCAGCTGGTCGATGGCGCGGTGCATAGCCAGAAAGGAAGCGTTCAGAATGTTGATTTGGTCGATTTCCTGCGGCGAAACCACACCCACCGCCCACGCCAGGGCCTCCCGTTCGATAACTTCACGCAAGGCATAACGTTGGTGTTCGGTCAGTTGCTTGGAGTCGTTCAGCAGCTCGTTACGGAAATCTTTGGGCAAGATGACGGCAGCCGCATAAACAGCCCCCGCCAGACAACCACGTCCGGCCTCGTCGCAACCGGCTTCGATCAAATCAGGGTTCAGGTAAGGAAGTAACATCTGTCTCGTTTTTCTGGTTTCGACAGCAAAGATAGGGGAATAATATCAAAAAAAGGATGCCTGCCGGCATCCTTTTTCCTAAACCATTCTCTTAGTATGTTCATTCTACCTTTCTACAAGTCGTCTTATCATAATACTCGTAGGAATCTTCTTTTTCATAATATTCGAGTACCATTTCCGAAGCATTCAGCTTTACTACCGTATATACTTCAGTAGAGTATCTTTCGTCAATCATGAGCTGGTTACCCTCTAACTTCCACGAGAACTTCTGAGTATTATTCTGATAATATCCGCTCCCGTCAGCTTCGAATGTAACAAATTCACCTCCAACTTCTTCACTCCATCTGTCATTGTATTCAGGTTCCTCATCGTCAATTTCGTAACCTTCACTCCATACAGCTTCCCACTTACCGACAATAGCAGCAGGATCTATACTTTCGTCATCATCGCTACACGACGCAAAACCTACACTTAATACAAAGGCAAACAAAAGAAAAGACAAATACTTTAAAGTTTTCATAGACGTTTAATCTGTTTAGTGGCTTCAACAGGTCCTCTCAAGCCATCGGTTCATATTAAAAATGCAGCGTAGGGACCCTCAGAAACAGTTCCTTTCTGCTACGCCGCATACCCATCTGCTATGTGCAAATATAAAGTAAACCGCAGATTAGTAAAAAAACGTTTTTATATGTATTCGTCTTATAACAGAGGCTTCAAGGATTATCCGGTCGAAAATAGCGATTATGCCGACCAAAATAATTCCTCTTAGAACACGCTCCAAGCCACAGTGAGTCCGGCCATGACGATGGCTACCATCGACATCAGTTTGATAAGGATGTTCAGGCTGGGGCCAGAAGTGTCCTTGAAGGGGTCGCCTACCGTATCGCCTACTACAGTTGCCTTGTGAACATCGCTGCCTTTGCCGCCAAAGTTTCCTTCCTCGACATACTTCTTGGCGTTGTCCCACGCGCCACCGGAGTTGGCCATAAAGATAGCCAATACGAAACCGCTGCTCAAGCCGCCAATCAACAGGCCCAACACACCCGGTACGCCAAAGACAATACCTGTCAAAATGGGAGTAATGATAGCAATGAGCGACGGAACCACCATCTCTCGCTGCGCACCACGGGTCGAAATGGACACGCAACGGGCATAGTCGGGTTCGGCCTCGCCCGTCAGGATGCCTTTGATTTCGCGGAACTGGCGGCGAACTTCGTCTACCATGTGTGCGGCAGCACGTCCTACGGCGTTCATCGTCAGTCCGCAGAACAGGAAGGCCATCATGGAGCCGATAAACATACCCGACAGCACCTTGGGATTCATCAGTGTGACGTCGTAGTGGTGCATGAAGTCGAAGAACGTGGCGTCCTGCAAAGGCACGGCCTTGTCGCCTACAAAGATTTCGGTAGTCCCGAGGCGGGTCAGCCCGATGCGGATTTCTTCGACATACGAAGCCAGCAGAGCCAGTCCCGTCAATGCGGCCGAACCGATGGCAAAGCCCTTACCCGTAGCGGCCGTCGTATTGCCCAGTGAGTCGAGGGCATCGGTACGTTTACGCACTTCGGCTCCCAAGCCCGACATTTCGGCATTACCGCCAGCATTGTCGGCAATGGGGCCATAAGCATCGGTAGCCAGGGTGATGCCCAGCGTAGAAAGCATACCTACGGCAGCAATGCCGATGCCGTAAAGTCCGAGGCCTACGTTGCTGAAGTCGAAGCCCGAAGCGAACAGGTAGGAAGCAATGATGCCCACTACCACCGCAATCACCGGAATGGCTGTGGAAAGCATACCCAGACCGATGCCGGAAATGATGACCGTGGCCGGTCCCGTCTTTCCGCTCTCGCTCAGGCGTTGTGTGGGCTTATAGGACTGCGAAGTGTAGTATTCCGTGGAGCGTCCGATGACGATGCCCACCAGCAGACCAACGACAACGGAACACGAAATCCACATCCAGTTATCGAGCTTCAGCAACCAGAGGATGAAGAACGTGGCGATAACGATGAGCACCGAACTGAGGTTGGTACCGAAGCCCAGTGCGCCGAGCAGGTCTTTCATTGTGGCATTCTCCTTGGTGCGTACTGAGAAGATACCGATGATGGAGAGCAGAATGCCCACCGCCGCTATCAACATCGGGGCGATGACGGCCTTGTACTGCATCAGCGTGTCGCCCGAATGTATGAAGGCTGCCGCACCCAGTGCTGCCGTGGCCAGAATAGAGCCGCAATAGCTCTCGTAGAGGTCGGCACCCATACCGGCAACGTCGCCTACGTTGTCGCCTACGTTATCGGCAATGGTGGCGGGATTGCGCGGGTCGTCCTCGGGGATGCCGGCTTCTACCTTACCCACAAGGTCGGCACCTACGTCAGCCGCCTTCGTGTAGATACCTCCACCCACACGGGCAAAGAGGGCCTGCGTCGAGGCACCCATACCGAAGGTAAGCATCGTAGTGGTAATGACACAGAGTTTGTGTGTGGGTGTCAGCGTTTCGGCAGGTATTACGGCATTCAGCAACAGGTACCAGAAGGAAATGTCCAGCAGTCCCAGTCCGACCACTACCAGCCCCATCACCGCACCACTGCGGAAGGCGATGCGCAGACCGCCGTTCAGCGAGCCGCGGGCTGCATTGGCTGTTCGGGCCGAAGCATAAGTGGCCGTCTTCATGCCCAGAAAGCCCGAAAGGCCCGAGAAGAAGCCACCCGTCAGAAAGGCTACCGGCACCCAGTGGTTCTGCACATCGAAGCCATAGGCCATGATGGAGAACAGAATGACCAGCCCCAGGAAGACCAGTCCCACAATCTTATATTGCTGTTTCAGGTAAGACATGGCGCCCTTGCGCACGGCCGCCGCAATCTTGATCATTTGAGGAGTACCTTCGCTCTCCTTCATCATCTGACGATGGAAATACCAGGCAAAGCCAAGGGCCAGCACGGAAGCTACCGGTACGACCCAGAATAGAAGTTGATCCATAGCATTCTTTATGTTTTGAGGTTTGACAAAATAGAATGCGCTAAATATATAGAATTGAGACGGAATAAGCAAATTTGTTTACCACTATTCTCATCGCTATGGCAACCAATCAAATGCTAAAAAAACAAAAAGGCACCGTTTCCTTACGGGCAAGAAAGGCATTTGCCTATCTTTGCTCCACACAAATGAAAAAAGATAACCGCATATACAAGGTTGCAACGTGGATCATCATCCTGCTTTTCGCCATGCTGCAACCCCTCGGACAGTATGAATCGCTGCCCGATGACGTGACTTCGTTCGACAACTGCGAAATGCAGTTCTGCCAGCAAGGCTCGACCTGCATCGACGAAGACACCACTCCCTATGCCCCTTCGGCAACAAGGCTGCGCCACCAGACGACGTCGGTTTCCGGCCCGTCAGTCATCCAGCGCCACGTTTCATCCCTGTCGGCCTGTTCCGGCCGGAAAACCTTGTGCACACCCTCGGCCGACTATATCCGCCGCCGTTCCACGCTGTGCATCTATCGGCTTTAGACACAAGTTCCATCCTACAGCTTTTATTTTATCAACCGGACGGGCCTTTATCCTATCCCAAAGGCTCGCGTCCGCATGTTTCACTTAATACTCATTTTATGGGACTTGTACTTTTATACCTTATTCTTGCCCTTTCCGTATCTTTTCTCTGCTCCGTCATGGAAGCAGTGCTGTTGTCTACCCCCATGTCCTTCATCACCATGAAGGAACAGTCCGGCGCCAAGTCGGCCACCCTGCTCAAGCGGCTGAAGCAGGACATTGACAAACCCATCGCCGCCATTCTGTCACTGAACACCATCGCCCACACCGTGGGTGCGGCGGGCGTCGGAGCCGAAGCCGTAAAAGTGTTCGGCGAAGCTTATTTCGGCATCATCTCCGCCGTACTGACCATCCTCATCCTTGTCCTCTCCGAAATTATCCCGAAGAGTGTGGGTGCCAACTATTGGCGTTCGCTGGCTGTGCCTTCGGCCCGCATCATCCGGGGTATGATTCTGATCTCCTATCCGCTGGTGTGGCTGTCCGAACTGATTACGCGCCTGGTGGCGCCGTCGAAGCACGAGGCTTCGGTGAGCCGCGAAGAGGTGTCGGCCATGGTGTCTATCGGTGCCGAGGAAGGCGTGTTCCAGAAGGACGAAAACCGAATGATACAGAACCTGATCAAGCTGGACAACGTAACGGCCCGCGACGTGATGACGCCTCGTGTAGTAGTGGCCGCTGCACCCGAGGACACCACACTGAAGGACTTCTACCGCAGCAAGCAGTTCTGCAACTATTCGCGCATCCCCGTCTTCCACAACAACGAAGACAACATCACGGGCTACGTGCTGCGGCAAGTCGTATTGGAGCGCCTGGCCGAAGACAAGTTCGACATGAAGCTGTCCGACATTGTACGCCCCATCCTGACCTTCCCCGAAAGCACTTCGGTTTCGAAAATCTGGGAAAAAATGCTTGAGAAGAAAGAGCACATCTCCATCATCATCGACGAATATGGCTGTCTGCGGGGCATCGTCACCATGGAAGGCATCATCGAAACAGCCCTCGGTTTCGAGATTGTGGACGAGCGCGACGCCGTGACCGACATGCAGAAGCTGGCGCGTGACCGCTGGCAGAAACGGAAGGCAGAACAGGGTTCCACCTTCTAAAAGCGTATACCGGAAGCAGTGAATCTTCCCCCCTCGCAGAAGCACTCCAGAGCTGTCCGGGAGCCATACAAGTACGGCTCGTGAGAGACACTTGTGTTGCTCGTGAGCCGTGCAAGTGTCCCACACGAGCCGCGCAAGTGTGGTTCACAGGGGTATTTGCGTCACTCTACGGTCACCGCCGTACCGGCTGCCGTCACCATCAGCATGGAGCCGCTGTCGCCCACAGTTTCGTAGTCCAAGTCAACGCCTATCACGGCATTGGCCCCCAAGGCACGAGCCTGCTCTTCCATCTCGCGCAAGGCAGTTTCCTTAGCTTCGCGCAGCACTTCTTCATAAGAGCTGCTGCGTCCGCCCACAATGTCGCGGATACCGGCAAAAAAGTCACGGAACACATTGGCACCGATAATGGTCTCGCCCGACACGATGCCGTAGTAGCGGGTAATTCTCCCGCCGTCAATCATAGAAGTGGTTGTAAGTAACATATCTGTCTTGTCATTTAAAAGTTATTTGCTCTTATTAGACGCAACCGATGGAGGAAAAGTTGCAGGAGGGAGAGAAAAAGATGGAAAAATCAAAGAAAAGGGTCGGACAGATAGTATAAACCGCAGAGAATACGGATTTAAATTGCAATCCGTGTCCTCTGCGGCTTTATGGTTCCGATTGACGGCTTTAAATATCAGAACATCCTGCTCACGCGCTCCACACCGGCTACCAGCGCATCGATTTCTTCCTTCGTATTATACAAGGCAAAGGAAGCGCGGACGGTACCCTCGATGCCAAGCCGTTGCATCAGCGGCTGGGCGCAATGATGTCCCGTGCGCACGGCAATGCCAAGGCGGTCGAGCAGCGTACCCATATCGAAGTGATGGATGTTACCCACAAGGAAGGAGATAACACTGCCCTTTTCGGGAGCTTCGCCGAAGATACGCATGCCGGGTATTTCCTTCAGGCGACGGGTGGCGTACTCGGTCAGTTCGTGCTCATAGGCAGCGATGCGTTCCATACCGAGGGCAGAAACGTAGTCCAGTGCCTTAGCCAAGCCTGTAGTGCCGATGTAGTCAGGTGTACCGGCCTCGAACTTAAAGGGCAGTTCGTTGAACGTGGTGCGCTCGAACGAAACGTGCTGAATCATCTCGCCACCACCCTGATAGGGAGGCAGCTTGTCGAGCCAGTCTTCCTTGCCGTAGAGCACGCCAACGCCTGTGGGACCGTAAATCTTATGTCCGGAGAAAACGTAGAAGTCGGCATCGAGCGCCTGCACATCCACCGGCATGTGGGGAATGCTCTGAGCGCCGTCCACCAGCACGGGGACGCCGTGAGCATGGGCCGTGGCTATCATTTCGCGCACGGGGTTCACCGTACCCAGCACATTGCTGACGTGAGCCACACAGACAATCCGGGTACGCGGAGTGAAGAGTCGTTCGTATTCGTCCAGCAGCAGTTCGCCACGGTCGTTCATGGGAATCACACGGAGGACAATGCCCTTACGCATCTGTAGCAGTTGCCAGGGGACGATGTTGCTGTGATGCTCCATGGTGGAAACAATCACCTCGTCGCCCTCCTTCAGGAAAGCTTCGCCAAAGCTGGAAGCCAGCAGGTTGATGCTTTCGGTAGTGCCGCGGGTGAAGACTATCTCGTTGGTGCTGCGGGCGTTGATGAAACGGCGCACCGTCTCGCGGCTGGCTTCATGAAGTTCAGTAGCCTGCTGCGACAGGAAATGTACCCCGCGGTGCACGTTGGCATTGACGCTGTAATACTCGTCGGTGATGGCATCGACTACGCAGCGCGGCTTCTGGGTTGTGGCGCCGTTGTCCAGATAGACCAACGGTTTGCCATAGACGGTGCGGCTAAGGATGGGGAAGTCTTGCCTCACCCCCATCCCCTCTCCCAAGGAGAGGGGGGAAGAAAACATTTGTGAGTTATTCTGTTCAGACATATCTTTCATCTATTATTCGTTTATTTGCTCCATCCTTTTTCTTCAAAAAGAATGTAACTTTCAGCCTCTTCCTATACTTTCGCATTCGGTCACTCCTCCCCTCTCCTGGAGAGAGGGGCCGAGGGTGAGGCTCCCTACTTGCAGATGGCACACCCCTGACACTTGTTCAGCTCGCCGCGGAAGCGCTTCTCAACCAACAGGTGCAGGCGGTCGCGCAAGGCGTCGAGGCGGATGGTGTCTATCACTTCGTTGACGAAAGCAAACATCAGCAACAGACGGGCTTCGTGCATCGGAATACCACGCTGACGCATATAGAACAAGGCTGCGTCGTCCAGCTGACCGACTGTCGCACCGTGACTACACTTCACGTCGTCGGCATAGATTTCCAGTTGCGGCTGCGTGTACATACGGGCCTCGCGAGTGGCGCAAAGGTTACGGTTGGTCTGCTGCGAACTGGTATGTTGCGCACCGGGACGAACCAATACCAGTCCGGCAAAAGCACCCGTAGCCTGATCGTCGAGCACATACTTGAAAAGCTCGTTCGACGTACAGCGGGGCACGGCATGGTCGATGACGGTGTGAGTATCGACATGCTGGTTCTTGTCAGCAATGGCCATGCCGCAGAGGTTGATCTCGGCATTCTCGCCAGCCAAAGTCACGTTGACAGTATTGCGTGTGGTACCGCCTGTCAGCGTCATGCCGTTCAGCAAGACATTACTTCCGCTGTCCTGACGGACGTACATGCTGCTGACACGCACGGTGCTGGTATGTGTTTCCTCCAGCTCGTAGAGGTCGAGTACGGCATTCTGTCCCACAAAGACTTCCACCACTTGTGTAGCCAGGAAGTTAACTGCATCCATTGCATGATCGCATACCAGTAGACGAGCCTGCGCACCGTCTTCCAACACAATCAGCACACGACGGTTCACCATCAGATTGACGTCGCTGCGCAGGATATTGACCAACTGAATGGGGCGTTCTACCACTACGTTCTTAGGCACATAAAGCAGCACACCGTCTTGCGTCAAAGCCGTGTTGAGGGCAGTCACTCCGTCCTTGGAGGTATCGGCCAGCTTGCCGTAGTATTTCTTCACCAGTTCGGGATGCTCCGCTGCCAGCTGACGTAAGCTGCCGAAAAGCACGCCTTCGGGCAAATGCGACTTGGGCAATGACTTGCTATAAAAAGTATCGTTCACAACAAAATAGAGCGAAGTGCTCATGTTGGGCACGTCGCACTTGAACACGTCGTACGGATTGACTGGTATGTCGAGCTGCTTCAGGTTGAGCCCGTAGTCGGGTTCGAACAGTTTGCTGACATCGGTGTACTTGTATTTCTCGTCCTTGCGGGTGGGGAAGCCCAGACGCTCGAAATCGGCAAACGCCGCTGCACGGGGGGCATTCATCACCTCGCAACTGTGCTGGCATATCATGGCCTCGCACTGCGAGAACAGGTCTATGTATTGTTGTTCGGGTCTCATAATCTCAATGAAGAATTATGAATGAAGAATGAAGAATGAAGAATTTACCTCCAATCCATAAGCGAAAAACAGCAATCCTTCATTCTTCATTCTTCATTCTTCATTTAACTGCTCTTTCTTTATCCAGTCGAAGCCGCGGTTCTCGATTTCTGTTGCCAGTTCGGGACCACCGGTCTTCACGATGCGGCCGTTCAGGAGGACGTGTACCACATCAGGCTTCAGATAGTCCAACAAACGCTGGTAGTGCGTGATGATCATGGCCGAGGTCTGCGGCGTGCGCAGCTTGTTGAAGCCCTCGGCCACAATACGCAACGCATCCACATCAAGGCCAGAATCTGTCTCGTCGAGGATGGCAAAGGTCGGCTCCAACATGGCCATCTGGAAGATTTCGTTGCGCTTCTTTTCACCGCCGCTGAAACCCTCGTTCACCGAACGGTTGGCCAACTTGCTGTCCAGTTCGACGATGGCACGCTTCTCGCGCATCAGTTTCAGGAACTCGCTTGCCGAAAGGGCAGGCAGATGGCGGTACTTGCGCTGCTCGTTGACGGCAGTACGCATAAAGTTCACCATCGATACACCGGGAATCTCGACCGGCGTCTGGAAGGAAAGGAAGATACCCTCGTGGGCACGGTCTTCGGGCGAAAGGGCCAGCAGGTCCTTTCCGTTGAAAGTAATGGAGCCACGTGTCACTTCGTAAGCAGGATGGCCTACAAGAACGTTGCTCAGCGTACTCTTTCCGGCACCATTCTGGCCCATAAGGGCGTGTACCTCACCGTCGCGGATGGTAAGATTGATGCCTTTCAATATCTCTTTGCCATTAATGCTGGCATGAAGGTCTTTTATCTCTAACATAACTTATGTAATTAAGAATGAAGAATGAAGAACGAAGAATTACTTTTTCCTCATCCCGACTTCCTCATTCAATTTGATTCTTAATTCTGCATTGTTCGTTCATCATTTATCCCACACTGCCTTCCAGCGAGATGCTCAGCAGTTTCTGAGCCTCGACGGCAAACTCCATGGGCAACTTGTTGAGCACTTCCTTGGCATAGCCGTTGACGATAAGTCCCACAGCGTCTTCGTTCGAAATGCCGCGCTGGTTGCAATAGAATATCTGGTCTTCACTGATTTTGCTGGTGGTAGCTTCGTGTTCCACTACCGCTGTTTCGTTGTGAATGTCCATGTAGGGGAAAGTATGTGCACCGCACTTGTCGCCCAGCAGCAACGAGTCGCACTGGCTGTAGTTACGGGCATTGTCAGCCTTGGGGCTGACACGAACCAAACCACGGTATGAATTCTCGCTCCGTCCGGCCGAAATACCCTTGCTGACAATAGTCGAACGGGTATTCTTACCGATGTGTATCATCTTCGTACCTGTATCGGCCTGCTGGTAGTTATTGGTCACGGCTACGCTGTAGAACTCGGCCACGGAATTGTCGCCTGCCAGGATGCACGAAGGATACTTCCAGGTTATAGCACTACCCGTCTCGACCTGCGTCCACGACAGTTTACTGTTCACACCCTTACAGATGCCGCGTTTGGTGACAAAGTTATAAACACCACCCTTGCCTTCGGCATCGCCGGGATACCAGTTCTGCACAGTGCTGTACTTCACCTCGGCACGGTCGTGTACCACAATCTCCACGATGGCGGCATGAAGCTGGTTCTCGTCACGCATCGGAGCCGTACAACCTTCCAGATAGGAAACGTAAGCATCGTCATCGGCCACAATCAGTGTACGTTCAAACTGCCCTGTACCTTGCGCATTGATGCGGAAGTAGGTGGACAGCTCCATGGGGCAACGCACACCTTTGGGGATGTAAACAAACGATCCGTCGGAGAAAACAGCGGAGTTAAGCGCAGCAAAGAAATTGTCGCGGTAAGGAACAACCGAGCCCAAGTACTTCTGCACCAGATCGGGATGCTCGCGGATGGCTTCACTCATCGAGCAAAAGATGATGCCTTTCTCCATCAGTGTTTCCTTGAAAGTAGTCTTTACAGAGACGGAGTCCATCACGGCATCCACGGCCATGCCGCTCAGTGCCATCTGCTCCTCCAAGGGAATGCCCAGTTTATTGAAGGTTTTGATCAGTTCAGGATCCACTTCGTCCATACTCTTGGGACCTTCCTTCTTCTTAGTCGGGTCGGCATAGTAAGAGATGGACTGATAGTCAATCTCGGGAATGCGGAGGTGAGCCCATGTGGGCATCTCCAGTGTCAGCCAGTGGCGGTAAGCCTTCAGGCGGAACTCCAGCATCCAGTCGGGCTCACCCTTCTTTTGGGAGATAAGACGGATAACGTCTTCGTTCAAGCCCTTCTCGATGACATCGGTATGCACGTCGGTGGTGAAGCCATATTTGTACTTCTCCTGCGTGAGTTCCTTGACATATTTATTGGGTTCTTCTTGCATCACAATATAAAATCAATGAATTATTTATGAATCACTATACTATAAGTCAACCGAAAGTTTGTCCAAATCACCGTTTACAAATTCTTCTGCAACTGTTTTTGCCACAGGAAAGAAGATGCCGGCAAACGACTCCATGGGATAATATAACACCGATTCTTTCTTTTTTGTTTTATCAATCAGTGAATTATCGGAATCGATGAATTCGAGTACACCAATCAGCAGACTGACCAGCAGAAGATACTTCAATGCGCCAAGCCCCGAGCCCAGCCAACGGTTCACCCAACCCAAGGAAACAGCCTCCATGGCTTTAGTCAGCAAAGCGGCTATCAGCGTAAAAGCCAAAGGTACCGCAATCCAGATCAGGACAAAAGCCAGTATTTGTGCAAACGTCATGGAATCGGTCAGGGCAGGACATAGCTTTTCGGCTGCCGAAGCATACAAGGCTTTAGCAGCCAATAGTCCCACAATCAGTCCGAGCAGAGATGCCAGCTGTTTTATAAAACCTTTGATAAATCCCAGCACTGCCCCGATACCTACAATAACAAGTATGATGATATCAATCATTGTCATGCTTCTCTCTATTTGCAAGGCTATAGCCAAAAGTATTCTTCTGTTTCGGCATTACCTTATTTATTATATAAACTTCAGCCGCAGGCAACACCGACAACGCAGATTTCACTTTCCCTTGCGGTATGACAACACGAATCATTCGTGCAGCACAAAATCTATGTCATCCGCGTTAGCTGCGGCTGAAGAATCAACTATTCAAATTACAATGTCTGCTTTACTTCTACTTCTTCATAGGTTTCGATGATATCGCCCACCTTGATGTCGTTGCAGTTGGTCAGGCTGATACCACACTCGAAGTTAGTACCTACTTCCTTCACATCGTCCTTGAAGCGTTTCAGTGCATTGATGTTTCCGCTAAAGATTACAATACCATCGCGAATAAGGCGTGCCTTGTCGGTTCGTTTCACCTTTCCGGTCTTCACCATGGCACCAGCTACCATACCAACCTTGCTGATGTTGAATACTTCGCGCACTTCGATGGTTGCAGTTACCTGTTCCTTCACAGTCGGAGCAAGCATACCTTCCATAGCGGACTTCACTTCCTCGATAGCGTCGTAGATCACAGAATACTTGCGGATATCTACACCTTCCTGCTCGGCCAACTTGGCTGCCGAGTTAGACGGACGTACCTGGAAGCCGACAATAATAGCATCGGAAGCAGCGGCCAGCGAAACATCGGATTCGGAAATCTGTCCCACACCCTTGTGAATAACGTTGACCTGAATCTGCTCGGTAGACAACTTGATAAGAGAGTCGCTCAAAGCTTCGACAGATCCGTCCACGTCGCCCTTCACGATAATGTTCAGTTCGTGGAAGTCGCCCAAAGCCAAACGGCGTCCTACTTCGTCCAGCGTCAGCATCTTCTGTGTACGCAATCCCTGTTCGCGCTGCAACTGCTCGCGCTTGTTGGCTATTTCGCGTGCTTCCTGTTCGGTTTCGATTACGTGGAACGTATCACCTGCAGCCGGCGCACCGTTCAGACCCAGAATCAGAGCGGGTTCAGCCGGACCGGCTTCTTTCATACGCTGGTTACGTTCGTTGAACATGGCTTTCACCTTACCATAATTGGTTCCGGCCAACACGATATCGCCCACTTTCAAGGTACCGTTCGAAACGAGCACTGTTGCCACATAACCACGACCTTTATCAAGTGAAGACTCAATGATAGAACCTGTTGCCTTCCGGTTAGGATTAGCCTTCAGGTCAAGCATTTCAGCTTCAAGCAATACTTTTTCAAGCAGTTCGGGAACACCAATACCCTTCTTTGCCGATATATCCTGTGACTGATATTTACCACCCCATTCTTCAACGAGAAAGTTCATACTTGCCAATTCTTCCTTAATCTTATCGGGGTTGGCAGTCGGTTTATCAATCTTGTTGATGGCAAAAACAATGGGCACACCGGCAGCCATGGCATGATTGATAGCTTCTTTGGTCTGCGGCATCACATTGTCGTCGGCTGCCACGATGATGATAACAACGTCTGTTACCTTGGCACCACGGGCACGCATGGCAGTAAAGGCTTCGTGACCCGGTGTATCGAGGAATGTAATCCGGCGTCCGTCTTCCAGCTTCACATTGTATGCACCGATGTGCTGCGTGATACCACCCGCCTCACCGGCAATAACGTTAGCCTTACGGATATAGTCGAGCAACGATGTCTTACCATGGTCTACGTGACCCATCACAGTAACAATCGGGGCACGAGGCTGCAAGTCTTCTTCTGCATCAGCTTCTTCGACAATGGCCTGAGCCACTTCGGCACTGACATACTCGGTCTTAAAGCCAAACTCCTCGGCTACCAGGTTGATAGTCTCGGCATCGAGACGCTGATTGATAGATACCATAATACCGATGCTCATGCAAGTTCCGATTACCTGTGTCACAGGTACGTCCATCATGCTTGCCAATTCGTTAGCTGTTACGAACTCCGTCAGCTTCAGTACTTTGCTATCGGCCATTTCCTGATTTTCGAGTTCGTGCATACGGTCGGCCGCCTGTTCACGTTTCTCTTTACGATACTTGGCTCCCTTACTCTTACCCTTGGCTGTAAGACGTGCCAACGTTTCTTTTACTTGCTTAGCAACATCTTCTTCGCTTACCTCCTGTTTTACTACAGGCTTCTTGAAGCGATCCTTATTCTTCTTTCCGCTACCTGGCTGTCCGGGCACTCCCGCCATCGGGTTACCACCTTTCTGACGGTCGTTTCCTCCACGCTGGAAGTTGGAAGCATTATTGATATCTACTTTTTCCTTATTGATGCGCACGCGTTTCTTCTTGCCGCCCAAGTCTCCATCGTTGATGTCCTTCATCTTGCTGTCTTCCCGACGGATTTCCTTAATGATGGCTTCTTTCATCTGCTTGCGCTGATCCATGCGCTGCTTTTCCTTCTCTTCACGCTCGCGTTTCTTTTCTTCCTTCGATTTCTTCTTGGGGCGTGTAGACTGGTTCAAAGCAGCCAGGTCGATTTGGCCTATGACATTGATTTTCGAAACGAACTCCGGCTGGCGAATCTTGAAGATTTCCTCCTCGCCCGATTTCTTCGTTTCTTCCGTATGCTCAGCTTCAGGTTCTGCTCCATCTGCCTCGTCCGATGCAGACGCATTTTCCTGAAGAGGTTCTCCTGCTGGTTCGGCTTGCTGACTGTCGGCAGCTGCGGCATCCTGTACCAAGGTCTGCTCGGGCTGCGAAGAAACAACCTGTGCCTGCGGCTCGGGCTGTGACTCTTCTACTTGTTTATCGGATTCATCAGCCGTTACAGTTGTCTCCTGTTCAGCCTGTACATTGGTGGCCACTTCTTCTACTTTCTCTATTGTTTCCACGTTTTTTTCCTCGGTACTCTTCTCCATTTGCGTATTATGTACTTCTTCCTCTTTCTCCACTACCGGACGACGGTTCAGCTTGTCAAGGTCGATCTTACCTACTGGCTTGAACTTCGGGCGTATATCTTCCGGAATCACAGTTCTGATTTCTTCTGACTTCGTTTTCTCCTGAGTTTCCGTTTCGTATCCGTCGATCGATACAGAAGCCTTATTACGCTCCTTGTTCTGACGCACCTGGCTGAAACGTTCAGACTTCATCTTGAGATCCTTGTCTGTACTGAACTCTTTCTTGAGCATTTCGAACTGTTCATCCGTAATCTTCGTGTTAGGATTTGCCTCCACGGTAAACCCTTTCTTTTGCAGGAATTCGACAGCCGTCGTAATTCCTACATTCAAATCTCTTGTTACTTTATTTAACCTAATCGTCATACTTTAATTTTAATGAATAATAGTGGAGAAAGAAGTGGGGTAAGTCATGCTGTTCGCCCGGACTTACTCATTGTTGTCGTCTTCAAACTCCTGTTTCAAAATACGTAATACATCGTCCACCGTTTCTTCTTCCAAATCGGTCTTTTCGATCAGCATTTCACGGGGCGCGTTGAGCACTGCCTTGGCAGTATCTATACCGATAGACTTGATGGCGTCGATCACCCATCCGTCTATTTCGTCGCGGAACTCGTCGAGATAGATATCTTCGTCCTCAACGGCACTGTCATCCAGTTCACGGAAGACGTCGATGGTGTATTCTGTCAACATGCTGGCCAACTTGATGTTCAAACCTCCCTTACCGATGGCCAATGACACTTCTTCGGGTTTCAGGAAGACTTCGGCCTTGCGTTCTTCTTCGTTCAGATGTATGGACGAAATGTGTGCAGGGCTGAGGGCACGTTGGATAAAGAGTTGTATGTTGGATGTATAATTGATCACATCAATGTTCTCGTTACGCAGCTCGCGTACGATACCGTGAATACGGCTTCCCTTCACACCGACGCAGGCTCCTACGGGGTCGATGCGATCGTCGTAGCTTTCTACGGCAATCTTGGCACGTTCGCCGGGAATGCGTGCAATCTTCTTGACGGTGATCAGACCGTCGTTGATCTCGGGCACTTCCATTTCGAGCAAACGTTGCAGGAAAACGGGCGACGTACGGCTCAGAATGATTTTCGGATTGTTGTTCTTGTTGTCCACACGGGCTACCACGGCACGGGCCGTCTCACCTTTACGGTAGAAGTCGCTCGGAATCTGCTCGGTCTTGGGCAACAGCAGTTCGTTTCCTTCGTCGTCGAGCAGCAGGATTTCCTTCTTCCAGATCTGATATACTTCTGCATTGACAATGGTGCCTACCTTGTCGATATACTTGTTGTAAAGGCTATCCTTTTCAAGTTCCAGAATCTTGGAAGCCAGTGTCTGGCGCAGATTCAGGATGGCACGGCGTCCGAACTTGGCAAAGTTCACTTCGTCGGTCACTTCCTCGCCCACCTCGTACGAAGCATCTATCTTCTGTGCCTCGCTCAGCGAGATTTGCAGGTTGGGGTTCTCCAGGTCTTCGTCGGCCACCACTTCACGGTTACGCCATATTTCGAAGTCTCCTTTGTCGGGATTCACGATTACGTCGTAATTCTCGTCGGTACCAAACATCTTTGCAATGACGCTGCGGAATGACTCTTCCAGCACGCTCACCATCGTGGTACGGTCTATATTCTTCAGTTCCTTAAATTCCGAAAATGTGTCTATCAAGCTGACAGTTTCTTCTTTCTTGGCCATAAGTCTTATTTAAAACTGATTAAGTATTTAGTATATTTTATTTCTTCGTATGCAAAGGTCAGGTCTTCGTCTACCATCTTAGGACGTTTGGCACCTTCTTCTTTCACCTTCTTCTGTACAGTCACGATGAAGCGTTGTTCGTCGGCATCCTTCAGCACTCCGTGCAGTTTACGCCCGTCGCAGGTAAGCACTTCGACTTCGCTGCCGATGTGGCAGAGGTATTGTTGCAGCACCTTGAAAGGTTGCCCGATACCTGCCGAGCCTACTTCCAGCTCGTAGTCTTCTTCTTCTCGATTCAGCTTAGACTCAATGTAGCGGCTCAGTTCCACACAGTCTTCAATCCAAACACCGTCTTTGTGGTCTATTTCTACCACGATTTTATCATCCGGGCTGATGGTCACATCGACCAGGAAGTAGTCTTTTCCTTCCAGCCACTCATCAACAATCTGACAAACAGTTTTCTTTTCTATCATAGATTAACTAATAAGAACAAAAAAGAGGAGCTTGATTGCCCCTCCACCTTTCATCCGTTTCCGGTGCAAAGATATAAATAATCTGCTCGCCTGCAAAATATTAGAACGAAAAAATTACGCAACAGAAACAAGCTGTGCGGCGCATAGGGGTTTCTCCTGCACTCAATCATGCGCATTTCAAATTTTTATTTCATATCCGGTAAGTTCTTTCCAAACGTAATATATGGCTTTCCTCCCTATTTAACCTGCCAAAATCTCGGAATTCGCTCAATTTCTTCCTCAAAAGAGGCAATTTAAATAAAATTTCCAACGTAACTTTGCGAAGTTAACTAAAACACATCACGTATCATGAAAACTTTACTCAGAACACTGCTTATTCTGCTTGCAGGAAGTTGCCTCTGCACAAATCCGGCGAAAGCACAAAACAAACAGCTGAAACCACGCCTGGTAGTACTGACCGACATCGCTCCCGCCAATGTGGAGCCCGACGACATGGAGTCGCTCATCCGTCTGCTGGTACATGCCGACTTGTATGAAATTGAAGCCATCATCGCCACCAGCGGATGGAACAGCAGCGGCGGCCCCTACCCCACCAGCTGGATGGACAGCATCAGCACCGTCATCGACGCTTACCAGAAAGACTTGCCCAACCTGATGAAACGCTCGGCACAGAGCGGATTCCTGCCCCTGAAAAAGGAGAACCGCCAACAACAGCTTGGCTATTGGCCCAGCGCCGACTACCTGCGCAGCAGGGTGATGGCGGGCAGCCTGGAACTGGGTAAAGACAAACTGAGAGAAAAGAACAACTCGCGCGGCAGCGACTTCCTGATTCAGCTGGCCGACGAGGACGACGACCGCCCGCTGTGGATTGCCGCCTGGGGTGGAGCCAACACCCTGGCACAAGCCATCTGGAAAGTACAACGCGAACGGACGGAAGAGCAACTGAAAGCCTTCCTGGACAAACTCTACGTCTACACCATCACCGACCAGGACGTGTCCTGGGGCGACCGCGACAACCACAAGTACAGCTCGCACTACTGGATGCGCCAGACGTGCGGCAAATCGCTGCGTTTCATCTGGGACGAAAGCGCCTGGTTCTCGCAATGCGGACTGGGCAGCAGCCGCTGGGGCGAATACGCCACCCATATACAGGGCCACGGACACCTGGGCCGCATCTACCCCAAGAACAAATACGGTGTAGAAGGTGACACACCCTCCTACCTGCACCTAATGCCCAACGGACTGAACAACCCCGCCGTCTTCAACGAAGCGGGCTGGGGCGGCTACTTCGAGTGGGGACTGAGTCCCGACGGCGAAACCAGCTGCTACACCAACCACCAGCCCGAAGTGAAGAAAATATCGCAGAAGTACGAAAATTACTTCTACCCCGCCATCTTTGCCAACTTCGCCGCCCGCATGGACTGGGCTGCCCAAGGGAAAGGCAACCGCAACCCCGTCGTGATAGTCAACCGACAGAAAGGGCTGGATGCCGTCAGCCTTAAAGCCCGTGCCGGAGAAACCATCCAACTGGATGCCTCGAAATCGTCCGACCCCGACGGCGACCGCCTCAGCTACCACTGGTGGATACTGCCCGAAGCCGGAACCTATGCCGGTACGCCGGAGATAGAGCATGCCGACGCGGCCTGTGCCACCCTCACCGTGCCTGCCGACGCAGCCGGAAAGACCCTTCACGTCATCTGCGAAGTGACCGACGACGGACAGCCCGCACTGAAGGGATACCGCAGAGTAATCATAACCGTCAACCCCTAACAACACCCTATAACTCATGAGAAAAAAACTATCCCTCGCCTTTCTTCTGCTGCTCGTAGCGGGCAGCCTGTTGCAGGCAGCACCGCGCCTGCGTGTAGTCATCATGACTGACTTCCCTCCGGTGGACGTAGTGCCCGGCGGAATGGGATTCGGCGCTCCCGAACGCCGAAGCGACTCGGACGACATACAGTCGATGGTCCGCTTCCTGCTCTACACCAACGAATTCGATGTAGAGGGTCTCATCGCCACTTCGGGCACCTTTGCCAACGTGGCCAACAAACAGAATCTGCTGGATATGCTCTACCTGTACGAAGCCGTACAGCCCAACCTGCAACGGCACGACAACCGCTACCCGACTGCCGACACCCTGCGCCAGGTGACGTGGCAGGGACGCTCGGGCACGTGGGGCAAAAAGGCCGATGAAATCGTAGGAAAAGATTGCGACAGCGAGGCATCCGAACAGATTATCCGCCTGCTGGAAGAACCCGACGAGCGCCCCGTGTGGTTCTGCGTCTGGGGAGGAACGGCCGACCTGGCCCAGGCCCTGTGGAAAATACAGCAGACCCGTCCCCGTGCCGAAGCCGAACGCCTGATGGCCAAAGTACGCATTTACATGATAGCCTTGCAAGACGGCTCGGGACAATGGCTGCTCGACACATTCCCCCGCCTGTTCACCATCATGTCGCGCCAAAACTACATGGGCATGTTCTGGAACGCCGTAGGCTCCGACCCGTCGGTGGCCGACCTGAAGTGGGTGAACCAGCACATCCGTCGCGGCCACGGACTGCTGGGTATGGCCTACCCTGAAAGCGGCTTCTATCCCGACACGCCCGGTGTGTGGGAAGGCGACTCGCCCTCGTACCTCTACCTCGTAAGCGCCGCCCTGGGCATCAGCGATGCCGAAAAACCCGACCAGCCCAGCTGGGGAGGCCGGTTCATCCGTCCCGACGCGGACAAGAAGCACTGGTTCGACTCACCCGAAGGCGGAAAGGCCGTCTACCAATGGCGCGCGCAGTTTCAGGCAGACTTCGCCAAGCGTGCCGACTGGATGCTGCCGCCTGCCAAGTAAACTGCTGCGCACTGCATAGCACACAAACATTGCCCGCGAGCAACGCTTGTGTGGCTCATGAGAAACACTTGTGTGGCTCGCGAGCCGTGCAAGTGTCGCTCGCGAGCCACACAAGTGTCCTACAACTACCTGAAAAACAGAGTGCTTTTTCTGGTAAAAACAATGCCTTCCGATATACTTTCCGCATCCGCCTCCTTCGCCATTCAGCAACAAGCCAGCCACATGTTTTTCGTGACCGGAACGACGGGGAAACCGAAAAATGAATTATCTTTGCGAAGAATTATCTCTAAACGCATCCAAACCATGACACACCGTCTGAACACCAACAAGCAATTCATGATAGGCAACGGCATTCTGGCCTTCGCCGTCATCCTGGTAGTCGTGATATTCGTCTACATGAGCATGCGCCTGCAACGCGAGAAAGAAGGCGAACGCTACTTTGCCGAAACCTACAACATCACCCTGGTACGCGGATTTGCCGGCGACTCCGTCTCCATCCTGATAAACGACAGCCTGCTCGAACGCCGCACCATCGACACCGAGCCGTTCAGCCTGTCCGTCAAGCGCTTCAGCGAGCAAAGCGCCCTGATGATTGTAGACAACGCTACCGACAAACTCTCCCTGTTCGAACTGAGTGAAAAAGGCGGCGACTACCACTTCGAAAAAGAAGGAGAAGAAGTGAAACTGCTGTCGCAGGAGTAGACCGCCCACCCTACTGGCCAAGGCCACAAAGCCCCGTGCGGAATTGCCGCAGTTCCTGACGCAAGGCCAGCGCCCGTCCGTCAGTCATCCTGTCCAGCAAGGCCCAGAAACGGGGGCCGTGGTTCATCTCGCGCGTATGAGCCAGTTCGTGCAGCAACACATAGTCTACCAGATGGCGCGGCAGGAGCAACAGATAAAAGGAAAGGTTGATACTGCCCCGCGCCGAACAACTCCCCCACCGTCCGCAACTCGAATTGATCTTCACACTGCTGTACGTCAGCCCATTCCGTGCAGCAAGCTGCTGCAAACGCGGCGGAAGCACCACTTTCGCATTCCGTCGCAACGCTTCGTCTATCACCTTGCGCAACCATGCCTGCAATGCCTCGTCGGCAAAGTCGGCATCCGGCGGACAGACAATCTGCATCTCGCCCACGCCAGAACGGGACAGGAAACGTTCCTGCCTACCGGGCACCAAAGTCAGCCGGAAGTAATCGGCATCAATCCGGAAATTCAGGTCGATTAGCGGACGCGCCAGTTTCTGCCGGGCGGCCAGCAGACGGGGACGCAACTCCTCGATGGCGCGTTTCACCTCGGCAAGCGGTGTACCGGGCGGCACCGTCACGTGTATGCCATCGGGCTTCGTGCGGAACGTCAGTCGCCGTGCACGGGCATCGGCACGCACCAGCAGCGACCCCAGCTGTTCGTCGTCTATCACATAAGGGTTCGTCATATCAGCGTTTTTAATCAGGTAAAAGAACAAAGATTCCCCGAAACCACCAACAAAACCTCCATCAAACTCTGTCGCCCGCCCCACAAACATCCCGTCTCCACCGGACAATCCACCCGCAAGACAGTACGCAAAAGCGGACAACTGTCCGTTTCCGAACAGAAGATGATTCTTGATATTTGTTGCAAATCAGCCGATTAGACTTTTGGCACAGGAATTGTCCTACACATACCGACGAAACTTTTTTGAAAAAAACATCGCCAACCGTGCAACTTTTCAACAGGGCTCTACGTCTAACAGATAAACGAAATACTTAAAAACAAAAGATATGAAACGAATAACATCTATCCTTCTGGTCTTCATAATGGCCATCAGCACACAAGCTTGTTCTTTCTCCGGAAACTACGGTTTCGGAAACGGCAAACGCGTCAAAGGTAGCAACAACTATGTGACCAAAGAAATCCGTACCGGCAATTTCAAGAAGATAAGCGTCAGCGGAAGTTCCGACGTGACTTATACCCAGAAGTCCGGCAAACCGAAAGTAGAAGTCTATACCTCGGACAACATCGTCGAACTGCTTGACATCTACGTTAAGGACAACACCCTGCACATCGGCTTCAAGAAGGGCTACAACATATCTTATAACAAGCTCGAAGTGCGTGTCACTTCGCCCGACCTGAACAAGATCAGCGTAGCCGGTTCGGCCGACATTAACCTGGTCAACGGAATAAAGACCAACGACTTCGGAATAAGCGTGGCAGGTTCGGCCGACATCAAGAGTCCCCACACCATCGCCTGCGAAAACATCTGTAGCATTACCATAGCCGGATCGGGCGACATCGATGCCAACGCCCTGCGCTGCAACCGACTTGAGGTTTCGGTAGCCGGATCGGGCGACATGACCATAAAAGATGCCCAAGCCACCAGTGCCAATGCCTCGGTAGCAGGATCGGGTACCGTCACCATCGCAGGAAGCGTGGACAATGCCGAATACAGCGTGGCAGGTTCGGGCGACCTGAATGTTTCCAATCTTCGTGCCCGCAGCGTGTCGGCACAGGTCAGCGGCTCGGGCGACATCCGCTGCCATGCCACCGAATACCTGAAAGCACGCACTGCCGGCAGCGGAGGCATCGGCTATAAAGGCAATCCGCAACTGGACCTTGAAAAGAAAGGCATATATAAACTCTAACAGCAAATATAAATTCTCTCTTTCCGAAGGGTGCACGCCAGCTGCCGCCACAGATTGAATAAACCTGCACAGAAATATCTCAGACACAATGCGGAGAATCCGACCGGAAACTCCGCGACAGCACAGGCAATCTGTGGCAAATACCCGAATAAGAGCACCCTTCCCAATACAAGCAAAAAGGCTTCCGCGAGGAAGCCTTTGCCGTTTCTGCCCAGTCGGAAAAAATAAAAGGGACGCTGCATCACGCGGCGTCCCATTTATCTTAGTTAGTTTCTATAAGAATTTTGAGAGAATTGAAACTTCACAGCTTCTAAATTTCCGTTTTTAATAAAGCACACTAACTATTTATATATATAAAGCAAATGAAAATGTTATTTTAAAAGCAAATTAAAAACTCTACTTCTTCAGTTCCTGCTTCTCCACCCGCTGCAGACTGTCAAGAATCTGCTGCTCGTGAGTTGCCGGCGTCTCCTCCGAAAGAGCTACCGACGGAGCGGAAATCTGTTTGCCGATGGTGTCGGCTGTGGCCATTTCCCCGTTACCGTCATAGAACGAATGCTGCATCACGTTGCCCAGCGAAAGCACTACGGCCACTACGGCGGCAGCCTTGAACAGCGGCATAAAGCGCGACATCAGCGACATACGGCGTGCTTTGACTACCGGTACTTCGACCTGTGCCAGTACGCGCTCGTCGAAATCGTCGCTCAAACGGGCATCGTGCTGAAGCTGCTGGTACACAAACAAGTCTTTGTAACGGAGCAGATGTGCAGGGATGTTGCCCGCTTCGGCGAAGTAGGCACGCAGCTGCGCTTCTTCCTCTAAGGAAGTTTCGCACTTCCAATAGCGCTCCAAGAGTTGTTCTATATGTTCAGAGTCCATAACCATCAATATCTATAAATCTTTGTTTTACCTTCTGCCGCGCCCTGAACAGGTTCACCTTCACTTGTTCTTCGGTCAGGTTCAAGGCTGCTGCTATTTCCTTGTAACTTTTTCCCTCTACATCCCTCAGCAACATGATTTGCCGTTGTTTTTCGGGAAGTTCGCCGATCAGGCGGTGCACCAGTGCCATGCGGTCCTTTGTCACCAGTCTGTCGTAGGGGCTCGATGCGTCGGGAGTCTGCTCCAGTTCCGGTGTCAGTTGCACCGTTTGCGCGTCTTTCTTTTCGCTGCGGTCGATAGCGAGGTTTCTGGCTACTGTCAGGCAATATGCCTCTATCGACCCGAACAGCGTCCACTCGTCGCGCTTGTTCCATACCCGAATCAGCGTTTCCTGTACAACATCCTCAGCCTCGGCCCTGTCGAAAACAATCTGCAGAGCCAGTCGGAAGAGTTTATCTTTCAGCGGAAGAATGTCATTACGAAAACTGATTTCTTGCATCTCTATTTAGATTGACGGTTAAGTCGGCCGAAAGTTACAGCCGACCCCTGTTTTTTTCTGAAAAAAATATGTTTTTTCCCGATTATCGGATGATACGGGTACCCTCGCCCGGCATATTAATGGCCGATGCTTGCGTGATGATGACCTGCGACACGCCTGCACGGAGTGCCTCGAAAGCGTTCTCCAACTTGGGAATCATACCGCCCTGCACCACACCGTCGGCCACTAGCTGTTCGAAGTCGGCACGGGTGATTTGGGGAATGACACTGTCGTCATCGTTCTCGTCGCGAAGCACACCGCGCTTCTCAAAGCAGTAGACCAGCGTGACGTCGAACAGCTGTGCCAGAGCCTTGGCTGTCTCGCCGGCAATGGTGTCGGCGTTGGTATTGAGCATGTTGCCGCAACCGTCGTGAGTCAGCGGTGCCATCACCGGCACGACTCCCTTCGCAATGAGGTCGCCCAGCAGGGTTGCATCTACCCGTTCCACATCGCCTACAAAGCCGTAGTCCACATCTTTCACAGGGCGCTTCACCGAACGGATAACGTCCATGTCGGCACCTGTCAGTCCCAGTGCATTGACACCGCATGCCTGCAAGCGGGCTACGATATTCTTGTTCACCAGTCCGCCATAGACCATGGTTACTATCTTCAGTGTTTCGGCATCGGTGATGCGGCGCCCGTTCACCATCTGGCTTTCGATGCCAAGGCGGGCAGCCAGCTTCGTTGCCGAACGTCCGCCGCCGTGCACCAGCACCTTGCGGCCTTCGATGGCGGCAAAGTCGCTCAGCAGTGCCTGGAGGGTGGCTTCCTCTTCTACTATTTTTCCTCCTACTTTGATCAGTGTCAGTTTCTCTTTCATATTCCTTTATATAAATAATTCACCACAAAGGACACAGAAGAACACAGAGAGGGAAAAACTCTGTGAAACGCTGTGTCCTCTGTGGTGAAAAAGTTTTTTATTCCAAATAGGTATATCCGTACAGGCCCGAACGGTAGTTGGCCAGGAATTCCTTGCCTTCTTCGAGCGAGATGCGGCCTTCCTTCATAGACTGTGTCACCCAGGTTTCGAGCTTGCGCACCAGTTTCTTGGGATTGTACTGCACATAGTCCAACACTTCGGCCACTGTTTCACCGTCAATCAGCTGGTCGATGGTGTATCCCTTGGAGTTGACAGAAACGTGTACAGCATTCGTATCGCCGAACAGATTGTGCATGTCGCCCAGAATCTCCTGATAAGCTCCTACCAGGAAGACGGCCAGGTAGTAGTGCTCGTTGTTGCGCAGCGAGTGGAGCGGCAGGGTTGTAGCGTCGGGGCGCGAGCTGACAAAGTTGGCAATCTTTCCGTCCGAGTCGCACGTCATGTCCTGAATGGTAGCTTCGCGGTCGGGTTTCTCGTCCAGACGCTGGATAGGCATGATGGGGAACATCTGGTCGATGGCCCACGAGTCGGGCAATGACTGGAACAGGGAGAAGTTGCAGAAATACTTGTCGGCCAGCAGTTTGCTCAGTTTGCGGAACTCGTCGGGACAGTGCTTCATGCCACTGGCAATGGAGTTGATTTCACGACAGATGCTCCAGTACAGTTTCTCAATCTGGGCACGGGTGTTCAGGTCTACAATGCCGTGGCTGAAGAGGTCGAGTGCTTCCTCGCGTATCTGCTGCGCGTCGTGCCAGGGTTCCAGCATGCTGCGTTGGCTCAGGTTGTCCCAGATGGCGTAAAGTTCTTTCACCAGTTCGTGCGCATTCTCGTCCGGTTCCCATTCATCGTCCATCTGCGGCAGGGAGGCTGTTTCGAGCACCTCGAAGATAAGTACCGAGTGGTGGGCCGTCAGGCTGCGTCCGGTTTCGGTGATGATGTTCGGATGAGGGAAACCGTGCTTGTCGGCTGCATCGACAAAGGTCGAAACAACGTCGTTCACGTATTCCTGAATGGAGTAGTTGACCGAGCTTTCGCTGTTCGAAGAGCGGGTACCGTCGTAGTCCACGCCCATACCGCCGCCAGTATCAACAAACTCGATGTTGAAGCCCATCTTGTGCAACTGCACGTAGAATTGCGAAGCTTCGCGCAGGGCGTTCTTGATGCGGCGTATCTTGGTGATCTGGCTGCCGATGTGGAAGTGTATCAGCTTCAGGCAGTCCTTCATCTCACGTGCTTCGAGGAAGTCGAGTGCTTCGAGCAGTTCACTCGAAGTCAGGCCGAACTTGCTGGCGTCGCCGCCGCTCTCCTCCCACTTGCCGCTTCCGCTGGAAGCCAGCTTGATGCGGATACCGATGTTGGGGCGTACCTTCAGCTGTTTGGCCATCTTAGCGATGAGATTCAGTTCGTTCAGCTTTTCTACCACCAGATAGATGCGTTTGCCCATCTTCTGTGCCAGCAGGGCCAGTTCGATGAAGCTTTCGTCCTTGTAACCGTTGCACACTACCAGCGAGTCAGGGTCGGTGTTGACTCCGATCACGGCGTGCAGTTCGGGTTTGGAGCCGGCCTCCAGTCCAAGGTTGAACTTTTTTCCGTGATTGATCATTTCCTCGACTACGGGTCGCATCTGGTTGACCTTGATGGGATAGATGATAAAGTTCTCGCCCTTGTAGCCGTATTCCTCGGCTGCCTTCTTGAAGCAGCAGGACACCTTCTCGATGCGGTTGTCCAGAATATCGGGAAAACGTACCAGCATGGGAGCAGTCACGTCGCGCAACTGCAGTTCGTCTACCAGTTCCTTCAGATCGACGGCTACACCGTCCTTGCGCGGCGTTACCACCACATGTCCCTTTTCGTTGATACCAAAGTACGAAGTGCCCCAACCGGTGATGTTGTACAGCTCTTCAGAATCTTCAATACGCCATTTTCTCATCGACTTGTCTTCTATTTACAGATTAAAATTAATGAATACACGCGCCCGCATCTGCTTCTTCGCATGGAAGGGAATGCGGGACTGCAACAATCAATTAGGAAGTGCAAAAATAAGCATAAATATGACACCCCCTGCATCTTTTGCCCAGAAATACACATTTACAAGGGATTATAGCCCCAACAGGTTACGCAACTGTTGCACAGACTCGGCTATCTGACGCCGGCTTTCCAGCCGTCCGCCATCAAAACGGTAACGGGCCTTCGAGTAATGGGGTTCGCGTTCGCCTAGTGCCTTGACGATGAACGAGCGCAGTTCGTCGTCGGTTTTGCCTTGCAGAATGGGCCGCTGCTGCGTAGCCACACGCAGACGACGGAACAGGATGTCGGGATGAACGTCGAGCAGCACCGTCTGTCCCTGACGGTTCATGTAGTCCATGTTGTCGAAGAAGCAGGGCGTACCGCCGCCGGTAGAGATGACAACATCCTCGAACTCGCCTACTTCGTGCAGCATCGAGCGCTCCAATTCGCGGAAGCCGTCCTCGCCCCGCTCGCGAAACAGTTCGGGAATGGATTTATGAAAACGTTCCTCGATGTACCAGTCCAAGTCGATGAACGGTACATGCAGCTCGCGGGCGAAAGCCTTGCCCAAGGTTGTCTTTCCGGCACCCATATAGCCGGTCAGGAATATACGTATCATGTTATTTTGAGTTTTTGAGTATTTAAGTTTATAAGTTTTTGAGTTCTTAAGGGGGTTGAGTTTACACGCTGAATTAACTTACAAAGTTACAAAGTTACAAACTTATAAACTTATAAACTTATAAACTTAAGAACTCAAAAACTTAAATCCCGTTTGCGGGCAAAGGTAAGCAATCTTTTCGTATCGTTATTGTAATATTTCAGAAAACAAACGAATCTTTTATCATCTCTCATCCTACTAAAATAAGTTTTCTCATAATCTTGTCGAGTCAGATATTATCATTATTTTCGCAGAAAAAATATTATGGAGAAAGAGCTTTTCATCAAATTACTCAGGAATGCAGTAAATGATTTTGAATCCGCTATAAGTGATAGAAACGGAGATTGGGCGGTCAGAGGGTTTATAGATATACACAGAATCATATACACAATATCTGCTGACACCAAGATTATTTCTAAGATTTTAGAACTTCATCTATTTCCACGTATTTTAGATTTTGCAATGAAAAACAATTTGGAAATAGAATTAACCAAAGAGCAAAATTATTATCCAGATATTACTTTTAAAGACCAAGAAGGTAATCTATTTGCTGTTGATTTAAAGAGTAGTTACCGGAAAAATGCAACACATATTAATGGAATGACATTAGGTGCTTTTACCGGCTATTTTAGAGAACGGAAAAGCTTAAAAAATATAACTCATCCATACGAAGAATATAAAGCTCATATCGTCTTGGGGATTATTTATAGTTCCTCTGAAAAGATGGATGAAAGAAAAACTTACACTTTGGAACAACTAAATGAGATAACCGCTGTTGCTAAAGATTTTAGCTTCTTTGTGCAAGAGAAATGGAAAATTGCAACAGACCGTCCAGGAAGTGGCAACACTAAAAACATCGGCTCTATTACAAATATTGAAGATTTGATAAATGGTAATGGACCTTTTGCTACAATGGATGAAAGGTTATTTGACGATTATTGGATGCACTATCTGACAAAAGATATGGCTAAAGCTGCAGAATTGACTAAACCTTATTACAGTAATCTGAATGAATATAAACTATTCAAGAATCTACAATAATTTATGCAAGACCAATTGTCTCTTTTTAATTATAATGATATACCTACTGTTTCCAAATTTCCAACCACACGTTATCAAGGAAGCAAATTGAAATTTATAGATTGGATATGGAACTGTATTAAAGATATTCCTTTTCATACAGCTTTAGATGCTTTTGGAGGAACTGGATGTGTTGCTTATAAATTGAAACAAGAAGGGAAGTCTGTCGCTTATAACGATATACTCCCATTCAATTATTTTATTGGGAAAGCTCTGATTGAAAATAAAGATACAATATTAGAAGAATGGGAAACCAAATCTTTACTACAAGAACATCCCAACGTCATATATCCCCATTTCATTGCCGACACCTTTAAAGACATTTATTTTACAGAGGAAGAAAACCATTGGTTGGATATCGTATCAACCAATATCCGAAGTATACAAAACACTTATAAACAATCTATTGCCTATTTTGCTCTTTTTCAATCCTGCATTATTAAACGTCCCTACAATTTGTTCCACCGAAAAAATCTTTATGTAAGACTACAAAATGTAAAACGTAGCTTTGGAAATAAAAAAACATGGGATACCCCCTTTGAAGTACATTTTAAAAGATTTGTAAAAGAAGCCAATGATGCCGTCTTTAATAATGGAGAGAACTGCCAAGCATACAATCATGACATTTTCAAACTAAAGATTCCTTGCGATTTAGTCTATATTGATACGCCATATCTTAATGAAGCCGGATTAGGAGTAGATTATGCAGATTTTTACCATTTTCTTAATGGATTAGTCAATTACGAACATTGGGCAGAACATATTGATTATAACAGTAAACATCTCCGTCTAAAACGTTCTGACAATATTTGGAATGATGCCAATCGAATAAAAGAAGCATTCGAACGACTGTTTATTCAATTTTCAAATAGCATATTGGCCATATCCTATCGTTCTAACGGGATGCCATCCATTCAAGAGATTGTTGATATGCTTAAAAAAAATGGAAGGACAGTGCAAATCTATAAAAGTGAAGAAATAAAATATGTATTAAGCAACAAGCAATCAAATGAGATACTAATCATTGCCTCATAAACAATGAAATGCTTAAATACTTTTACAAACAGGCATGAAAAAGAAACAGAAATACTACGTCGTATGGGCAGGCGTCACGCCCGGCATCTATGATAACTGGACGGACTGCCAGCTCCAGACCAAGGGATACGAGGGTGCGCGGTTCAAGTCGTTCGACACGATGGAGGAAGCCGAACTGGCTTTCGCATCTTCACCTTACGACTACATCGGGCAAAAAGCCACCGGTACAGAACAGCCGCGGAAAGCCGCCGCAGCCACAGGAGAACTGCCGCCGGAGGTTATAGAGAACAGCCTGGCTGTCGATGCAGCCTGTAGCGGCAACCCGGGACAGATGGAGTACCGCGGCGTACACGTGGCCTCGCAGCAGCAAGTGTTCCACTTCGGACCCGTCTACGGCACGAACAACATCGGCGAATTCCTTGCCCTTGTCCACGGCCTTGCCCTGCTGAAGCAGAAAGGAATAGACATGCCCATCTACAGCGACAGCCGCAACGCCATCGCCTGGGTGCGGCAGAAGCAATGCAAAACCAAGCTGCCCCGCGAGCCCCGTACCGAAGCCCTCTTCCAACTGATAGAGCGTGCCGAGAAATGGCTACACGAAAATACGTACTCCACGCCGATACTGAAATGGGAAACCGAGCTGTGGGGCGAGATTCCGGCGGACTTTGGGCGGAAAGGGTAATGCAGTCTTACTTCTTCGTGTGCAGACGCAAAGTCTCACGGTCAAAGACTTCCTGACTGTATGTCCACTTCCTTTTATATCCTAGCGAACGATAAAGCCGTTCGAAATAGACCTCTTTGCGCTTCAGCCCGTCTGCGGTCAGTACGCACATCAGAAACAGGCAGGGGCGTCCGTCCTTAATGGCATACCACTCGGCCGAATAAGCGTATCTGCCACGCACGGCTTCGGACAGGTTTTTCTCGAAAAGCCAGACGGAATCAGCCCCAAATGCCTTGTCGGCATCGGAAGCCGCATACACCGTCAGTCCTTCCCTTGTGCCAGACTCGACGGCCTGCTTTATGTAATCCGGTTCAGTCTTCGCCCCTCCCAACCAGGCAAGGGTCAAAGCCGAGACATCCGGATAAAAGGCCACACATTCCTCGTCGTCAGACAACAGCATATAGTTGTAGAAAGGTGTCACTCCGCCCGCTTTACGCTCCTCAGGTATCCAACAGGCATCCTGTCCCTGCTGCACAACCTCAAATCCGTCTGGAGTCTTAACCACAAATCCTGTAGCGCGCCCGGCAAAACGGGCATATTTGTGAAAATCGGGAAGCAAAGACTGCGCCACTCCCTCAATCGAGACACACAGCAACAAAGCTAAGACAGTAGATATCAACTTATTCATGCGAATAAACTTTAGTAAGAACAGATCCTTCATTATTTCGTTTTTTAAAATTAACCTCCGTAATATACAAATTCTATCTGCTTCTTTCCGTCTCCTCTCCCCTAAGCCTTCCGCCAACACTCCAGTATGTTTTCTCTCTTCTCATAGGCATGAGAACAGTTTTCTCATAGGTATGAGAATGTCGTTCTCATAAGCATGAGAATTCCTTTCTCATAGGTATGAGAAAGAATAAAACCTTAGGCGTTGTCCGGCAAAAAGAGTCGGGAATGGTGCGGCAGTGACTAACGTAAGTCGTAACGCTCGATATATTCATCGAACTGCGGCTCTTCCTTCAGACCAAGCCGGCGGAAAAGTGCGGCAATCTTTTCTTGCTCTTCGGGGAAGACGAAACGCTCGCCGTGGCGTATGCGGTAGAACATATTCCGTCCGAAAAAACCGTAAAGGGTAGCACGAGCCATACGGGCTTCCCGGTAAGGCAGTTTTTCAAACTGCTTCAGCACGGCTTCGATGCCTCGTGCATAGCGCACTTTCCGGATGGGACGGAAATACGTGCATCCCGCAGCGGCCATCTGGCGGGCTGCAGCAGGCGAAAAGACGCGGATAGAAGTATGAGCCGCCGGAACACCTTCGGCTATGGCGCGGCGCAAGCATTCCTTGGCACGGGGGCAAGCATCGTGCAGACAAAGGGTATAATTCTCGGGGAGCAGGGTGTAATCGAAATCGGTTAACATAGGCGTATGGTTAGTATTAGTTGACGAGTTAACAAGGGGACAAGTGGACAAGGGGACAAGTGGACGAGGAAACAAGGAAAGGAACAGAAGAAGACTCCCATTCGTCAACTTGTCCCCTCGTCAACTTGTCATCGTATCAGCTCAGCGACTGCATATCGTTCAGTCGCTTGTAATATCCGTCGAGGGCAATCAGTTCTTCGTGAGTACCACGCTCTACGATTTCGCCTTCGTACAGCACGCAGATCTCGTCGGCATTCTTGATGGTCGACAAACGGTGAGCGATGGCAATCGTCGTACGCGACTTCATCAGGCGCTCCAAAGCCTCCTGCACCAGACGTTCGCTCTCGGTATCGAGGGCTGAAGTAGCCTCATCCAGAATCAGGATAGGCGGATTCTTCAGAATGGCACGGGCAATGCTGATGCGCTGGCGCTGTCCGCCGGAAAGGCGTCCGCCACGGTCGCCGATCATGGTATCATAGCCCTTCTCCGTCTCCATAATGAAGTCGTGAGCGTTAGCTATCTTGGCAGCTTCGATCACCTGCTCCATCGTAGCATTCTCCACACCGAACGTAATATTATTATAGAACGTATCGTTGAAGAGGATGGCCTCCTGGTTCACATTACCAATCAGCGAACGCAAGCTGCGGATAGATACATCCTTCACATTCTTTCCATCGATTATCAGCGCGCCTTCGGCAATGTCGTGATAGCGTGGCACCAGGTCCACCATCGTCGACTTTCCCGAACCGGACTGTCCCACCAGAGCGATTGTCTTGCCCTTGGGCACGGTGAGGTTGATGTGCTTCAGCACCGGACGACCTTCCGTATAGCTGAAGCTGACGTCGCGGAACTCCAACTTATCCTCGAAGTCGGTCAAAGGCAACGGCTGTGCAGGTTCCTTGATAGGATTCTCGGCTTTCAGAATCATATCGATACGGTCCATACTGGCCAGACCCAACGGAATGTTATAGAAAGCCTTGGAGAATTCTTTCAACGGATTGATGATGCTATACAATATCACCATATAGAAGATAAAGGTAGCCGCATCCATCGGTGCATACGTCTGGTTCAGAATCAGCGCACCACCAAACCACAGGACAATAACAATGACACACGTGCCCAGAAACTCGCTCATCGGGTGTGCCGAACTCTGACGGATAACCATCTCGTTCATGGCCGTGCGGAACTCATCGTTCGTCTTGGTGAAACGTGCCGACATCTTTTCTTCGGCAATAAACGCCTTGATAATGCGCAGTCCGCCCAACGTTTCGTCCAGCTGCGACATGATGTCGCCCCACTGTGCCTGCGCGGCCGAAGACTGGCGCTTCAGCTTACGGCTGACTACACCCATAATCCAACCGGCAAAGGGCAGAATGACTATGACGAAGAGCGTCATCTGCCAGCTCACGGTGAACAGGGTAAAGAAGTAAATCAAAAGGGCTATCGGGTTGCGGATAAGCATATCAATCGAACTCGTCAGCGAGTTTTCAACGGCCGTCACATCGGCACTCATACGGGCTATGATGTCGCCCTTGCGCTCCTCGGAGAAGAAACTGAGAGGCAGCTTCAGCACCTTATTATATACTTCGATGCGGATATCGCGCACAATACCCGTACGCAACGGCACCATCACCGCCGATGAAGCGAAGTAACCTGCCGTCTTCAGCAGTGTCATAAATATCAGAACGCCTCCCAGCATGACAAGCGTCAGGAAAGCACCGTTCGTCTCTACGAAATGGCTGATCCAGTAATAAGCATTATTCACCAGCACATCCTTATCGAAATGTTCCCAATCCATCGGCTGATATTCGTACACTTTGCCATCTATCTTGAACAGAATATTCAGAATCGGGATAATGGCCATGAACGAGAACACATTAAGCCACTGCGACACGAAGTTCAGGATAACAGCCCATGTCAGATACTTGCGGTAAGGTTTGATGTACCGCTTCATCAAAGAAAAAAATTGTTTCAGCATAATTATCAAGTGAATAACGGGGACAAAGGTAGAGAAAAAATACGACCTCTGCAACAAGAATGAAATATTAGCGAATGCCGGCTATACGCACCACTCGCCAAGGCCTCTTACAGCTACTTCCCCTTACGGCGTAAAGCACGGAAAAGATACTTTGCAAACAAGCCGGAAGCTACAGCCGGAGAAATCTGCCACACCGCACGGCACATGCCCCAGAGGTCTGCCACGTCGAAGACACTTCGCAACGAACAAACCAGTATGGTCTTTATATAACTCTTCAATGCACAGTGCAAAACGGCATCGTCCCGGCGGTCGGGATAATATCTGGCAATCCAGTCCACGAACAGAGCGGTAGCCTTCGCCTTCTCCTTGTTGTAAACGATAGAATTGGATATGTTCTCGTTCTCGGCATTCCGCCAGCACACCGGCTGTCCGTACAGCGACACGATGCCACCTGCCAGGTCGGCAAAACGGGCCCACGAGGCATCGTCCGAACACCAAGCCAGCGGAAACTTCACAAAGCCGCCTGCCTCAGTATACACATCGTGGCTGAATACATACTCACACGCCGCAGAAGATATTTTTCCGCCAAGCTTGTCCAAGAGGAAATGATAACCCGAAATGCAGTCCGCATCGAACGGCGGATTGCTACGGAACAAATGGCCTTCGGCATCGACCAGCGACAACGGGAAACGGAAAAAGACACGGGTATCACCATGCACCGCAGCTGCCTGCAAGATGCGCTCTACGCCGTCAGCGGGCATCAGATCGTCGTCGGAGAAAAGCCAGATTAACGGTTCATTACGGCTCAGCGCAATGCAACGCTCCCAATGACCGGGCAAATCGTTCCGCCCCATATTCTCTTCGAAACGATGGTATACGAGGGGAAACTCATTCCGATAGCGTCCGACAATCGCTTCCAGATTCTGCGGGCTGTTATCATCACCGATGTACACCACAAAATCCTTGCAACTTTGCTTCGCGATAGAATCCAACGTAGCCTGCAAGAAACGACTTTTATAAGCCGGTATCACAATTGCCAGTCTGCTGTCCATACCCTTTACTGTTTCATTCACCATTATTCCTTCATTACCTTACGCCTTTCGTTCCAACAGCTTCTCACCCAGAATCTGCTCGTAAATCGCCATCCGGCGCTCCAGCATTTCCTGCGGATTGTACAAAGCACTCAGCTTGTCGGCAGCCTGCTGCACCAGTTTTTCCTGCAGTTTTTCGTCCTCGGCCAGCCGGACTACCGCATCGGCAAAGGCCGAAGCCTCATCGGCTATCAGACATTCCTCACCACTACGGAAGTCAAGCCCTTCGACTCCTTTGGAAGTAGTGACAAACGGCACCCGGGCAAAGACGGCATCCAGTATCTTCATGCGCATTCCGCTTCCCACCCGAATGGGCACTATGGAAATGGCTCCTTTCAGGAAAGTTGTCAGCTCGTCTACAAACCCCATGAACTCCATTTCCGGGCAGACTTCGCAAAGCCTCTTTGCATCTCCGCTGTTCCACTTTCCTACCAGTTGGAATGTGAACTTGAATCCACGCTGACGCAAAAGCGGAGCTATTCCGGTGCAGAACCAGATGACGGCATCCCAATTGGGCATATGGTCTTCGCCGCCTACAAACACCAGACGATTGGTTTGCGCGGGGACAAACGTATCGGCCACATTTCCCGACTTGCGTATCACTGCCGGAGAAGTATAAATGCGCTCTGTCCGTCCCAAAAGCTCGGCCAGCAAGGCACGGTCGGTCTCAGTCAGTACAATCAGATGCTTATAGCTGTCCAGCGCCCCTTTCTCAAAATCTCTTGCCACACCATAAAGCATACGGTCTTCATTGGTCATCTGCTTGAGAAGTTTCATTTCGTTCTGGTTGCGAATGTATCGCAGTTCATGATGCACAAACACGGTCTGTACATCGTCCGGCAGAACGTAAACCAGTGGTAACAGATCATAGAACTGAGCTTCCACTATGTCAAATCCCATGCGTGAAACCTTGGCCACATAGTCGACATACTGGCTGTCGAAGTTCCTGAAAGTAGAATTCATGATGGTGCCTCTTCTACGTACTTCATTACCCTCGACGGCCTGAGTGCCGTGTGCAACCAGCTGCCTCCTCATTTTGCGGGCAACCGATGCCTGAATCTTTTTCAGCCATTTGTAATACAGCGGATGCTTGATCGAATAACCCTTTTCTTCGTCCCCGGCTTCGAACAGGAAGAACTCTACATCGGGCCAGATTTTCTTCAGCTCCTTCACCGCCTGCCTTTCTCCGGAAGTGTGCGGATTGAGCAAAATAGACACTGACAAATAGCGGCGCATGTAGTCCACCATATTAAAGAAAGCCTGATTACCTCCGGAGTTCAGAGGATAGGGAGGCCAAGGGTTAATTATAAGAATCTTTTTCATCATCGAACACATTCGTAAACGTTTCACATCCGGAGTATCCCGATAACTGTCCAACCGGAATCCGGCCATATTATTTTAAAACAGCCGACTTAGGCTGTTGGTTCAACATTCTTCCACACTTTATTGTAGACATCTATATACTGCCGGGCAGTGCAGGATATCTCAAATTTCCGTGCAATAGGCGCCACACGTCTTTTCAGCTCGCCATACAAAGACGAATCGGTAGCAAGCCGGACTATAATATCCGTAAGGGTGTCTACCGGCACTTTCCCGTCCTTCAGTTCGAACAGGGCTCCTGCCACTCCGCCGTCCGTATCGGTAATCATGTTCCGGATTTCTCCAACATCGCTGGCTATGATGGGGGCACCACTCATCAGGCTTTCGATAACTACCAGCGGAAAGCTTTCTCCCTTGAAGTATGAGGGAAGCAGTCCGGCATCGGACATGGCGAAATAATTGCGCACATTTCCTTGCCTGCCCATCAGATGTATGAACGGAGGAAGATCCTGCTGCTTCAGCGCCTCATAACACTCGCCGTCTCCTACCAGAAGCAAATGAACCGGCCGTTGTATGGTTGCATTGGCCCGTTTCACAGCCTCTACCGCTTCCATCCAGCCTTTGTACAGGAAGCCTCGGCTCACCAGCGACAGGCAAAAAGCATCTTCCTCAATGCCCAGACTGGCCCGACTATAAGGCGACAAGGGAAGATAGGGCAGACCGTTGCCTATTTTCTTCAGCCGAATCTGCGACTGAACGTGCTTCAGCGGGAGCAGATTCTTATCTGCGATGTAAACAAAGCACGAACATACGGGGAGCACTGCTTTCAGAATCTTGTTCAGTTCCTCTTCCGGCACAGCTTCGTACATTCCGTGAAGGGTGACTACCTGCTTACACGGAAACGAACGGTTGCCGATGGCATTGGCCACCGCACTGTCGATGGTTCCGTGATGGGTATGGATGATGTCGACACCCAGCATAGTCATCACGTTGCGAAGCTGTAAGACGTGCGGCAAAGCCAGCAAAGGCACATTCCGGTCCAGTTTCTGCCTGATTTCTTTTTCACCACGCTCTCCTCTGAAATCGACAAACGTCACGGCAATGCCCTGTCTCTTCAGCTCATTGGCCAGGTAGATGGGAAAGACCTCTCCTCCTCCCTGCACCATGGCATAAGTACAAATCAGCACATTGGGCTGTCTGCCCGCCATGCTTTCTTTTATCTTGTCCAAAGAATAAGCCTTCTCGACTTCTTCCACAGTGATACATTGCTTTTCAAGGCAATGTTGAATCAGATTTTTCTTTACCACCTCGAAAACTGCCGCATCGACTGCATAGTTCCGGGCCACGAAACAGGAAATCTGCAACGTTTCCGTATAATAGTCCAGCGTCTTCTGAATCTTCAGCGACGTGCTTCCCGGATGAATTCTGTAATAATTGTTCACCCGATTGGTATAGCTTACGGCTCCGCCTTTAATCAGCCACAGGTAGAACAGCCAGTCGCCGCACAAGGACATCTGCTCCCATTGGGATATAATGTCAGCCGGAATGGTACCTATGTTCCGGAAAACGGCACTGCTGACGTTGGGCACCACATTCTTGATAGCAAAAGCCTTGCTTACGAGCTTGTGGGCCGACATGATGAACGGCGCATTCCAGGCAACCGGCAAATCGGCCAGATACTCTTCCTGAGACCAGATCTGCTTTCCTTCCTGCATGAATACGCTTCGTGCAAACGACAGCATGACCGACTGATGGCGCAAGCCCTGAAGCACTGTTTCCAGAAAATTCCGGTCGCAATAGTCGTCGCTCTCGGCAATCCAGACAAACTCTCCCCTCGCCAGTTCCAGTCCTTTGTTCCACTGATGGAACACTTTGCCCGAATTGTGTTCATTGGCAACCAGGCGAGTATTTTCGGGATACTTCCGCGCATACTCTTTCAGCACCTCTACACTTCCGTCGGTCGAACAATCGTCCAACAGAATCACTTCGAAGTGTCTGTACGTCTGATTATAAATGGAGTCCAACCGTTCTTTCAGATAGCGGGCATGATTGTAGTTGGGCACGATGATGCTGACCAAAGGCGGCTTTTTCCAGGTCACCGGTACATCCAGAGCACCAAAGTCATTATCCCTGACATTAGGGGACACTCTTTTTGAAGATAAGAACTTTGTAGAATGAATAAATTTCAAATAATGCGTACGGGTAAAAGCATCTGTTTTTTCACGTTTAAACAGAGTCACTTTAAAGCACTTGCGTTTTTCAACAGAATACAAGCTGCTTCCCGTAATCCTCTTTTCATAAACCAAGGGCAACAGCTTATGCCGAAAAAGTTTTTTCAGTGTCATTTCAGTCATTTCACTTTACAGAAACAATACATTTTACATACAGGTAGGCTAAAACACAGCTTTCTTCGATTCACAGAATCCAACAAAGCTTTATATAAAAAAACAAACTACGCACGAATACTGCATCACGTTGCGTTAAGGTTTGTTATTTGCGACTGCATCACGACGACCGGTCTGTTCGGGCACACACGGGTTTCGAGACACTCTCTCCAATAGTTTATTTTGCAAACATAGTAAAAGTTCTCCTATGCCACAACTTTCGACCGAAAAATCAGTGAAAGACATGGATTTCTGAAGAAGATACGCTAACTTTGCTTCTGAAAACCAGATATCCCGTATAAACATGCCTCCCAAAGTCAGCGTCATCGTGCCCAACTACAATCATGCCCGCTACCTGAAAGCGCGCATCGACTCCATCCTGAACCAGACCTTTCAGGACTTCGAGCTGATTCTGCTGGACGACTGTTCGACCGACAACAGCGCCGAACTGCTGAACAACTGCCGCAACAACCCGCACGTAAGTCACATCGAACTGAACGAACAGAATAGCGGAAGCGCCTTCAGGCAATGGGAGAAAGGTATACAGCTGGCGCAGGGCAAATACATTTGGATAGCCGAGAGCGACGACAAGGCCGAAAACCGCTTTCTGGAACGCGCCGTCGAAGCTTTGGAGAAGCACCCCGAAGCCCAACTGTGTCTTACCGGGTCACATCTGATTGATACCTGCGGCAATCCACTGCACTCGTCCGAATTTGACCAATGGGATGAAGATGGACGGATCTACGAATACTCTTCCTTGCAATACCTGCGGAAAAAACTCCTCAACCAAAACACCGTTTACAATGCAAGCATGGTGCTCTTCCGTCGCAAGAATTGCCTGAAAGATATTACGCCAGCGTACAAAAAGATGCGTTATTGCGGCGACTGGCTGTTCTGGATAGAGCAGGCGCGGAAAGGAAACGTCGTCGAGATACACCAGAAACTAAACTTCTTCAGAAAACATCCCGACAATACGACCAATCAAGGAACCAGAGAAGGGAACTCCATTCCCGAAATGATAAGTATCAGGAAATACTTCTACCAGCATGTACTTCCACCTCAATGCTGCACGGATATCGTGATAGACAAGGCTCTGCTGTACGGGCACATCAAGCACCTGCCCATATCAGCCGAAAGAAGAAAAGAATTGCTATTATCGCTCAAAAAAGAGTTGAATATCAACTGGCTTGATTATCTTATTGGAAAGTGGATCCGGTCGCTACTGAAACACAAGAAGTCAGCGGACGCGCAAATACTTTAGCGTACAGCTAAGGCAATGTTCCAAGTGCTTCCAGCCGAACGGACGGCGCCAGAAAGCGTGCAGCAGATATCGTTTCCGCGAGTAACTGCTTCGTAAGGCATTGTGCAGAAAACGGTAGGACAAGTCTTCCGACGTACGCCGCCGCTCTTCCTCCGTCCAACGGACATCGGCCGTCCGTACGGGCAACAAGGGTTTCCACTTTGTGTCGTGCAGCTGCACCGTTGTCTCGTACCAGCGTCCGTCCAGATTGCCCGATGACAGATGTTCCACGGCAATGCCGCCACATACGTAGTTCGTGTATTTCCGCCCGACAGCCAGCGTAAAGTCCAAGTCATAGCAATGGAAGCCCTTCAGCACATCTTCGTCAAAAGGAAACTCCTCCCACACCTCGCGCCGCACCAACAGGGCAAAGCCGTCAAGTGTCACCACCGGCTCGAACGATAGAACTCCCTCTTGCAGCCTGCCACCTTGCACACAGCGAACACCGTTCTGTATGTACGAGCAACAATCCCATCCGGCATGGTTCTGCCACCAACCCGAATAAACATCCAACTTCACCTTGCTACCCGCAAAGCCTATCACACCACAGTCCGGACTGGCCAATCGTCCGATAAGTGCCCTCCCCCAATCCTGCTGATGAAAAACAACATCTTCATGCACAAAAAGCAGACAACGCCCCGATGCCCGACGCGCCCCTTCGTTGTAGACACGGGCTATCGGCCACCCAAGCTGACGATTGTCCACCGCCACCATTTCATACTCCACGCCAATGGTCTCGTCCACATTCTTGCACAAACGCGACAAACGTTCCTGCGACACCGAACAAACGATTACTGATATCATATCCGACTTTGCTACATTCATACAATTTGACTTGAAAAACACAGTCCGTACCGTTACTCATTGACAAATGTACAACAAAGAATTGAGAAAAGACATGGATTTCTGAAGAAAATACGTTAACTTTGCTTCTGAAAACCAGATATCCCGTATAAACATGCCTCCCAAAGTCAGCGTCATCGTGCCCAACTACAATCATGCCCGCTACCTGAAAGCGCGCATCGACTCCATCCTGAACCAGACCTTTCAGGACTTCGAGCTGATTCTGCTGGACGACTGTTCGACCGACAACAGCGCCGAACTGCTGCAATCGTATGCCGACAATCCGCACATCAGTCACATCGTGCTGAACGACCGCAACACCGGCAGCCCCTTCCTGCAATGGCAGAAAGGCATCGGCCTGGCGCAAGGAGAATACGTCTGGATAGCCGAAAGCGACGACACAGCCCAACCCGACTTTCTGGCCACTACCGTAGCGGTACTTGACCGCCATCCGCAGGCCGCACTGTGCTACACCGGCTCGCGCCTCATCGACGAAGACGGAAACGACCTGCACCACGACATCAACCAATGGGGCAGCCGCAAACTAAATCTGCCCGAGAAACATTCCGTCATCGACGGACGACGGTTTGCCGCACGCAACCTGTACTGGCGCAACTACATAGCCAACGCCAGTGCCGTCCTTTCGCGCGCCGACCACCTGCGGCGCATCGACCTGCACGACTGCATCCGCATGCGCTACAGCGGCGACTGGCTCTTCTGGTTCCGCATGACGTTGACGGGCGACATGGCCGAAGTCTACACCGACTTGAACAACTTCCGCCAACACACGCAGAAGGTGACCGTAAAGGCCGAACAAAACGGAGGCGGGAAAAAGGAAGACATCGACATCGTGGCCCAGATGGAGCAGCAACTCCCCGAAATAGGACGTTGCAAACGGGTCATACGCCATGGCATCCTCTACAACCGCATCGGCAGACTGCCCCTGACGCCCGAAGGCAAGCACGAACTGCATGCCTACCTGAAGTCGAAGCTGAACGCCGGCCCCGCCGAAGGACGTCTGGCACACGTGGCCCAACTGCTGCGACTCGTCTGGCCGTGGGTGCCCGACATGAAGCGAGACAGAGTCTGATTATCAGCCATCTACAGACACGCTAAAAAGTGCCGCGAGCCGTGCAAGTGTTGCTCGTGAGCCGTACAAGTGTTGCTCGCGAGCCGTGCAAGTGTCTCTCATAAGCCGCACAAGTGTCCTTTAAAACCGCCCCAGAACGGCCCCAAACGAAGCTGAAGCCGGGCGAAACAAAAATATTAACTTTTTTTGGCAAATATTAGGTTGTAAACAAAAAAAACATGTAACTTTGCAACCTAAACCTAAACATCTAAAAATTAACGCCTAATGTCTCTTCAAAACAAACATGCTTATTTAATCATCGCACACAATGAGTACCCCGTGCTGAGGACCTTGCTGTCGATGCTCGACGATGAGCGTAACGACATCTACCTCTACATCGACCGGCGCTCGCGCAACCTGCGAAAAAGCATGCATCATTACGAACTGAGCAGAGCCAAGCTCTACATCATCCCCAATCCCATCAAGCTGTATTGGGGTGACATCAGCTTGGTCGAAGCCGAATTTACCCTGCTGGAAACAGCTTCCGCAAACGGTAAATACGCCTATTACCACCTGCTGTCGGGTGTGGATCTTCCACTGAAAAACCAGAACTACATCCACGACTTCTTCGACCGCCACGCCGGACAAGAATTTGTGGAATACTGGCACAGTCCCGAACACCAAAAAGACCTCGACCGGAAAGTCTCGCGCTACTACCTCTTCACCAAGAGTCTGCGCCCCAACGACCGCTGGCACGCTTTCACCATGCCTTTCTACAACTTTGTACTCATCCTGCAAAAGCTGCTCCACTTCCGCCGCAAGCACGAAGTCGGATTCCAGAAAGGCTCGCAATGGTTCAGCATCACCAACGACTTCTGCCAATATCTGCTCAAGGAGAAAGCCTTCGTACTGAAACGTTTCAAATATACCCTGTGCCCCGACGAGATATTCATCCAGACCGTTCTGTGGAACTCCCCCTTCCGGAAAAACATCTACCGGCCCGAGGACGAAGCAGCCGGCAACATGCGCCTCATCGACTGGCACCGCGGAGGACCCTACGTGTGGAAGAAGCGCGACTACGACGAACTGGTACAGTCCGACAAGCTCTTTGCCCGCAAGTTCAGTTCCGACCAGATGGAGCTGGTGAACCACCTGGAAGCCACCTTCGCCTGCTAAATACCGTGAAGGCCTTCCGGCCTTCGCGACAAACAACCGCCTAAAACTGACCGACGAATGAAACAATACGATTACCTGATTGTAGGAAGCGGACTCTTCGGAGCCGTCTTTGCCCACGAAGCCCACAAGGCCGGAAAACGCTGTCTGGTGATAGAGAAACGCCCACACACGGGTGGGAACATCTATTGCGAGGAAGTGGCAGGCATCAACGTGCACAAGTATGGCGCCCACATCTTCCATACCGACAACAAGGAAGTGTGGCAATACGTCAATCGTCTGGTCGAGTTCAACCGATACACCAACTCTCCCGTAGCCAACTATCAAGGGAAGCTCTACAACCTTCCCTTCAACATGAACACCTTCTACCAGCTATGGGGAGTGCGAACACCTGCCGAAGCACAAGCCAAACTGCAGAAACAGTGTGCCGCCTATGCCCACATCAGCCAGCCCCGCAATCTGGAGGAGCAGGCCCTCAGACTATGTGGCAATGACATCTACCAGTATCTGGTGAAAGGATATACCGAAAAGCAATGGGGATGTGCCGCTACCGAACTGCCGGCCTTCATCATCAAGCGGCTTCCTTTCCGCTTCACTTTCGACAACAATTACTTCAACGATCCCTATCAGGGCATCCCTTACGGAGGCTACAACCGCCTCATCGGATTGCTGCTCGAAGGCGTCGAAGTACGTACAGGCATCGACTATCTGGAGCACCGTGCCGAACTTTCCGCACTGGCTCACCGCACCCTCTACACCGGATGCATCGATGCTTACTTCGACTATGCCTGCGGACATCTGGAGTACCGCAGCCTGCGCTTCGAACACAAACTGCTGGAGGGCGTCGCCAACTTCCAAGGAAACGCCGTGGTCAACTATACCGACCGCGAAACGCCCTACACACGCATCATCGAGCACAAGCATTTCGAGTTCGGCCAACAGCCCGATACCGTCATCACCTACGAGTACCCCGACAGCTATGCGCCCGGCAAAGAACCTTATTATCCCGTCAACACCTCGGCCAACAACGAAATCTTTGCCCGCTATCAGTCCATGGCCCGACAAACACCCGACGTGCTGTTCGGCGGTCGTCTGGCCCAATACACTTACGCCGACATGGACGATACCATCGCTGCGGCACTGAGTCTGTGGCGCAGTCAGCAGTAACGTCCTTTGCCAGCCGTCTGCCACAAACCTCAGGGAGACAAAAAATATCTACAGCAGTTCTTGTTTTTTACCGAATAGGTTCTATCTTTGCAAGGTAGTAATACTAAAACGCTAACCGAGTTTCTAATATAAAACAAGAATTGCAATACACATGTCATGCACGATAGCCCTTTTGATTATATATAATCACCGGTACGATAAAAACATAAAACGCTTAGAAGAGATTTACGACAACCGATTCAGCCACATTTACCATATAGTACCCTTCTATGACGGCGATCTGCCCAACGTGATTCCCGTCTACGAATCTTCGTACTATTTCTCCGGATACATCAGCCAAGCCTATCCCCACCTGAAAGGGAAAGGCTACACCCACTTCTTCGTAGTGGCCGACGACATGATTATCCACCCTGTGCTGAACGAAAACAACCTGATCGAAAAGATGGGCCTGGCCGAAGATGAGTGCTACATAGACTACCTGCTGAAGCTACAAGAACTGACCTACCCCTGGCGGCAAACCGAAGCCATGAAATATAAGGTAAAGCAGAAAGGAGTAGAAGCCGCACAATTCCTGCCTACCGTAGAAGAAGCGCAGAAACAGTTCGACAAATACGGCATCCCTTATTCGGCCATACCATTCCGTCCGCTGATAGATATCCATTGCAAATACATCTTCAAATATCTGCGCAACTACAAAAGACGCCACCTCGACTATCCGCTGGTAGGCGGATATGCCGACATTCTGCTACTGACAGCCGACATCATGGAAAAATTCACCCTGTACTGCGGGGCTTTTGCTGCTACCCGGCTGTTCGTCGAATTTGCCATTCCTACAGCATTGGTTCTGTCGACCGACAAACTGAAATTTACCTCCGACACTCCGTGGGAATCCGGCGTAATGTGGCGTCCCCATTACGAAACCTTTGCCCAGCAGTACGGCTACAACCTCTCCGAGCTAATGAAGAACTATCCGGCCAAAAAACTATTCCTGCATCCCATCAAACTGTCTAAATGGTCCTAACATGAAAATCGCTGTTATCGGCGCCGGCATATCCGGACTTGCCATCGCACATATACTGAAACAGAAACATGAAGTCATCGTTTTCGAAGCCGACGCACGCCCCGGCGGACTGATCAAATGCGACTACGTCGACCACAGCCTGTTCCACCGGACAGGAAGGCATGTATTCAATACCAAACGAAAAGACGTGGCCGACTGGTTCTGGCAACACTTCGACCGAGAAAAGGAGTTTACTAAGGCCCTGCGCAATTCGGTCATCGCCATGCCCGACGGGAAAGAAATCCCCTATCCCATCGAGAACCACCTTTATCTGCTGGACGAAAACACACAGAAATGTGTCATCGACGACCTTCTGCACATGTCCAGTTCCGCTGCCGAACCACCTCACAACTTCGAGGAATTCCTGCGTAAACGCTTCGGCGATACCCTTTACCGGCTTTACTTCCATCCCTATAACACCAAGATATGGCGTCGTCCTTTGAACAAAGTTCCCCTTGAGTGGCTGGAAGGCAAACTACCGATGCCCACCGCTGCCGAAATCGTATACAACAACATCAATCACGTCAAGGAACAAACCTTTGTACACAGTTCATTCTATTATCCCCGGCAAGGCGGCTCACAGTTCATTGCCGACCGTCTGTCGCAAGGCCTCAACATCCGATATAACTCGGCTGTGAACCGTATGGAACAAAACAAAGGGAAATGGATTATCAACGAAGAAACTTTCGACAAAGTGGTATTTTGCGGTAACATCAAACAGTTACCCACCATGCTCAACGGACATACAGCCATACGCCTCTATGCAGACAGAATAGACAGGCTCGAATCGCATGGCACCACAACCGTCTTCTGCGAAATCAGCCCCAATCCCTACAGCTGGATCTACCTGCCTGACGGACAACACGCTTCTCACCGGATTATTTGCACCGGCAACTTTTCTCCGGCCAACAACTCACCAGTCAACAACCATCCGACAGAGAGACTGACCGCCAGCATAGAGTTCACCGACCGGATAGAGAAAGAGGAAATTCTGGAAAATCTTGCCAAGATGCCTTACTGCCCCCGTTATCTGACCCATCACTACGAGCAGTATACCTACCCTATTCAGGACAAAGACACCAAAGCAGCCATCGCCAGCCTGAAAAACGAATTACGCCAGGCAGGCATATACCTTTTGGGACGTTTTGCCGAATGGGAGTACTACAACATGGATGTAGCCATCGGTGCAGCACTCGACATGGAGAAGGAGTTTGCCTAACTCCTTCCCATCACTTTTCTGAAGAAATCGGGAATGGTATTGTCTACATAGATAAAGCCATCCTTGCACAAACGGTCGTACACAGGTGTACCGATCACGCGGCCATACTCCATCTCCAGCTTACCTTCTTTGTACATCTGGTAGAAGTAACGCCAATGGCATCCGCCATGCTTGCTGGGGTTCTGTTCGAGCTGCTTGCCTCCGTTAATCATTTTCTCCATGAAGTGACGCTTGCCACGGATGTTGTAATGATAGACGTGTACTTTCCCTAGTTCCGAACGGCGGGGAAACATGGTTACCTTGTGGTTGCCCATCGAAATCTGCAGGTAACACTTGGTACGGTGAATCACTTTCTTGTTCTGATGGTCGAACAGCGAATAGAGCGACAGGTCATACTGTTCGGGTTGCGGAACGGTCTTTACCATCTTGTTCCACTGCCAGAAAGGCTTGTCTTCTTCCGGATAGACACTGCGCACCTCGCACTTCAGCACATTGGAGTGGGTAGCCGACAAATCATTCTTCAGGTTACCCGAAGGTGAGTACCACAACTCGTCGGCATCGGCATTGATCACCCAGTCGGCCTTGTACACCGTCTTTGCTTTCCATATCATGCGGTCCACCCATACTTTCTGCTTGTAGTTGGTAGCCTTTTCCCAGATGACTTCCTTTACCCAGCCTTTCTCCTGATACTTGCGGATGATGTCCGGCGTACGGTCGGTAGAATTGTTGTCGGTGATGATGAAACAATCTACCCCCATGGCTTTATGAAACAGAAGATTGTCTTCCAGTACATCTTCCTCGTTCTTCACCAGCAGCGTCATCACCAGCCGCGGCGAAGGTGTCAGCCGGAAGCCTCCGAAGCTCTCGGCAAGAGCCAGTCCTACCTTTTTCAGAAAATACATGCTCATAGTCTATCAGATTTATTAATTAATCGCCACTTTCACCCAGCCTGCCGGATAGATGTTCGGTGTCTCGCAATGCTGGAACCAGCGGTTCGGGACAATCACAATCTTATCTTCGTGCGGGTCGAGCCAGGCTCCCCACCAGCTGAAAGTACTGTTGCAGATGATGTGGTGGCGGCAATGGCTCATCAGCATCATGTCTTGCCAGCTTTCTTCTCCCTTGTTCCAGTCGATGTAAACGGCATTCTGCAAAGGGATGTTCTCCTTCACCCAGGCTATATCGTCGGAGAATACATAATACGAAGGTGCAGCCACCCTGCGGTTCATCTCGGCTATAGCATTCTGATAATAGGGAAGCTGACAGACACTGCCTGTAGTGGCCCAGTGTTGCGGTTGCAGATAGTCGCCCCGACGGATGTGCAGCGAAACGGCATTCGCATCGGCATCCAGCCGGCGAAGCAATTCGGCACTGCGGGCGTTCACCTTGCTACTGTCGAAGGTAAAAGCCTTGCGCACCTCATCCTTTACATCGGCAAAGAAGCGCTCGGACTGATAAAAGCCTTTGAAATAGAGCAGCGGCCACAGGTATTTCTTTTCGAATGCCCGCAGACTGTTGGGGTCCTGCTTGCGCTCGTATATCTTCTTAAAGAACAGAAACTCAATCACCTTTTTCAACGGTTGGTTGATGCAGAATTCCGTATGCGGCAGATTGAAGACGCGATGCATCTCGTAACCATGATGAACATGATAGTGCACCATGTCCGAAAGGTCAATGCGCACCCTGGGATAGCGCTTCTTCATTCGCAAATAAAAGGCGTAGATAAACATCTGGTTACCCAGTCCGCCTGTCATTTTTATCAGTCTCATAACTGTCTGCTTCTATTATATATGTATAATTGGTTCTGTTTGCCATACTACCTGTTCATAATCCCCAGACGCTCGTGCAGTCCGTCACAATAGGCTTTCCACAGGCGGGCAATGTCGCCCCACTGCCAGGCATCGGAGAAGGGGCAGGTGAAGAACGCCACCAGTATATAGCCTATCACTCCGTTGAAACCACGAAGATACCTGACGGCCCAGTTGCGTCCGTAGTGATGGTTCAAGTACGTGGAATTGCGCACCTGGTAGTATCGTTTCCATTTCTTTTTCTTGCTGCGTTCACTCCACGTGTCATTCGAGAAGAACTTTTCCTTATCCATCAGGGCCGAGGGTACGTAGAGTATCTTGAATCCTGCCAACACGGTACGTAGGCAATAGTCGGTATCGTCGCAGAAGATAAAAAGTTCCTTGTTGGGCAAGCCGATTTTTTCGATCACTTCCCGACGGATAAAAGGGCCTTCGAAGGCGGTGCCTTTTACCTCTGTAGGAGCGGTTATGGTCTGCTTCGACAGTTTCTTGCCGTACATCGAAGAAAAAGGATTGGTCAGGTTGTATTCCTGAAAATCGTGGGTAAAGATCTTTCCCTCCATCAAGCGGCGGGGCGCCAGAATACCTACGTCTTTTCGCCCGGCTTCGGCCAGAAGATGTTCCAGACAGTCGGCCCGCGGAAATACATCATCGTCCATGCACCACACCCAGTCGGCTCCTTGCTGATATGCGCGTTGCATGCCAGTATAAAAACCGCCCGAGCCTCCTACGTTGGACTGATGGATGACGGTCAGGTCGCTCTGCTGGTCGAGCCATGCGGCAGTGCCGTCGGTGCTGCCGTTGTTTACCACTATGATAGAAGTAAGCGGCTTGTTCTGCCGCAAACAATGAATGTTTCTCTTCAGAAGTTCCTGACGGTTGTACGTCACGACCACAGCGATAATGTTCATAGCAGATTCTTGTTTTAAAGGATTCTTGTTTAAGGTGAGTTCTATAATTCAATTTATCCTCTTGTATCAGACAGCAGAACTCTTTA
>ENA-ORSI01000346-ORSI01000346.1-human-gut-metagenome-genome-assembly--contig:-NODE-346-length-49742-cov-10.872180_pt1 | contig 49742 bp, 47 predicted proteins | sample MGYA00242187_ERZ509154 | MGnify/ENA primary metagenome ERZ509154 (study PRJEB26280, sample SAMEA2338627) | human gut metagenome | biome: human gut; feature: human-associated habitat; material: faeces...
CCGCTGCCGTAATGGCCGTGTATATCCATCCGTGGCGGCCGGTCTTCCTTGCTTTGTTGAGGCTGCTGTCGGCTGTTGGGGCAGTCTCGGCGGCGTCGGCCCGTTCTTCGGCAATGTAGGCAAACAAAGCCCTGTATGGCATCCATTCCTCCGGAATGTTGTTGTCCCTGTTGGTAAAATATCCGCGCAGAGCCCTTTCCTCAGCCGATGAAGTCTCACCGTCGAGATATTTGTCGAGCAGCTGCTTAATATATTCTTCCTTTTTCATCACACTATAAATATCGTTCAAAGTGTCAGTAAATCTTTTCTCTTGGCCCTTATGGCCGTAAGTTTTATAAAGTCCTCACGTATCTTGCGGCGTGCCCTCGACAGGTTTTGCCGGAGGCTTTCGGCCGTGCATCCCGTGATTTTCATTATCTCAGAGCTTTCGTAGCCCTCAATCTCCTTCATCTTGAATATCTGTCTTTGCAGTTCGGGCAGATGTTCAACGATAAGTCTTATCAGGTCGGCCTCGTCTTTGGCTTCAGCCCTGTGCCAGTCGTCGGCTGTCAGGCCTGTTGCTGAGGCCTTTCCGTCTTCCAGCCGGTCGTGGCGCCACTGGTCGCTGTATTTGTTGCGTAGCATGGTCATGGCCAGTGCCCTTTTGTTTTCATACCGGTCGAGCGTAGCCCGCATGCTCCAGAGCTTGAGCATCACCTCCTGCACCAGGTCCTCAGCGCTGTAGTCGTCTCCCGTAAGCTTGCGTGCCAGCCCTTTCAGCTCGTCGCGCATGGGTATTATTATGCGGTTAAATTCTTCCGGTTTCATCATTGTTTCATAAAGGTAACGTATGACGCGGAAAAACGTGACATCAAAAAAGAACTTTTTTTTAAATTTGTTTTGAAAAGCTGGATTGAAGCCGGGCTGCCGATGCCGGCAGAAGCTTGCGGATTGCATTGTCTTAACTTCAATCGGTTGATTTGGGCTTGATGTTATCATAGCTTCGTCGTGCCTATGTTGAAAGCCTGTTGTGATAGGTCTTTCCCATGCTCGTCTGCCGGTGCCGGATTGTGTTTATAAAAATAATAACGGCCGGAGAAAAATTCCCCCGGCCGTAATATGGTCTGCCGTGATGCGGCGTCTTTACTTCTTCATAAACTTATATCCCCTGACGTTGCCGTCGGCTGATTTTACAGTGGCAATGTATATTCCTGCCGGAAGCGATGACAGGCTGACAACGTTGCCTTCGGCAGTCAGTGTGGTGCGGCCTGCCGTGTCGCTGATAGCTATGCTCTTTGTGCCTTCGGCGGCCCGCAGTTCGTTGCCCGATATCATTATGCCTTCGCCCTCGCCTGTAACGGCTGTTACGCCTGTTCCTGTAGAGCCGGTGTATATGCCTATGTTGTCGAGCAGCAGACAGTCGCCGCCTTTGGTTCTGAGGCGTATTGCTATATAGATGTCCTTGCCGTCATAGTCGGCCAGACTTATTCCGCGTGTCTTCGGTTCTGCTGTCTCGCCCTCAACGTTGAGCACTTCAGTGTATGCTGCGCTGTTGTCTTCGGTGGCAGACACCATTATCTGATAGTCCTCAAGGAACTGCTGATTGAAAGAGTTTGCGTCCCACACGAGATAGCTGTCTTTGCCTTTGATGCTTACCTTCGGCATTATGAGCCAGCGGTCGGCCTGGTCGGTGCCCTCGAGCCATGATGTTCCTGCCAGCATATATTCGCCGAACACGTTATGCGCTACGATGTTGAACAGGCCCCATCCGTCTGCGTTAAACTCGTCGCCGGCTGACGGGTCTACGGTGCCGTTGTCCTCGGCGCGGAATGTGAAGTCAGATGGAAGTTTGCCGTCCTCAAAGTCCCAGAATTTCACTGGTTTGCTTACCGCGGTGAAGTCTTTTGTCAGCACGTTGTTGTCGGCGTTCTCGTCGTTGTCGTTTGCAACTTCCACCTTCAGCTTGTGGCTGCCGTCGCTCAGGTCTGCCAGCAGGCCGCTGAACGTAACGGTTGTGGCGCTCTGAGCCTTCATGGCGATGGTGCTGTCTTTAACGGCCACGTCGTCGATGCTAACTGTTACTTTGGCGTCGAGGTCGGCTACGCCGCTGTTGGCCAGGTTGAATATCACGTCCTTGAGGTTGCTCTCGCGCACAAAGTCGTAAGGACTCTGAAGGTCGGAAACGGCAAGGTCGTTGAGGTTGCTTTCAACCTTCTCGAACGAAACGTCGTCAACGAGAATGAGGTTCTGGTTCTTGTCGCTGAACGCATAGAAGCCTAAATAGATGGTCTGCGCCTTGTCGAAATGAACAACGTTGACAGACTCCTCGTATTTGTTGTTCAGAATCGGGTTGAACTCCACAATCTTGTTGGTCATGGCCTCAGGCTTGGCCTCGTTGCCCCAGTATACGGCCATCTTTTCGGGATAAGAGTCGAGGTTTGAATACCAGAACTTCAGCACATAATAGCCCGGTTCAACGTTTATCGGGTCGAGCATGGCCCAGTCGTCGCCGCTGTTGTTTGAGTCATAGCCGTAAGCCAGACATCCGTTGCCGGTGTGCGCCATGTTGAAGAAGCCTGATTCGATGCTTACGTCCCATGTGCCCTCGTCGTTGTTAAGGTTGTAGAATGTGAAGTCCTGCGTGTTCTCCGAAGCCTCGAAGCCCATTGTGTAAGGAGCATTCATCGGTGCCTTGTGCCTTACCGAGGTGTAGCATGTGTCGTTCGTGTGGTCGAAGTCGTCGGGATGAGTGGCCCATGCCTTTATTTCGTATGTGGTCAGCGGGGCAGATAGGTCGGCTTTGGTCTTGAACGTATATTCAAGTGTCTCGCCGGCTGCGAGCGGCTCGCTCACAGTCTCGTTGGCAATCTCCTTGCCGTCAACGGCAAACGCAACGTCAAACCCGCTCAGGTTAGTGCGTCCGCTGTTCTTTATCGCCACCTTTACAGTCTCCTGTCCGAGGCCGTAGCCCGTGGCAGGGCTCAGTATCTCCGCAACTTTTATGTCTGTCGGGTTGGCTATCGGCTCAACCGTAACCGAGCAGAGATAAAGATAGTCCTTGTAAGCCGTAGATGTGGCGCGGAACGCTATGTGGAACGGCTCGCCGGCCTTGGCGTCAACGAGAAAATAGCCCGACTGCTCGTCTTTCTTTATATTGTCGTATGTAGCCTCCTTGCTGGTCATGTCTTCCACGGTGCCGCCCTTGCCCGAGTACACCTCCATGCTCTCGCCATACATGCTTCCGCTGAATGTGTATTTCACTATCAGCGTGCCGGTCTCGCTTGGCGTTATGGCAGGCGAAATCAGCCAGTCGTCGCCGTTGTTGAAGTAGTCGTACTTATAAGCCACTTTCGACGGGGTGCCTTCTTCGTTGAAGAGCCATGTGGCGCCGTCGCTGTTGGCATCAACAACGGTCCATGTGTTGAACTCGTCAACCGTCTCAAATGCTGTTGTATAGATTGCGTCTGCATGTGCAGAAACAACCGACAGCATAAGGAAAAGTAAAAACGTAGATATCTTCCTCATAATAATAATGTTGGGGCTCACTTGACAATAAAGCCTGAACGCCCGCAAGGCTGATCCCCCTTTAACCTTACGAAAGTTGGCCTGATGAAATGTTTAGATTATAAATATAGTAAAAGAATCGTTATGTATGGTTGCAAAATGAAATACTTTAATTAAAATTAACTCAAAAATGAAAGCAAACAGAAGTTTGGTAGATAATATGTGATATATAGGACAAACAACGTGAGACATAAGACGGCGACAAAATGAAGCAAAAAGACGGCCGAAAGCATGAATAGAAATAGATAAAACCGTCTATAGCTTAATGAAATATTGTGGCTTGGTAACGTCGAAAAACACATCTCCTGTCATGTTCTGCGTTTGGTGTTTTTGATAAATAAATCAAACGGAGTTTGTAAACATTTATGACATTTCCCGTCCGTTTGACGCTCTCAGAATGGCGATGTCCGTCCTCAATCCACTTTTTGCCTTGAAAATCGCCATATTTTGCCCATTTCTGTTAAGTCGTTGTCCTACAGATGTTTACGTAAAAATACATCCCAAATATCAATAGTTAAAAAACATTACTCGGCCGTTTACCACTCAAAAGTGGCCCATTTACGATGCGTTACCCATCGCCTTTCGCATCAAAAGCAATCGTTTTAGCAGTAAAAAACGATTATTTTAGCTTGGTTTTATGAGGTAAAAGTGAATATAAGTTAATATACCTATTGCGTAAAGGCTATTGTTTTAACTTTCGTTATAATTTAATTTTCTAGATTGAGAAAATATTTTGTCATGATTATTTACTGGGAAGTGGATGGAATTTTTGTATGTAAAATTCGTAATTGTGTATTGTGGTTTATATTTAAGATTAAAAAAGTTATAGCACGAGACATGGGATATTTTTATGCTAACATATGTGTATATCTAAAGTTGTTTTTGTAAATATATATCTTTGCGGACAATTAACCGCATATTTTGCGGCTTATTGTCCGCAAAGAACTATGATTTTAATGATTTCGTTATGTAAAATGTGATTTGTATCTGCTGTTTGTGCAATGTATTTTGTTAGTTTTTCATTGCATATTTACATTGCCGGGTATGGGTTTATGCATTTGTTATTGCCGTTTTTGTGTGTTTAATGAAAAACAAAAAATCCTGATTTCATTCACGAAATCAGGATTTTTGTTGATAGTGGTGCCACCAGGAATCGTAATCTAACGATAAGTGGCTGAATATCTTTGATATAAATTTTAGCTAAAGAAGTAATCTCCCGCTATTGCTCCACCGGATTCTTGCAATATTTTGCGGTGTCTTGCGGAGTCGATTTCCTATTACTCTACAAAGGTAACTCTTTATTTTGAAATACAAGCAGATGCCTTGTATTTTTGCTTCACCTCATTGGGGAATTTCAATTTAAGTGGATAATATTACAGAATATATTTGTTAAATGATGTTCTTGTTTTTACAAATAATCACCAATCTTTAATGATTTAGAATAACTATCAACTTCTTTATCTGAAGCTAATTTCTCTACATGCTCAATAGATATACCTTTCCATCCTCTTATATTTGAAAACATAGGCCATATTGTACATTTTCCTATTTCGGGCTCATATTCATAATCTATATCTTCAAGTTCCTGCAGAGAGCATAAGTTCTTTACTTCATCGTCTGTTTTAGCTATTACAATTATATCTTCTGGTGATATTGAGGAAAAATCAAACTCATGTCTTATTCTCCATTCTCTTAACCAAGTGAAATCATGGGTAAGAACATTTAGTTCTTCAAATCTCCAATCCATATCTACATTCTTAAGGTTTGCTTCGTCCATTTTATCACCATAAATTACTGATTTGGCTCCAAAGTTTTTTATCAACAAATCTCTTCTAAAACCTATACCGTAAAAAGACAACATAGGTTTATAGAAACGATTCATATATAAAAGATTTTTTCTAAAGTGCGTTATCGGAGTCTCTGTAAAACAAATATAATCATGAGTGTTAGAAATCAATTTTAATTGATTCAAAATATTCACCAATTTATCATACGCATCTTCCCCTTTTGTGAAATGAAAGAGATAAGGTGAAAGATCATTCCTATTTTTTACTAAATTTTCAGATGGATTCATAATATATATCTATATTATTTTTCGTCTTTAAAAAATAGTTGATAATAGTACATTTTTCTTTCTTCATCATAACCTCTAACTATATATTGCTCTCCGCCATGAATATTTATATCAAAGTTCTTATCTAATTTGATTGTTGTCATGGTACCTATTGCTCTACGTTTTATTGCAGATGATGTAGTTTGAAAGGTATCATCAATTTCTATATCACGTTCTCTTTGATAGGTTTCTTTATATTTTTTAAACTCAGAAACTAACTTGGGCGTTTCAAAAACTTGTTCTGCAAAAGTATTTATATTAACAGATTCCTCCTTCAGCGCTTCAACACTTCTATTCATATATGTTGCCTTTTCTACTTTGCCATTTTCGCTAGGCAATTGAGAAACAAAACTTTTGCATAAAGAAAACATGTTTTGAGTCTGATTGAAATTATCTTTTCTTTGTCGTACGTGAAGAAAATCATTAATCCAATATTGAGCTTCTGTTCCTTTATTGGTATTATCTACAACTGCAACGATATAACCATTTTCTTTCTGGGTATTAAAGATTAAGCAACCTTTGTCTAATCTATTAATATTAATACCTGTTTCGCTTTCTATTTCAAAATCATCATCTTTAGGATATATCTTTAAAAATGTATCTTTGTTTTCAGATTTAAAAAGACCTATTGCATCTACCAATTGCTCATCTATAACGCAATCTTTAAAATAGACAACATAAAACTCTCCCATCTTGATTTTAGGATGTGTGCTATTATTATATAGATGCTTTGCGAGATTTATAGATTGCTCATGCATACATTCTTTTGTAGCAAAAATTTTTGAACAATAGTAATAAACTTCGTTTAATGAAAGGTCATAATCATGATAGAATGTAAACAGTTCATTAAAATGGAAAGAGTTTATAAAATATTTAAGAAGGATGTTTTTGATATTATCTTGTACTATTAAATGTTTTTTTGATAGTTTGACACCTTCATCTGCAATCTTATTACCAACTTTGTGCAAGCAAATAGATTCTATTATTGTATCCAAATATGAAACTTTCATTTCTTTTGTTCCTTAAGATATTCAATGAAGTTACTATACACTAAGGATTTTTGCTTATCCATCTCTGAAAGTAAATGTGATTCAAGTTTTTTCTTGTCGCGAGGCGATAATCTATTATCGCTATTTAAAGAATGTATTGTAATTTCAAATTCTGCATTTTGTGCCTTCTTATTATAATCTGGAAATCCCAAACAAATAGTTACAGTACCTTTTTCTCCTTTATAATCAAATGAAAAAACAGCATCTATATTCCACAGAATTAGAGATGAGTGATATGCCCTTTCTTTCATGAAAAAAGTTTTATCTAGAGACTCTCCTGAAATCAGGATTTTCTTCATTCGATTCATCCATGATATACCTTCCGGAAGTATGCTATTTTCTTCTGGTTTTATGGAAATATCTTTTATATTATTACATGAAAAGATATCATTTTCTAGTTGATTTGTAAGACGATAGAAAAACACGAATCTATTTGCATTTGTAAATTCTGAAAAGAGGATTTTTTTAGGTATAACAGTTTGCGGTATAGTTCCTTTATTTTTATATCGATTGACCTGGACCCTCAAGATTTCTTCAGCTAGATCTTTGGTTTCAGCTGCCGTGTGAGTTATTCTAACATATCCTTTCCCATTGTCATTTATAAACTCAATACTACCATGAAAAATATTTGTTTGTTCATACCATGACTTATTCATATCATGTCTTTCTATTTCAAAAGTCGCAATGATATGATTAGGGTTATTATCTTGTTTGGTAAATATTACAGGACGAATTAATTTACATGTTGGCAAGCGTTTTTTTATAAAGTCATCTAATGGCACAGTTAGAAATTCTTGATCAAATATCTGAGCGTTATGGCTCCATATTATTTCCCTTGAGAATTTTTTCTCGTTATCTTCTTTTTCAGAGAAAGAATATCGTATCTTATCAAATTCAGTGGGAGATAATAAGAGATTCTGCATTACAGGAACCATAATGTCTTTTTCATGATTAAGCACAAAAATTCCACGTTCCCGTAATACTCTAGATAAGTCGGAGACTGTTATATAACGTTGATTAATAAATCCTCTAAGGAATTCCCCAAAAGGAATGATTTTATTTATGTCTTTATGTAATGTATTCATAATTATAATGCGTCTATCGAGTTAAGAAAGTTTATTGCTTTTACAGTTTTGGTATAGTTCGCATCTTGGAATCCCAATTTGGATGTTTTGACAATATCTTCATGTAACAATTTGTTGTAATCTGGGAATCCTATAATTACTTGACCTGCTAGATTAGTTGAAAGATCTTTTGCTAATCCCATTAATCGTATAAAAGAATCTTTTTCGAAATATTCGATTGTACCAATAAATAGTATGGTTTCATTTGGATTATTTTTGTTCTCTAATTTAAATGGAATTAACGATGAGTTTATATACTCAACTGGCAGAAAATCACCCGTATTCTTTCGAGTTACCGGATTTATGTTTAGACCAGTTGAAGGGTAATAAAATGAATAGTTATAGTTTTGTAATGATTTGATGTATTTCATCAGTTCAAGAATAAAAACGATATGTCTATTATCAACAATATAGATTGGATTATTACATTCAATATCCATCCTAGCGGAAGAAATAGAACTAATTAAGTCATCATTACCATCTTTTGCCCCATTTAGCCAAAACAATACTCCGATGTCATTAATAGAACTACAAGAATATTGTTCCGAGATTTCTGTTTTCTTCCCTGAACAGCCAAAGCATTGCATTGTATTAATTAAATCCGTCATAAACCACTTAAATTTTTGCGTGGGACTATTGGGATATTTCTCCATTGAATACTTAGAAGAAATGATTACATTATTCAATTGATTATCAATGAGTGGGTTTATGTATGAGTACATAAAATCAATACCGTGTGTTTTAACACTTTCTCCCCTATCGTTTTTATGTTCTCCATTTTGCATAGAACATGGTATAGTTATACCTTTAACAGGTTCATGCCAACCAATAATGGAGAGAAATTTTTCTACTACATCCTCTCCATATTCACCAATTTTTTTTGACCATTCTCCCATATTTATTTCCCTCCTTTTATTCTATTACAATTCTTACAAAGCATCTGGCAATTCTCAGCCACAGTAGTACCACCTTCTTTCCATGGTGTGATATGATCTGCTTCCATTTCCTCCAGCTCAAAATGTTTTCCACAATGTACACAAATACCTTTCTGACGTTCGTAGGCTTCACGTTTCTGTTTTTTATCAAATGTGCGGAAACTTAAATCACGTAAATCACCGCTCAGGACATAACGGTAAATACCGGATTTTTTCATGATTTCATCATCTTCCATCAAATCATGAATTTGTTTTTCCAACGCAGTAGTATCATAGACACCATCACCATACTTGTCGAACATTTCACCCCAGTCCAAACCTTTCATTTCACGGCGGTACTTAACGAATGTAGAACGTATCCATGTGATGATTGATACGAAATAAGCCCAAAGTTTATTGGCATTTGGATCAAACTGATGTAAAGCCATATACTTGTCAATACTCTCTACACCGTCATGACGAGCTGCCCATTTTAAGATTGTGGATAAATATGCTTGTTCTATTGCATTTCCGTTCAGAAAATCTGCCCCCATTTTATATGCCGGGCAACCATTCTTGGAGAAGTGTCTGCGTGCATCAGTTACAAAAGGTCCAGAATAAACTGCATTTAATAATTCTTGGTCAAGAAGTTTTTCTCCAGCAATGTTGATTACACGGAACCAATCCAACTTTTCCTTATCAGTTCCTTCACAAAAATAGACCGTTAGCTCATAGCTGAGGAACTTTTCTTTTTCCTCAGAGGTAAGTGTAGAGAAATATAGTGTGCCTCGATTTGGGTCAACTATATTGAAGTCATGGGTATAGAACCCGCAGATCGAAAGAGTACGTTGCTGTCCGTCAATCATTTCAAAATTGCCATTATCATCCACACTCCAATACATGATATTGAGAGGAAACCCTTTAAGTATAGTGTCTATTACAGCCTGTTGTTGCTTCTCATCATAACGGAACTCACGCTGATAGGGTGGGCGTATATCCAACTTTCCATGATAGCCTTTAACACCTGTATCTGGATCATTGACATAACCGTCAATAAGATCTGCAATTTTTATTGATTTCAATTCTATCTGCATACCTTACTCCTTTCCTTTTTTTGAAGTTTTGTTTGTGCTTTGTTTCTTGGTCAAGGATTTTTCCTCAGATTTTAATCGCCGTTCTACCTTTTTTACGTCCTCTCCTGGTGGCAACTGTTCCGGAATAATTCCACGTTGAAGCAGCATATTCCTTACAGCAGCATTGTTGTCTACATGCTCACGGGTTATTTGTTCTTGGCCATGTAAATCTTTCTGTTGTACATTCACTGAGGTCATTTCTGCAGCAAAATCTTTTGCTTTGATACTGATTGTTGGGAGAAAGTCTGCTAAAGGTCGATTGTCAGGAGCGCCTAACCTACGTTTTAATAATGCTGTGTCTAAATGAAATAATGCCTTGTCGCCTTTAGAACGGATAATGCCGAATCCTTTGTTATCCACGCCACGCTCATAAAGAATGCCTGACAGGCGGTTTTCCGTTTCTGCTAGTTTATTACGTGCCACGACACGCTCATGTTCCAATATTCTCTTTTGTACAAGTTCTGCTCGGCGCGTCTGTACAGCAAAGTAGTTTTGTGCAAATGCTACTTGGGCTTTGCGGGGGTCTCCATTTTGTGCAATAAGATAACAAGCATATCGAGTCAGCATGTAGTCATTTACCTCACGTACAGAGCCAGAACCAAGCGTAACCATTTTGCTGACGTCAGCAAAATGGTATGTTGTTTCTTGACCAGCATTTTCACATGCTGTTTTTGCTTTCTCTATGATATTCTCAAAGTTACGCCATTGAGCATAACCCAATAAGGTGGATAGTTCTCTTGCACTCCAGCATTCCACTCCTTCGTATTCATTAGCAATGGCTTCAAATTGCTGGAATAGTTCTATTATTTCTTCGGCTTTCATTATATTTTCTTATGACGGATTAATATTCTCGTATAGATTCGTTTTAATTCTCCTTGATTTTCTGTGTAGAATGCAGGGCCTCCATTTAACTTTCCTAATCTATTCTTTATAATATCCATATTTGCACAATTAAGATTAAATCCTATAATCTCGAACTGTTCAGGATTATATTTATCCATGAATGTAATAGGAACTCCCATTATACCGTCATAATCCATTGGGATAAATTCTGTTTTTGCGACCTCAATGGCATCATAATTTATATAATGAGGATACTCTTCTGGCGTATAATGTTTATATAAAATTAAATCTTCATGTCTTTCATTGTAGTCTAAGTTTGTAAACCACCTCACGCCTTTTACTCTTATAAATTTTTTGCCATTCTCATCGATTCCGCAGCTAGATGCATTTAATTCGTAATCGTCTGGTACACAAAACTTCCTATCTCCACTATGAATACTTGCTCCAAGCCATATTTTATTATCTTGAATAAGTGGAAATATTTCTTTGTAAGTAATTGCATTTTGATTCCCTATAATTATAAATTTCTTATTATATTCCATTAGTTGGGCTACATATTCTCATAAATAATGAGAATGGAGGATTGGTAACTACGATGTCTGCTTCTTTAAGCAATTCTATACACTCTTTACTTCTAAAGTCACCATCTCCTTTCAGAGGCATTACTCCTATTTCATTTACATCCGGGATATGATTTCCATTCTTGTCACCTTCGTAAATTAGATATACAGCCTGCTCACTTTGATTTTGGCTGAATAAATCCATATTTTGGTTCTTATAACATGTGGTAATCAGTTTTTTCAAACCAAGGAACTCAAAGTTATATGCGAAATATGTAAAAAAGTTACTTATCCGCGGGTCGTCACAGTTGCATAATACCGTTTTACCGCGAAAATGTTCACGATAGTGTTTCAGTTCTTTATTGATATCGTCAAGTTGGGTATAAAATTCATCCTTTTTCGCTTCTTTAGCCTTATCTATATTTCTTTTTGCCATACTTTTACATGCTTTTATTTAATAATTCTCTGATATCCACATTTAGCAATCCTGCAATTTTAGACAAAGTTGCTAAATCTGGTTGGATCTTATTGGAGCACCATTTAGAAATGGTGGAATGGTCTTTTCCAAGTTGTTCAGCTAACCACTTTCCTGTTTTGTTCTACTAATACGACTTTTATTCTATTCAAATTTTCCATTATAGACCACATTATTGGTATTTGTTTACAAATATAGTGTTTATATATGAAATAAACATATATAGCGGAAATATTTTTTCCATACATTACCATCTTATTTTACGTTGTTTTTTCTTTTTCTTCTTTCTTAAATAATCGTCCGGATAATCTTCATGTTGTTCCGATTGAGGGTTCGGTGTGAACAGGCCTAAAGAACTGCTGTATAATTCATTGCCATGCGATTCTTGCTGATAGGTCGGTTCACTCCAGCTACATGTTTTTTTGTTTCCGAATGTGACAGTGTCTTTAATGCGGCATCTATCTTGGAATAGCAGGACTGTCTGTTTATCTTGGAGCCGCTGAAGAAATAGCTGTTCCTTGTGAACACGATACCCTGTACTTTATCGGATTTTCCCTCGTATTTGAACCGTATATATACTTCTTTTCGTTTAAATGGGCAATCGGTTCTTTCTGCTTCCTGACTTCTGACATGTTGTTATATTATGATTATTTTTTGATAAGATGCAGACTTGTCGCAAAAAATATTATATGTGAACTTATACTAGTTTATCTCATTAATTTATAATCTCAGACTTCTCACGTTCTGATGCATTTTTTATAGCCGTTTTTGTGTGTTTAGTGAAAAACAAAAAATCCTGATTTCGAAATGAAATCAGGATTCTTTTTGTTGTGAGTGGTACCACCAGGAATCGAACCGGGGACACAAGGATTTTCAGTCCTTTGCTCTACCAACTGAGCTATGGCACCATCGTTATTGCTTGATTGCGGGTGCAAAGATATGCCTTTTTTGTTAATCATACAAATTTTTGAGCATTTTTTTTGAAAAAAATGCACGAGTTTCAAAAAAATGCTTTACCTTTGCACTCGCTTTTAAGGCATCGGGATTTAGCGCAGTTGGTAGCGCACTACGTTCGGGACGTAGGGGTCGCTGGTTCGAGTCCAGTAATCCCGACCAAAAGAGGTCAACAGGTTGGAGACAGCATGTTGGCCTCTTTTGGTTTTTGAAACTTTATTAAAGTTGGATATTTGGACAGAAAGACACAATAATTTTGTATATTTGTATGCCCGTTGTATCATTACGGGGGCATGGCTTGTGCTTTAAGCATGATGATTAAAATGCTGAAGCCGGTGGAGTGGGTGTCTTTATAATATAAAGTATGTCTTTGCCCGGACGGCAGTCGGTTTGCTGCGACAGGCATAACAGGGCTGACAGACTTATAAATAATATTGCAGGTTATGAAAATATCGGTTATTGGTGCCGGTGCCATGGGTGGAGCCATGGTGGAAGGCTTTGTCAAGTGCGGGATGTTGGCGGCAGCCGACATCATTGTTTCGGCTCCTCATGAAGCGACGCTCGAGCGCTTTAAAAGTCTCGGAGTTAATGTTACTACAGACAATAAAGCAGCGGCAGCTGCAGGCGATGTGGTGTTTGTCGTGGTGAAGCCATGGCTGGCAGAGCAGGTGATAGGCGAAATACGGCCGGCTGTTGATTACAGTCGGCAGACCATTGTGTCGGTTATGGCCGGCGTGAGCGGCAGTCAGCTTAAGGAATGGCTTGGCGGAACAGACGGAAAGCTGCCCCGGCTGTTTATCGTGATACCCAACATAGCCATTGCCGTGAAAAGCTCGATGACGTTTATCGTTCCGGTTAATGCAGATGAAGAAGCCACGGCTGTAATGGCTGCCTTGTTTGACTCAACCGGATTGCAGATGGTTACGGAGGAGCGGCTGCTCGGAGCTGCCACTACGCTTGCATCGTGCGGCATAGCCTATGCAATGAGGTATGTCAGGGCTTCGACAGAAGGCGGCGTTGAACTTGGATTTAAGGCGCATGACGCACAGCGGATAGTGATGCAGACGATGAAGGGAGCCGTAGACTTGTTGCAGGCCAGCGGCAGTCATCCGGAAGTTGAGATAGACAAAGTTACTACGCCCGGAGGCATGACGATACGCGGACTTAACGAAATGGAGCATGCCGGATTTACGAGTTCTGTGATACGCGGGCTGAAAGCCGGAATGTCGAAATAAGACCGAAACTTCAAAATGAATTTCTGATAACAGTGAAACCTGTATATTAGATAAATTATAATGCAAGTTTTATCCGTAATTTACGGATTGTAGAATATTTCGCTATTTAAGTTTCTTATTTTTCAAATTTAATTGTTACTTTTGGCAAGTTATATTTGGAGCCTGTGCAAAGGTGAAGATAAGAAATGCTCATGGCGGATGCTATGCCAAAGTCTCTGTCGGGATTAGCCGAAAGGCACTTGTCGCTTAGCCTTGTGAGTATGCAGCCGGTTTGCTCTTTGTGGGCGATGAGGCTGTGAACGTTGAATATTTTAAGGCAACAGAATCTGATTTGTTGAGCAGGTGTAAGACGATACGACATCTGCCATGCGTGATGCGCAGGCCTCTTGTCGCACTTTGCAGAATACAGGACTGCAAATCTGCTACACTGTCTGACGGAAAGTCAGACGTTTTTATGAACTTTCAGGTATTAGGGAAATTTTTAATAAAAAGATATGAATACATTTATAAACGTAGAAGATATCGGCAATCTGCAGCAGGCACTTGCCGAAGCACAAGAAATAAAGAACGACCGCTTTAAGTATCAGCATCTTGGCAAGAACAAGACGCTGATGATGATTTTCTTCAACAACAGTCTGCGCACACGACTCAGCACGCAGAAGGCAGCCATGAATCTTGGCATGAACGTGATAGTGCTCGACGTAAATGCCGGTGCGTGGAAGCTGGAGACAGAGCGCGGAGTAATCATGGACGGCGACAAGAGCGAGCACCTGCTCGAAGCCATTCCGGTGATGGGTTGCTATTGTGACCTTATCGGTGTGCGCTCGTTTGCAGGCCTGACCGACCGCGAGTATGATTATGCCGAAACCGTGCTCCATCAGTTTATCAAGTACAGCGGCCGTCCTGTGTTTGCCATGGAAACGGCAACGGTGCATCCTCTTCAGGCTTTTGCCGACCTAATAACCATTGAGGAGCACAAGACAAAAGCCCGTCCGAAGGTTGTTCTGTCATGGGCACCTCATTGCCGTGCATTGCCGCAGGCCGTTCCAAACTCGTTTGCGCAGTGGATGAACGCTGCCGACGTAGACTTTGTTGTCACTCATCCCGAGGGTTATGAACTCGACCCGAAGTTTGTTGGCAATGCCCGTGTTGAGTACGACCAGATGAAAGCCCTTGAAGGAGCCGACTTCGTTTACGCCAAAAACTGGAGCTGTCCCGGCGTGACCAGTCCGGCTGATTACGGCAAGATATTAAGCAAGGACATGTCGTGGACAATAGACGCGGCACACATGGCCGTTACAGATAACGGCAAGTTTATGCACTGCCTGCCTGTACGCCGCGGTCTTATCGTAACAGACGATGTGATAGAAAGTCCTAATTCGCTCGTCATTCCAGAAGCAGCCAATCGTGAGATTTCAGCTTCTGTGGTAATCAAGCGAATGCTCGAGTCATTATAGAATTCAACATTTTAAATCATATTTGCTGACGGAGAATGCAGGCCGATGATGACAAGTCGGGTCTGCATTCTTTATGGCTACAACCGAAAATAGTTCAGGCATTTATATATTTAATACTCATTTTACTGAGTAAAAGGATATATTAAAAATAAAAATGGATAACATTGTCATACAGATGATCATACTCCTGCTGCTTGTAGTGGCGGGATTTGTTTCAAACAGATGCGGACTTATGGGCGGCGATTTCGACCGTAAGTTGTCAGGTTTTATTATCAACGTGTCGTGTCCCTGTCTTATCATATCGTCAGTGATGGGCGACGTTTTTCCCGACCGGGGCATGATATTGCCATTGCTCGGCGTAGGCATGATTACATATGTACTGCTGTTTTTGATAGCCTATTTCCTTCCACGCTATTTTGTCCGCAAAGCCGACTGTCGCGGAATGTATAGTTTTATGCTTATGTTTGCCAACGTTGGTTTTATCGGCTATCCCGTTGTGGCATCAATCTTTGGCAGCCAGGCCGTATTCTATGCCAGCCTGCTCAACATACCCAACACACTTTTCATCTTTATTGTCGGTCTGTCGTTTGTCCTTGGAAGCACAGACGGACACAAGTTTAATGTCAGCACGCTGTATTGTCCGCCAATGGTGGCGTCTTATGTCTCGATAGTTATAGTGGCCCTTGGACTTGATTCTATACCGAGGGTTGTGTCTGAGCCGTTTCATCTTTTGGGAGGCATCACCGTTCCGGGAGCGTTGCTTGTTATCGGCTCTTCGATGGCCCAGATGGATACCCGCCATATACTCGGCACAAGGTCGGTCTATGTCATGTCGGCCTTCCGTCTCTTGATAATCCCCGTAGCCATATATTTCCTGTTGCGCCTTTGCGGAGTAGACGAGACAATCAACCGCATCAACACCGTGCTTATTGGCATGCCGGTGGCCTCTTATGGCACGATGTTTTGCCTGAGATACGGGCGCGATGAGAGCGAGATGGTTGAGGGCACGCTGATCACTACCATTCTTTCCGTTGTCACCATACCTTTGCTTACGCTGATATTTTGATGCGCAGATGTTGACCGGTGTGAATGAAATATTATGTCTTTGATATCAATTTTGTGATAAAAAAGCTGTTTTTGCGTATGCTTTAAATTTTAAAGCATTATTTTTGCGCCTAAAAAGAATATCTGCTTATGGAAAAATATGCTGTTCTGTCGGCCGTTGCCAGGGGAAATTTCTGGGAGCGGCTGTGCCATCTCTACATGAAGACGGGCGATTATGTTGATATGGAGAATCTTGAAAACCGCCATATCGTTTATGTTAAGGTGTTTCTTAGCGACATCCGCAACCAATATGCCGCTCTGCTCGAGTCGCAGCTGTGGCACGACTATCTTTCGCATGTGCCGTGTTCCGTGGTAGGGCAGGCTCCGCTTGACGGATCGAAGGTTTCGCTTCTTGTATGCACGTCAGATGCTTCGTCGGCTTCTTCGTTTTGCAGTTTAAGGCTCTGCGGGACCGACCTGGCCGGTAAGGATGCCTATGGGCAGGCTGTGGCTCTGTTCGAAAAGTTTGTCGGCTCGGCTCATCTTGCCGATGACGCTTCAGGAGTTGGCTGCCTGCGCGTGTGGCTTTATGTGGCTGATACTGACGGCTGTCTTGATGCTGTTGAGAAGGCACGCGACGACGTGTTTGGGCGTCATGGCATTGATGCCGGCAAATTGCGTATGGCGGTTACGGTTGTTGGCGGAGTAACACATGCCGACGGAGCCGTGGTGGCTCTCGACTATCTGTCGTTTGGTGGCGATGCCAAGGCTGTCGTTCCTCCTTGCTCTGATGAAGGCTCGGCAAAAGATGGGGCTGCCGCAGGCTATGGCTGTATAGACCTTGGCGTAGATTTAGGCAGCGGATTGCGTGTTGACATCCCGCCGTTCGTACTTCCTTCTGCGACTGATGCCGACATGAGTCAGCTCGATGTGCGCCAGTATACCGGACAGATTCTTGGCGACATGGGCGTAAGGCTTAAGCGCTACGGTCTGACGATGAACCACGTAAGTTGCTTTGTGGCTTATCTTCGTGACTTTTCTGACTATACCGATGTCGACCGTCTGCTCTCCATGGCTTTCCCTTATGTGCCTCACGTCATTGTATGTGCCGACGGAGCCGGCGGCTGCTTGCCGGTGATGATAGAGAGTGTTGCTGAGAGGCCTGCTGAGGCCTGACACGGGGCCTATCTGTCATGTACAGCGACATTTACGTCTGTCACAATGTCTGTATATACGGAATATTTGTGAATAATCAATGATTTTTATTAAAACAAAGGCATTTGTCGCTTTTTTTGCTTATGTTTGCATAACATATTATGCCTGCTTTGCCGGGCATTTAAGAGTTAGGAGATAAAAAAGAAATCATAAAAATAACAAAACCGAAAAGAAAAAATGAACGAAGAAAGATTGTATGATCTCATACGCGAGAAAGAAAACATCGCGTCGGTAGCCTTCCCGTCGCTTATGCGCAAGGTTTACGTGTGGATGACTCTGGCCCTTGTCATAACAGGCTTTGTGGCTTATGGCGTGGCCTCAAGTCCCGGCATAATAACAGCTCTGGTGTCTAACAAACTGCTGTTCTGGGGCTTGTTCATAGCCGAGCTGGCTTTGGTATGGACTGTTTCGGCACGCATCAACCGCCTGTCGCTCACCACAGCCACACTGCTGTTTATCCTTTATTCAGCCCTCAACGGAGCCACGCTGTCGCTTATTCTGCTCGTATATACAATGCAGTCTATTGCCAGCGTATTCTTTATCACGGCCGGCACGTTTGCCGTTATGGCAGCCATAGGCTATTTCACCAAGGCCGACCTGTCTTCATTGGGCAAGATACTTATGATGGCCCTTATAGGTCTGATCATTGCCACTGTGGTCAACGCCTTCCTGCTTAAGAGCGGCGGCTTCAGTCTTATACTTAGCTATGTCGGCGTACTGATTTTTGTCGGTCTTACAGCCTACGACACTCAGAAGATAAAGCAGATGCTGATTATGGCAGACGATGTTAACGAGGAGACACAAAAGATAGCCCTTTTAGGCTCGCTTTCGCTCTATCTCGACTTTATCAACCTTTTCCTTTATCTGCTCAGGATATTCGGAAACAGCAGAGAATAAAAGATTCATCAGTTGCGCCTTTTGATGGTGCAAATTATAAGTGTTGAAGCAGGATGCAGTTGTACATCCTGCTTTTTTGTTGAATATATATTCAGAAATATGTGAAAAATAGTTCTATTGGCGTATTTTTATACAAAAATATTTGTATATATACGTGAATGGTTGTATATTTGCAAACATAAATGAATAAATATACAGACAAATGAAATCAAAGAACGGTAGATTACAGACTTTGCGTATGCTTATCTCGAGCCAGGAGCTTTGTTGTCAGGACGAGGTGCTCAAGGCTCTTGAGAAAGAAGGCTACAAGGTTACGCAGGCCACGTTGAGCCGCGACATGAAACAGCTTAAGGTGGCAAAGGCTACAAGTTTGAGCGGCAAATACTTCTATGTGCTGCCCAACGAGACGATGTATAAGCGCGTGTCGAGCCCTAAGACGGCTGCCGAGATGCTGCTTACGTCTGGATTTATGTCTATCAACTTTTCTGGCAACATGGGCGTTATTAGGACACGTCCGGGCTATGCCAGCAGTCTGGCTTACAACATCGACAACAGTGGCATACCATTGATATTGGGCACTATTGCCGGCGATGACACTATTTTTATTGTCATAAAGGACGGTGTGAGGCACGGAGACATTGTGGCCGAGCTGCGCAACGTCATTCCTGACATAAAATAAAGGTGGCAATAGATAATAAATAACAGAAACTTTTTAATATAAACAATGTATCAATGCCGGTTTCGTCCGGTCTTTCCCGTGCCTCATTTGGTTCGGGCAGGGACTTGACATCCTTTACGGCAGAAACGTTATAATGATGAAAGAAATTGAAGTAATGGTGGCTGATGCGTCACATGAGAAATATGTTGACACCATTCTCGATACAATGGCGGCAGCCGCCAAGGTGCGCGGAACGGGTATTGCCAGCCGTAGCCATGAGTATCTGGCAACCAAGATGAGAGAAACCAAGGCCGTTATAGCCCTGTGTGACGGAAGGTTTGTCGGCTTCAGCTATATTGAGACATGGGGCAACAAACATTATGTAACCACTTCGGGACTTATCGTTCATCCCGACTACAGAGGCATGGGCGTGTCTAAGCGAATAAAGGACATGACCTTCACGCTGGCCCGCACACGCTGGCCTAAGGCAAAGATATTCAGCTTGACGAGCGGTTCGGCCGTGATGCGCATGAACACGCAGCTGGGCTATCTGCCCGTAACCTTTGCCGACCTTACAGACGACGAGGCATTCTGGCGCGGATGCGAGGGCTGCATCAACGTAGACGTGCTGAAGCGCACGGGCCGCCGCTACTGCATCTGCACAGGCATGCTTTACGACCCGGCCGAGCACGAGGGCGACAAAACTCCGATAGAGTTGCCCGCCAGCGTTATTGAGAGAATTAAAAGAATTGGAAACTGATTAAAAAAACATATTTGTTATGGCAGACAAGAAAAAAGTAGTTGTGGCATTCTCAGGTGGACTCGACACCTCTTACACAGTGATGAAACTATCGCACGACATGGGCTATGAAGTCTATGCTGCATGCGCCAACACTGGCGGATTCAGCGACGAGCAGCTCAAGCAGAACGAGGAAAACGCCTACAAACTGGGCGCAAAGGAGTATGTTACACTCGACGTTACACACGAATATTATGAGAAAAGTCTGAAATATATGATTTTCGGCAATGTGCTCCGCAACAACTGTTATCCCATTTCAGTGTCGTCAGAGCGCATCTTCCAGGCCATTGCCATTGCGCGCTACGCAAAGCAGATCGGTGCCGACGCCATTGCTCACGGTTCAACGGGAGCAGGCAACGACCAGATACGTTTCGACATGACGTTCCTCGTCATGGCTCCGGGCGTTGAGATTATCACGCTTACACGCGACAAGGCTCTGTCGCGCAAGGAAGAGGTCGACTATCTTAACGCTCACGGATATTTTGCCGACTTCACCAAACTGAAATACTCTTACAATGTTGGCATCTGGGGTACGAGCATCTGTGGCGGCGAGATTCTCGACTCGGCACAGGGACTGCCCGAAGAGGCTTACCTGAAGCACGTTACACGCAACGACGAGAGCGAGCTGCGCATAGAGTTCAAGAAGGGAGAAATTGTTGCCGTCAACGATGAGAAATACGACGACAAGGTTAAGGCCATACAGAAGATTGAGGAGATAGGTGCTGCTTACGGCATTGGCCGCGACTGCAACGTTGGCGACACTATCATCGGCATAAAGGGTCGTGTAGGCTTTGAGGCTGCCGCTCCAAAACTGATAATAGAGGCTCACCGCATGCTCGAGAAATATACGTTGAGCAAATGGCAGCAGTATTGGAAAGACCAGGTTGCCAACTGGTACGGAATGTTCTTGCACGAGAGTCAGTATCTTGAGCCTGTAATGCCCGACATCGAGGCTATGCTCACCAGCAGCCAGCGCAACGTAAATGGTACGGCCATACTGAAGCTCCGTCCGTTAGGTTTCGAATGTGTAGGTGTTGATTCGCCCGACGATCTGCTTAAGTCAAAACTTGGCGAGTATGGCGAGATGCAGCACGGCTGGACAGCCGAAGAGGCTAAGGGCTTCATAAAGGTGTTGAGCACTCCGCTGAGAGTTTATTACGGAATACACGAGGACGAGGAAAGATAACGGTATGATAGGCCGAAAATTATATTTGTCGGATAAAGACCGCAAGATTGCGGGCGTATGTGGCGGCTTGGCCGACTATTTCGGAATAGATTCTACCATTGTACGTATATTATGGGCTTTGGCCGTAATGGTGAGTTATGGCACAGGCTTCATTCTTTATCTCGTCTTTTGGCTTATCGTTCCACGAGAAAGAAATATACTTCCTTGAAAACTGCAATGATCAGAGTTGAGTGAATTTAGATAGAGTGAAAAGTGAACAATTCAAATGCTGAGTTGCTCTATAATGACAATAAAACTACAAAGCTATTGTTCTGTCGGATTTGTAACCCGACAGTATAAAGTATCAGGATCTGTGATCCGAAACTCATACCTATTAATAAAAAAGTAGGAAGTAGGCAAATTGAATTTAGCTTCACAGATTGTTGGCTCTTTATTTATAGCAACAAGGCATTTGACTTTAACTCCTAGCCAACTTGTTGGCGATAACTCCTCTAACTCCTTTAACTACTTTAAAATGATAAAAATCGGAATACTTGGTGCCGCCGGATATACCGGCGGAGAACTTATAAGATTATTGATAAATCATCCGCAGGCAGAGATTGTGTTTGCCAACAGCGAGAGCAACGCCGGCAATCCTGTTACTGATGTTCACGAAGGACTTTACGGCGACACGGATATGTGCTTCACGTCGGATATGCCGTTCGATAATGTAGATGTTGTGTTCTTCTGTTTCGGTCACGGCAAGAGCCGTCAGTTCCTTCAGGAACACGACATACCGGCCAGCGTCAAGATAATTGACCTCGCGCAGGACTTCCGTCTGGCTGAGCCGGGCAACGATTATGTTTACGGTCTGCCCGAAATCAACCGCGACAAGATAGCCAAGGCCAATCATGTGGCTAACCCGGGATGCTTTGCCACCTGCATACAGCTCGGTCTGTTGCCTGCCGCCGCCATGAAACTTATCAACGACGACGTGGCCGTTAATGCCATTACGGGCAGCACGGGTGCAGGACAGAAGCCCGGTGCGACAACGCATTTCAGCTGGCGCAACAACAACCTGAGCATATACAAGCCGTTCAGTCATCAGCATGTGCCCGAGATTAGGCAGAGCCTCACGCAGATGCAAGGCTCGCTCGATGCCGACATCGACTTCATCCCTTATCGCGGCGACTTCGCCCGTGGTATCTTCGCCACTTGCGTAGTGAAGACCGACGCTCCGGCAGATGAGATAATAGAAGGCTACAAGTCGTTCTACAAGGACGCCCCCTTCACTCATTATGTCGACAAGGCCATCGACCTGAAGCAGGTTGTAAACACCAACAAGTGCCTCGTTCACTGCGACAAGTTCGGCAACAAGCTTCTCATCACTTCATGCATAGACAATCTCCTTAAAGGTGCCGTAGGTCAGGCCGTTCAGAACATGAACATCATGTTCGGAATTGACGAAACAGAAGGACTAAGATTAAAACCAACGGCTTTTTAAGTGAAGAGTGAAGAACGAAGAGTGAAGAATTCAATAGCTTAATTCACATAATGGACATGGGTACTAAAATAATAAACGAATATAACCGCAGCGATTCACCTTTACATCGGAAAAGTTATGAATTTTCGATACGGATAGTCAATATGGTGAAGTATATCAAATGTTCTGCCAAGGAATATGCGCTTACCAATCAAGTGCTTCGCTCTGGTACGGCAATTGGAGCATTGGTGAGAGAAGCCGAGTTCGCTCAAAGTTCTTCTGACTTCATAAATAAGCTGTCAGTAGCATTGAAAGAATGTAACGAAACTTTTTATTGGTTAAATCTTCTTAGAGATACAGATTTTATCAATGACAAGGAAGCCGAAAGTATGTTGCAAGACTGCAACGAACTGACTGCCATATTGGTGGCATCAGTAAAAACGGCAAAACAAAGAAATAATAAATAATATGGTGAAAAACGAGGTGAATCAATCATAACAAAGCAATTGAATTCTTCACTCTTCGTTCTTCACTCTTAACTTAAAAAAATGAACTTATTCGACGTTTATCCATTATTCGACATTAACATAGTAAAAGGTCGTGGCTGTTCTGTCTGGGACGACAAGGGACAGGAGTATCTCGACCTTTACGGCGGTCATGCCGTTATAAGCATTGGCCACTGCCATCCGCATTATGTAGAGAAACTCACAGAACAGCTCAACGCTCTCGGATTTTACAGCAACTCTGTTGTCAACGACCTTCAGCGTCAGCTTGCCGAAAGACTAGGCAAGGCGTGCGGCTACGACGACTATCAGCTGTTCCTGATCAACAGCGGAGCTGAGGCTAACGAGAACGCGCTGAAGCTGGCTTCGTTTAAGACGGGACGCACGCGCGTGCTGTCTGCCTCAAAGGCGTTCCACGGACGCACCTCGCTTGCCGTTGAAGCGACAGACAATCCTAAGATTATCGCGCCCATCAATGCCAACAATCACGTAACTTATCTGCCTCTTAACGACCTTGAGGCATGGGAGCGCGAACTGGCTAAGGGCGACGTCTGCGCCTGCATCATAGAGTGCATACAGGGCGTGGGCGGCATAAAGCTCGCCACAGAGGAGTTTGCCAAGGGACTTCAAGCTGCCTGCCGCAAGTATGGTGCCGTGCTGATATGCGATGAGATACAATGCGGCTACGGCCGTTCGGGCAAGTTCTTCGCTCATCAGTGGCTCGGCATACGTCCCGACCTTATCACTGTGGCCAAAGGCATAGGTAACGGCTTCCCCATGGGTGCCGTACTTATCTCGCCCGACTTCAAACCCGAATACGGACAGCTCGGCACAACCTTTGGCGGTAACCATCTGGCGTGTGCTGCTGCTCTTGCCGTGCTCGATGTTATGGAGAGCGAGCATCTTGTAGACAATGCGCATGAGGCAGGCGAATATCTCATGGCTAAGCTGAAAGAGTTACAGGTTACGGAGAAGCGCATCACCGACGTGCGTGGTCGTGGCCTCATGATAGGCATCGACCTCGACATGCCTCACAAGGCGCTGCGTCAGAATCTTGTTTACACTCAGCACTGCTTCACGGGCTGTGCCTCAACAAACATTCTCCGTATTCTTCCGCCCCTGTGCTTCACAAAATCCATGGCCGATGATTTCATCGGACGTCTCAAAAAGGCGTTCGCCGAGATTTAGGCTTAATGTGGATTTATGGTTAATCATTATAGTAATAAATGCTTCATCCTAGGGCAGCCGACATCTTCGGCCGCCCTTTTTTGTTGAAATAAAACAGTGCTGTATTTCATGCTGGAGTTAAAGGAGTTAGAGTAGTTATCGCCAATAAGTTGGCTAGGAGTTAAAGTCAAATGCTTTGTTGCAATAAAGTAGTTCAGCAATTGGATTTTTCACTTTTCACTCTTAGCTTTTCACTTTCGTCAGAAAACATATTAGTTTACGACTAAAAAACGGCCCACTTTTGCATCAAAAGTGGCCCATTTACGACCCGTAAACGATAGGTTAATGATTTGAAACTAATACGCATGATTTTACTTACAGTTACTCTTTAATCTGTATTCTTTTTGCGTTTATGTTAATCATAATCCGTGATTTTCCTTTCAGTTTTTGGACTTTGTCAAAATTTATTCTACTTTTTGATGTCGCCCAATTTGATTTGATTTTAGCTGACTCACCATGTCAATGTTCTTAAATCTTTACATTGTGCTGATTTACTGGCTTTGTAATGATTTGAAAATCAGTTTGTTGTAAACATCTAGTGTGATGTCTAGCGTGTTAAAATTTGCATTCTCTTTCAAGATGTGTTATCTTTGCATAAGAAAAGCTGCATCTCGGCATAACATTCAAGCAAGCTTGATGCTTCTGCTCTCGATTTGCATTATCTCTGCATAAGATAAGCATCCGGCTGTATAATATTATAGTGTCAGCAAAAGTTGCTTTATGATTAAGCCGGACGGCGTAAGCAAAATAAATTAGGATAACAAACAAAAACGTAAATATCATGAAAGATACACAGACACAGATTGAATTCAGGATTCGCGCCTATGGCCGCACAGAATTAGCCCAGCTTTATTGTCCCACACTGACTCCCGGTGCCGCCTACCGCAAGCTCCGTCAGTGGATAGCTCTAAGTCCCGGCCTCACCGCCCGTCTCGAGACGTTAGGCAGCGGCAAGTCGCGCACATGGACACCTGCCGAGGTAAAAGAGATTGTTGAGGCGTTGGGGGAGCCGTAAACAGATTCTTTGTGTAGCATATATTTATTAATAAAATATTGATGTATAATCCAATAACTTGGATGTTATTTATGGAGAATTTCCTTGTCTTATTATAGTTTAAAAATATTTCTATGCGATTAAAACAGTGGCATAAATGGCTTGTTTAAAGCTATTTTTGATGCGTTTTGAATATGTTAAAAAATAATTTTTATGAAATATTTTACCATTCAGAATAAAAAAGATAACTTTGCGATAAATTCAACCAGACAACAGGCCTGTAGAAACATTGTCCTGTCTGTTTCAGTGTTGTAGAATAAGTAAAAGTAAATACGACTGATAGTAAAAACATAAAAGATAGTCGGTCGTGTTTAGAGTTGTGCATCATTAGTTGGATATGTTGTATCTTGATAAAGTTGCTGCATTATTCTGCATTCATTAAAGGTGTACGACATCGCAAAACAATAAATTAGATGCTATGGCAAAGAAAAAACAAACAGTTAACGAACCTTTGGAAAAACAGCTTTGGAAAGCGGCAGACAAATTGCGTAAGAATGTTGATGCTGCTGAGTATAAGCATGTTGTGCTGGGATTAATATTCTTGCGATATATTTCTGTTTCGTTCGAAGATTTATATAACAGGCTGAAAGATGAGGTGAGTCTTGGTGCCGACCCTGAAGACCGTGAGGAGTATAAAGCCGAAAATGTGTTTTATGTTCCGGCTGAAGCCCGTTGGAGTACGTTGGTGTCAAAGGCTAAAGACCCGATGATAGGTAAGATTATCGACGGGGCTATGGATGCAATAGAAAAAGACAACCCGTCACTAAAAGGTGTTTTGCCAAAAGTTTTTGCCCGTCCTAATCTTGACCCTACCAGTTTGGGCGAACTTATAGATTTGGTCGGCAACTGCACTCTCAACGCATCTACCAACAGCGCCGACCTGCTGGGACATGTGTTTGAATATTTCCTTGGCGAATTTGCGCTGGCTGAAGGCAAGAAGGGTGGACAGTTCTATACTCCGCGATGCGTTGTGGAGCTGCTTGTCAATATGCTTGAACCTTATAAGGGCCGTGTGCTCGACCCCTGTTGTGGTTCTGGCGGAATGTTTGTACAGAGCGAGAAGTTTGTCAAGGAGCATCAGGGCTTGGTTGATGATATATCTATCTACGGACAGGAGAGCAACCAGACAACATGGCGACTGTGCAAGATGAACCTTGCCATACGCGGCATAGACTCATCACAAGTGAAATGGAACACCGAAGGCTCGTTCCTTAACGACGCCCACCGCGACGTAAAAGTAGATTATGTCTTGGCAAACCCGCCTTTCAATGACAGCGACTGGAGCGGCGACCTGCTGCGCAACGATGGGCGATGGCAGTATGGCATACCACCCGTTAGCAGTGCAAACTTTGCATGGATACAACATTTCATCTATCATCTTGCACCTAACGGGCAGGCCGGTTTCGTCTTGGCTAAGGGTGCGCTTACATCAAAAATAGGCGGCGAGGGCGACATCCGCAAATCGCTTGTTGATGCCGGACTTGTTGATTGCATAGTTAACCTTCCTACAAAACTGTTTCTCAACACTCAGATTCCGGCTTCTCTATGGTTCATGAGCCGTAACAGACATGCTCACGGACAGTTCCGAGAGCGCAGCCAGGAGATATTATTTATAGACGCCCGCAATATGGGACACCTTATCAACCGCCGCACACGTGAGTTCTCTGCTGATGACATAAAGCTGATTTCAGACACATATCATAATTGGCGTAAAGAAGGAGGTAAGTATCAAGACGAGGCAGGCTTCTGTGCGTCTGTGCCGTTATCGCGCGTTGCAGAGCTTGATTATGTGCTCACTCCCGGCCGTTATGTAGGTTTGCCGGATGAAGAAGACGATTTCAACTTTGAAGAACGCTTCACAGCACTGAAGTCTGAGTTTGAGGAGCAGCTGAAAGAGGAAGAACAACTAAATAAATTGATATTGGAAAATCTAGCTAAAATAAAATAATTTTTATGAGCATGGAAAATATTAAAAAACTGGATAATCAGGATGTAGAAATAGAAGATCTCAATGGAAATGAGTCGTCGGAAGTGATAACCAAACCATTTAATCCTAATGATATAGATGTGGATATATCTACAGTGAATTTAGGCTCATTGATAGAACAATTAGAAAACGATGAGATAGACTTACAGCCTGATTTCCAGCGTGCGGCAGATGTGTGGAATAATGTAAAAAAGAGTCGTTTAATAGAGTCTATTCTACTCGGCCTTCCATTACCTTCTTTTTATTTTAGTGAAGATCCAAGAAGTCAAAAACTTTCCATTATTGATGGCCTACAACGAATCTGTGCAATAAGAGATTTTATATTGAAGGAAAATGATCCTTTAAAGTTGGAGGGACTACAATTCCTGAAAAATTTTGAAGGCATGACATATTCGCAATTGGCGCGTCCTGAAGTGAAGCGTATTAAATCGCTTAAGATCACTATGAATACATTGCGTAAAGGAACTCCATTAGATGTAAAATACATAATATTCCAACGTGTTAATACTGCTGGAGAACCTTTAACGCCACAAGAAATGCGCCATGCATTAAATCAGGGGCCAGCAGCAGTATTTATAAAAGAACTGGCAAACATGGAGTCCTTTAAAAAAGCCACCAATTATTCCGTAAAGAGTAAACGAATGCAAGATCGGGATTTTGTAAACAGATTTATAGCATTCTTTATAGGCTATAAGGACTACATGGGTGACTTGGATATGTTCCTTAATGATAAAATGGGAGAGTTGAATAAAATGACGTCTGTACAGAGAAATGAGATACGTATCTCATTTGATAAATCAATGGAATGCTGTTATCAGATATTCAAAGATGATACATTCCGGAGAAGATACAATATTACCGATAGGAGAAAGCCTATATCTAAATCAGTATATGATACATTGAGTGTAAATATTGCTTGGTTAAGTGATAATGAACGTGAATTGCTCCTTAATAAATCAGAAGAATTTAAATCTGGAATGATTCGTTTGTTTAATAATGAAAGATTTAATTCTTCTATATCTACTGGAACAGGACAAAAATACAATGTTGAGGTAAGATTTTCGATGGTAAAATCACTAATAAAAGAAATAATAAGTTTATGATAACCAATTTGAGTATAAATAATTTAAAACTTCATGATCATACAGATTTGGAATTAAAAAGACTGACGATCCTTACAGGTATGAACGGTATGGGAAAATCAACGGTTGTACAGTCGTTGATATTGTTGCGTCAGTCTTTTATGATGAATGATTTGGATTCCGGCTTGAATTTAAAAGGTGATTTGTGTGATGCCGGTATATCGGGAGAACTGGCTTGTCAGGCTTCAACGGAACATACCTTACAGATAAACATGGAGTTTTTAGGACAAGCTGATTTGAATTTTTCATTTGAATATCCTGATAATATTATGGACACTTTGTTGCCTGGAATAGAAGAGAATGAAACATCTAAGGCAGTATTGTCTAAATATTCATTATTTAATGAAAAATTCCAATATATAAGTGCCTTCCGATTCGGCCCACAAAAAAGTTATAATCGAGATACGTCATTGGTGGTAACTAAGAAACAAATCTCTAAGATTATGGGGCAATGCGAATATGCTGTGCACTTTCTTGAACAATATAAGAATCAAGATATTCCAATAAAAGAACTTGCTATTACAGGTGACGATGATATCATTCCTGACTATAGACTTGTGGTACAAGTAGAACGGTGGTTACGTTTGGTTTCACCTAATATCAAAATTAATATTGAGCCTGCGGGAGAAGATTTTAAATTGAAATACAGATTCAGCCGCAATGAAAATACTATTACTGAAGAGATTACTGCATTGAACACAGGTTTTGGTATCACTTATGTATTGCCTATTCTTATTGCAGTATTGAGTGCAGATAAAGATGCTATTATATTGATTGAGAATCCTGAAGCACATTTGCACCCCAAAGGACAGGCAGTGTTGATGGAATTGATTTCAAAAGCGGTAGCCCAAGGTATACAAATCATCATAGAATCGCATAGCGATCACATCATTAACGGCAGTTTGGTGGCTGTAAATAAAAAATGGATTACTCCAGATATGCTTTCCATATACTATTTTGAAAGGGAAGAACATAAGCATATAGCTCAATCACATAAGTTAGATATTTCAAAAACAGGACGCATCAGTCGTCCGCCGAAAGGATTTTTTGATCAGATAGACATCGATCTAAGAACATTAACAGGATTTTGATATGGAGCACAGCGAATTATTTCTATTACTGCCAAAATACAAGGAAGTAAAAGGACAACCAAATTATATTAATGAGAAAGATATAATGTCCGAGTCTGAAGTCTTGGATTTTATAGAAGGCATTAATAAAATATGTTGTTTCATAGAAAATGAGAATTATAAAGGTTATTATGATATAGACAATGTATTGGCATTTCTATATCCTATAAAAGAAATGGAAGACTGTTATCCTAATTTCATGACTCTTATGCGTAGAGTAATAATCAAATGGGGAGAGAATTGGCGGACTCAGAAAGTACAAAAGGATTCTGAATGTTATAAGTATTATTGTTTGCCGATAAAGGATGATACACTGTGTGAAATTACAGAGAGGAAATTTGTTTCTACGGATGAAAGTACATTTCTTTTGATTAATTACGATGCTTTTTCGTGCTCTTCTCAAACTGTAATGACAACGCGTAACCAGGACGGAGTGGAATTAGATGTCTGTGCTGCAGATATTAGTTATATTTAAAAATGGTATGAAACTAACCGTAGGCCTCAACGAGTTTTCAATCTGAATCCGAAACATGGAGAGAATGGTAAAGGAGCACATTCGAAACATGGCGGTAAAAAAGTCTCTGTATTAATGTGCAGTAGAGGTGAAGCAAGAGAAATGCTCTTAAAGGCTATTGGGACGGATCAGAAGGTGTTATATTTTTTTGATAAAAAGAATGAACAGTATGTTGAATTTAAACGTGAAAGTGAAAATACTTATCATGGTTTTCACTTAGATGTAGATGATGAAGAAAGAGTCCCAGATAATATAAAAAAAATGATTAAGAAACTGATATAATATAATAATAAAAGGAGATAAGTATCAAGACGAGGCTGGCTTCTGTGCGTCAGTGCCGTTATCGCGCGTTGCAGAGCTCGACTATGTGCTCACTCCAGGCCGTTATGTAGGTTTGCCGGATGAAGAAGACGATTTCAACTTTGAAGAACGTTTCATAGCACTGAAGGCTGAGTTTGAGGAGCAGCTGAAAGAAGAGGAACGTTTGAATAAACTTATTATGGAAAATCTGGCATCAATAAAAATCTGATAATACAATAATCATGAACGAAGAAAAAGATATACGTTGGATACAGCGGTTTCGTAATTTTCGCAGTGCGTTATACCGACTGGGAAAGGCTGTAGAGATAGTTACGGAACAGATTAACGAAGATGAAGAGGTGGACGACCTTCTGAAAGAAGGGCTCATACAACGCTTTGAATATACTCATGAGCTGGCATGGAAGGTGATGAAAGACTATGCCGAGTATCAGGGTTACACTGACATCAGGGGTTCGCGCGATGCTTTTCGTAAGGCATTCGATATGGGACTGGTTACTGATAAAAGCTGGATGGACTCGATAATAGACCGTAATCTGACATCGCATAATTATGACGAAGATACGGCAGAAGATATTTGTGAAAACATTGTGGATGTTTATTATCCGCTGTTTGTTAAGTTTGAAAAAGTTATGTTGCCGCTTTCCGGTATTGAGCCAACTCTGTTTTGATTATGCCATACGGACTTACAGACATAGAGATGCAGAAGATTATAGGCGTGTTTGCCGGCAATCCGCGCATAGACAGTGCCGTGCTTTATGGCTCGCGCGCTAAGGGGTGTTTTAAGCCTTTTTCTGATGTAGACATTACTTTGACAGGCGACAGCTTGTCAAGATCAGATTTAAGTCAGGTTTTGATTGAGATTGACGACTTGCTGCTCCCTTATCAGTTTGACATATCTTTATGGCACACTCTTAAAAATGAGGAACTGAAAGATCATATCGTGAGAAGGGGAATTGAGATATATAAAAAGTCAGAAGCAAAGTAGTCATTGTGCTGCAATATACGAAGAAGATTAATGAACTTAAACAAGACAGATAAAGAATTTATACGGGCTATCATAAAATACGACGGCAAAGCCCAATCTTTGGCAGACGTACTCAATAAGAGCCGGTTGCTGGAGAAAAGAGGCATTGGCATAGTGCTGCATTGTGGTAAAAATATCATATTTCTGCGAAAGGATATCTATGAAGAATGGTTCGACAGAAACGGCTTGGGATATGTCGAAGAACTACTTTCTCTTATAGACACCTTAATCAAGGAAAAATATATTAAACTTGTTTCGTCTGTTACTGACAATATTTTAGTTGTTGGTGCGAAAAAATCAAGAATGGTATGTCTTGATTTTATTTCTGTTAATGACAATGAGACAATCTGTCTTGCTGACCGAAATGAAAATTGGTTTGATGCATATAACCATCAGATGTATTGGCCTTGCAAATTTACTGATGATGAGCTTCATATCGGAAGTATATTTAACGTAGCATTTTCTGTAAACGAAGAACTGAGAACATTGGTTAAGAATAATTTTAAATCAGCAGAAGAAATTCGTTTCATAAAGCAGCAACGCTTAACTTGGATTTCTATCGCAGTGGCTGCTGTTCTTGGGCTTCTTGGAATAATATTTTAATGGTGTAAGTATGGGTGAATGGAAAGAATATAAGTTGAGAGAGATAATAAAAATAGTTGGTGGGGGAACTCCTAAAACCAGTGAATGTAGGTATTGGAATGGAAATATACCATGGTTATCTGTTGTTGATTTCAATAATGACAGAAAATATGTTTATGAAACAGAAAAACATATATCTATTGAAGGACTGAATAATAGTAGTACTAAAATTCTTTCAAAAGGAGATATTATAATTTCTGCCAGAGGAACGGTTGGTGCCATGGCAATGTTGGGAAAAGATATGGCATTCAATCAATCATGTTATGGAATACAACCTACAAAGTTGGTTGATAGAGACTATTTGTATTATTTGCTTTTTTCTTCTATTCAAGAATTGAAACACAATTCTCATGGAGGCGTTTTCGACACAATAACAAGGGATACTTTTGATACCATAGAAATATTACTTCCTCCATTATCAGAACAGAAACGCATAGCCTCTATTCTCGGTTCTTTAGATGATAAAATAGATTTGCTTCATCGTGAAAACGAAACTCTTGAAGCAATGGCAGAAACTTTTTTCCGTAAATGGTTTATTGAGGATGCAAAGGAGATTTGTAAAACCTGTAAAATATCAGATGTAATTGATTTCAACCCACATAGAAAATTATTCAAAGGAACAAATTCTCTATTTTTAGAAATGACAAATTTAAATATTTCTACATATTGTCCTAAAGCATGGTATAATAAAGAATTTACATCTGGAACAAAATTTATAAATGGAGATACTTTATTGGCTCGTATAACTCCTTGCTTAGAAAACGGGAAAACTGCATATATAGATATTTTGAAAGAAAAACAAGTTGGTTGGGGCTCAACAGAATTCATTGTCATGAGACCTAAATTAGGCTTGCATCCTTTTTTTGCATATATATTAGCTAAATATCAGGATTTTAGAGATTTTGCAGAGTCTTGTATGTCTGGTTCTTCTGGTAGGCAACGTGTTGATATTGAAAATTTAAAAAAATACGATTTTAGAATTCCCAATAAAAGAATTATTGATATGTTTAATGATTCTATTATTCCAATTATTTCTAAAATGAAAAATAATAACAACGAAATTTTCTCCCTAAGAAAAATGAGAGATATTTTATTGCACAAATTAATGTTAAATGAAATAAAATAGAATATATATGTTAGAAGAAAATAAAAACATTCCATTTTTGTCTTATCAAGAAGTTCTTAGTAAAATTCAGAATCAGGAGAATCATTTGTTAATAGCTAACGGATTTAATTATGGCTTAGGTGTCCATACTGGCTATTCAGATATTTTCAAAAAAATGCTGGATAGTAACTTTGGTATTTATAATGAAGCAAAAAAATATATTGAAGAATGTCACTATGATTTAGAATCTTTTTTAAAAAGAATGACAGATGATATTTCTAAAGATAATGTTTTCCTAAAGAAATACATCTGTAATAAAATAAAAATGGATTTTATGAAGGCTCTTCATGAAATAGTGAAGTCCCAAATAAAAAACATTTATGAAGAAAAGAATGAAGGAATATATATTTTACTTAAAGAATTTACTAACTATTTTACTCTAAATTATGACGCTTTCTTATATATGTTGCTACTAAAATATAAAACTACAGACAGTGACAACAATGCTCTTGCATTTGAACCAACTCTAAATTTCATTGAAGAAGATTTAGATGAAAGACAAAATAATATTTATACAGAGATAAAAGATGCAAGAGATAAAGGCGAGTTAGGAATAACAATAGAAAACAATATTACAAAAAAAGAAATGAGATTTTTGACAAAAAGTCAATTTGTTTCAACAATTAGTACATATAACAAAGATAGAAAAAAGAATTGGAAAACAAAAGATATTAATGAAGTTGTTAACAGAATTTGGAAAGAAGAAAAACGTAATTTGGTAATAAAACATGTTGATGACGGAAGCAGACAACTATCTTTGTTTGGTGATGATTTCATTTTCGATATAAATAGTCAAACCCAGAATTTGTTTTTCTTACATGGTGCTTTTCATATCTATAGAGCTGGTAAGTTTATAAAAAAATTACCCAAACTACAGATAAAGCTTTGTATGATAGATTAGAAGAATTACTAAATTCGGAAGATAAAGATATTGTATGTATTTTTGAGTCAACAGGCAAACTTGATTTAATACAAAAAAATTCTTATTTAAAGCATTGCTATGAGAAATTGGGTACTCTTTCAGGCAATATGGTTATAATTGGAAGTTCTTTAGCTGATAATGATAATCATATTTTTAGTAAAATAGATAAATCTCAAATAGAAAAAGTTTATATATCATCTTTACCAAAGGAATTGGATAGAAATTATAAACTTGCCAAAGAGAAATTTCCGAATACGGATGTTTATTTATTTGATGCTGATACAATCTCATACGAAAAACCTGAAGAATAGTCATGACAAAACTCACCGAATCCCAAATAGAAGATTTTGCCATTCAGCTTTTTGAGCAGCTTGGTTATAAATCGCTTTACGGCCCGGACATAGCTCCAGACGGCTTGGCAGCGCAGCGCACATCGTTTGAAGACGTTGTGCTGAAAGAAACGTTACAACGTGCAGTGCGCCGCATCAATCGCGACTTGCCGTCTGAAGTTTGCGACGACGCTGTAAATGAAGTGTTGCGCATAGCATCGCCTGACCAGTTGGCAAACAATGAGCAGTTTCACCGTATGCTGACAGAAGGGATTTCGGTATCAGTGAATCATGACGGCGGCGAAAGAGGAGAACTGGTTTGGCTGATTGACTTTGACAATCCGCTGAACAACGAGTTTACGGTAGTAAACCAATACACAATAATAGAAAACAGACGCAACAAGCGCCCAGACCTTATACTGTTTGTAAACGGTCTGCCGCTGGTGGTGATAGAACTGAAAAATGCTGCCAGCGAAGACGCAACGCTGCAAAGCGCCTTCAGACAGATAGAAACATACAAGGAGGCTATACCCTCGCTGTTTACTTATAACGCCTTGATAGTGATATCCGACGGACTGGAAGCCCGTGCCGGTTCATTGTCGGCTGGCTTCAGCAGGATGATGGCATGGAAGAGCGCCGACGGCAAGGCCGAGGCTTCGCATCTGGTAAGCCAACTGGAAGTGCTGATTCAGGGCATGCTCAACAAAAAGACATTGCTCGACCTTGTACGTTCGTTCACCGTGTTTGAAAAGACGAAGACAGAAGATCCGAAAACACGGATAACAACAATAAAGACAGTGAAAAAGGTGGCTGCCTATCATCAGTATTACGCTGTGAACAAGGCCATAGAGTCGACAATACGCGCAACGGGTATAAACACGCACGGCGAAGGAATGGCAAGCGAACCTCCCGCAGCTTACGGTCTGAGAGATGTCAATGAACAGCCCGTTGGCGACCATAAAGCAGGAGTGGTATGGCACACACAGGGTTCGGGAAAATCACTCTCTATGGTGTTCTACGTCGGTAAGGTAGTGCGCATATTGAACAATCCGACAATAGTAGTGATAACAGACCGCAACGACCTTGACGACCAGCTGTTCAGCACTTTTGCCGACTGCAAGCAGCTGTTGAGACAGACACCCGTGCAGGCGGAAGACAGAAACAAGCTGAAAAAACTTCTGCACGTGGCTTCTGGCGGAGTGGTGTTTACAACGATACAGAAATTTCAGCCGGAAAGCGGAAACGTGTATGAGATGCTGACCGACAGAAGCAATGTAATTGTAATAGCCGACGAGGCGCACAGGTCACAATACGGCTTTAAGGCAAAAATAGTGGAAGTAAAGAACGAAGCAGACGAGGTGATAGGCTCAGAAACGAAATACGGATTTGCCAAATATCTGCGCGACGCCCTGCCTAACGCCACTTATCTTGGATTTACTGGAACGCCTATCGAAACGGCAGACGTAAACACTCCTGCCGTGTTCGGTCATTATATTGACGTTTACGACATAGCCAAAGCCGTGGAAGACGGTGCAACGGTGCGCATATTCTACGAGAGCCGACTGGCAAAGGTTGAACTTAGCGACGAAGGCCGAAAGCTGATAGAGTCGCTCGACCGTGAGCTGGAAACAGAGAACATGAACGACGTGCAGCTGGCAAAAGCCAAGTGGACGCAACTGGAAGCACTGATAGGAAGTCCGTCGCGAATGAAGAACATAGCACGCGACATAGTTACGCATTTTGAACAGCGGCAGGAAGTGTTCGAGGGTAAAGGCATGATTGTGGCTATGAGCCGCAGAATTGCTGTTGAACTGTATGACGCAATCATAACTTTACGGCCGCAATGGCATTCGGATGACATCAGTCGCGGAGCGATAAAAGTGGTGATGACTTCTGCCTCTTCAGACAGTGTGGAGATAACACGCCACCATACCACCAAAGAACAGCGCCGCATGCTGGCAGATCGTATGAAGGATCCTGACGATGAACTGAAGCTCGTTATTGTGCGCGACATGTGGCTGACTGGTTTTGATGTGCCGTGCCTGCACACCTTATATATAGACAAGCCAATGCAGGGACACAACCTGATGCAGGCCATTGCGCGTGTAAACAGAGTTTATAAGGACAAGCCGGGCGGACTTATAGTAGACTATCTGGGCATTGCCTCCGACTTGAAGAAGGCGTTGTCGTTCTATTCTGATTCGGGAGGAAAAGGCAATCCGACGGAACAGCAGGATGAAGCCGTGGCAATTATGAACGAGAAGTTGGAAGTTGTGCAACATCTTCTTTACGGATTCGACTATCAGCCTTATTTTTCGGCAGATGTTTCTCATAAACTTTCGTTGATATTGCAGGCAGAAGATTTCATTCTCGGACTTGATGACGGCAAAAAGCGTTTTGTCAATGAAGTTAATGCGCTGTCGAAAGCATTTGCCATAGCCATTCCGCATGAAAGAGCCATGGCTGTAAAAGAGGAAGTGGCGTTCTTTCAGGCAGTGAAGGCACGCTTGTGCAAGTTTGATGCTACATCATCACACAAGACAAATGAAGAAATAGAGACGACAATCCGTCAGGTGATAGACAAAGCCTTGGTGTCGGAGCAGGTTGTGGACATCTTTGACGCAGCTGGAATAAAAAAGCCTGACATATCAATACTTTCGGAAGAGTTCCTTATGGAGCTGAAAGGCATGGAGCATAAGAATATAGCCCTTGAAGTGTTGCGCAAACTGCTTAATGACGAAATAAAGGCACGCATGCAACACAACATGGTGCAGGGAAAAAGTCTTATGGAAATGCTGGAAGCCTCGATTAACAAGTATCACAACAAGGTAATCACGGCCGTTGAGGTTATTGACGAGCTTATCGGCCTGAGCAAACAGATTATAGAACAAGACAAGATTGCACACGACCTTGGCTTGACAGAATATGAATATGCCTTCTATTCGGCTGTGGCTGACAATAAAAGTGCAGTGGAACTGATGGGCAAAGACAAGTTGAGAGAGCTTGCGGTAGTTCTGACGGAAACAATACGCAACAACGTGACCATTGACTGGGAGATAAAAGAAAATGTCAGGGCAAAGATGCGCGTTGCGGTTAAGCGACTGTTAAGAAGATTTGGATATCCGCCAGACATGCAGTTGCTGGCCACTGAAACGGTGATAAAACAGGCTGAAATGATATCGGCGGAGTTGGCCGGTTCGAATGGTAAATAACAGGAAATACGATCTTTTCATATAACTTTCTTATCCTTTACAACCAACAATCCTCTTAAACCTTTTGTAACCTGCAGCAATCTGCAAACGCGAAATTGGTTGTTGTATCTTTGCAATGTCGAAAGGAACAAGGCAGCACGGACATTAAAGCCATAGCCGGCAGGCGGAAATGAACGTAGCGGCAGTTCTGGAAGGCATGAGAGATAATAAACAAATAATGTATAACAACCAAAAAGAAAGGAAAGAAACATGATTAGGTATAAACTTTATCAGAACCGCAATTCAAACAGTAACACAAACGGTAAATGGTATGCACGCGCGGTGTGCGAGGAAACTTACGATACAGAGAAGCTGGCGGCTCACATGTCATCACACAGTTCGCCGTTCTCGGCCGGTGTTATCCACGGAGTGCTGAAAGACATGATAGCATGTATCAAGGAACTCGTGATGGACGGCAAGAACGTTAAGCTGGACGACTTGGCCATATTCTCGGCAGGTCTGAGAACATTGCCGGCAAACAGTCCCGAAGAGTTCACCGCCTCAGCCAACATCGACAGCGTACGCCTGAGAGCACGCTCAACAGGAGTGTTCCGCTCATCAGTGCTGACACGCGAGGCAAAGACCAAGCAGTTCTCACAATATACGGTAGGCGAGGGCAGCGAAGTAGAGATGCCGTAATGCAGTAGAGTGAAGCTGCCATAAACATTAAGAAGCTTACTTTCATTGTGTTAACCCAAATCTGGAGTTATGATTCTGCCTGTATTTCTGCCTTGTATTGAACAGACTTTCGTTTGATTTTTCGCAGGCACTTTTATAATTCATAATTAACAATTAGCTGGCGCTGAACTTCGTTTGCGCTTAGCACCTTGCGCCAAAAGAAACAAAAAGACGGATGGAAGCAGAAATACATAAAATAGACAAAGCTATATGCGGTCTGATGATGATTTGGGTTTTATAACGTTGACGGGCATTGGTCATGCAGATTTAAGCAGGCCGATGTCTGTCAACTTTGTTAATAAAACGGAAGCATGTCGTGAAGTATATCTTATGACAGTCAGACATTTAGCTCCTGCCTTGGCAGCCCCGGGCAGTTTGTGCGCCTGAATTTTTTATCGGTGCATTGATGTTGTTTACATCTATTTTTTATAAATTTGCCAATTGAAACACAGACAATTTTTATGATAAAGTTTAAGGATATAACAGAAGACGACAAGGAACTGATACAGAGTTTTACGCTTTGGGGCGAAAGACAAAACTGCGACCTGTCGTTCTCGAACCTGATAAGCTGGCGCTTTCTTTACAACACACAGTTTGCGATAGTGGACGACTATCTTGTGTTCCGTTTCTACATGGGACATCATCTGGCCTACATGATGCCTGTGCCACGGCCGAAGCGGCAAGAAGACGGTACGTTTAAGGTGGAGCCGTGTGACGAATGTTCGGTTAGCGTGATACGTGCCATACGCGACGACTCGATAGCCATGGGGCATCCGTTTCTGATGCTTGGCGTATGCAACTATATGCGCGACATCATTGAGGAGCATTTCCCCGACACGTTCGACATAAAGCCCGACCGCGACTTCAGCGACTATATCTACACACGCGACAAACTGATAAACCTTTCGGGAAAGAAACTGCAGAGCAAGCGTAACCACATAAACAAGTTTAAGAACCTTTATCCTGACTACAGATACCGCGAGCTTACGCCCGACCTTATTCCGCAATGCCTCGAACTGGAACGGCAGTGGCGCCGCACGTCGAAAGACGACAACGGAGATGTGCCCGATGAAGACCTATCAGAGGAACTGCGCTCTATGACGCGTGCGTTTAACCGATGGGATAGGCTGGGACTTGTTGGCGGAACAATATTTGTAGGCGACAAGCTTGTGGCCTTCACCTTCGGCTGCCCTATAAACCAGTGTACGTTTGACGTGTGTGTTGAGAAGGCCGACGTAAACTATGAAGGAGCGTTCACGATAATAAACCAGGAGTTTGTGAAGCATCTGCCCGAGCAGTATTATTACATCAACCGTGAGGAAGATATGGGCGACGAAGGACTGCGGCGCGCCAAACTGTCGTATAAGCCCGACATACTGCTTGAGAAGAACGTGATAATGGAGAAACATCCGTTGGCTGCCTTTGAAGATCAGGACCGCATAAAGGAAGAAACGCGCGAGATATGGAAACAGGTGTTCAACGATCCCGACAAGTTTATCGACCTTTACTTCTCGCGTGTCTACCGCAGCGAGTATAACGTGTGCTGCCAGATAGACGGAAAGGTGGTGGCTGCGCTGCAGACATTGCCTTACACCATGCTTTATGACGGACGCGAGGTGAAGACTGTATATGTAAGCGGAGTGAGCACGCGGCCGGAATACCGCCGTCAGGACATAGGCAACAACCTTATGCGGCAGGCCCATTTCCGCGTATATTACAGGGAAACAGTGTTTGCTTCTCTTATTCCTGCCGAAGAATGGTTATATGAATGGTATGAGAAATGCGGCTATGCCCGTGTGATGACATGCACGCCTCCGCCGGCAGACGCCATGGCTACGTCGTTTGAAGAGTTTGACCGCATTCAGCGCGCAAAGCGTTGTGTGCTTCTGCATGATGAAGATGGCTATGAGGTTATACGCGAAGACATACGCCAGGCAGGTGATGAATATCGTCCGCAGGCCAAAAACATTCAGGCCATGTTGCGCGTGATAAATGCCAAGAAGGCTCTGGAACTGTATGCCGAACTGAATCCTGACAAAGATATGGTGCTGAGGGTTGAAGGCGATGGCGACATTCCGATGAATAATGCCTACTATGTAATAAAGAACGGGAAGGTGCGTCAGACGGATGAGCCTTACGCAGATGCCTTGAAGCTGACAATAAACGGCCTGGCAGAATTTCTGTTTGATGGCGTAGGGGCGGAAATGAACCTGATGCTGAATTAAGTTAAACCCAAATCAGTCATTAGACCGCATATAGCTTTATCTATTTCGTGCATTCATGCTTTCAGTCCGTATTTTTGTTTCTATTGGCGTCTTTTTGTTCGCTTTTTCTTGACATAGCCCGCTATGCCTGCGAAAAATCTAACGAAAATCCGCTCAATATAAAGCAAAAATCCCGGCCGAATACTAATGCCAGATTTGGGTTGAAAGTGAAAATATAAAAGTGAAAAATCCATTAGCTATCTTGCTTTAATACAATGGCTAATGGATTCTTCACTTTTCACTTTTATCTTTTCACTTCTTAGAGTTTCGTCTTCAGCTCGTAAAGTTTTGTAGAGTTGCTGCCTTTGATGAGTATGCAGAAGCCTTCTGGCTTGTTCTCGTCAATGGCTTGCTTAACCTCATCAACGTTGTTGAACTTGCGGAACGGGCAGTCAGTAGATTTAAACTCATCTCCTACGAGCCATACTTGTTCTATGTCTGAGGCCTTCAGCATGTCGGCAACTTTCTGATGCTCTTCGTCGCTCACTTCGCCAAGTTCCTTCATCGCGCCTATTATAGCCATCTTGTGGTCGGCCTTTATCTCTCTGAAGTTCTTCAGTGCAGCCTCCATGCTGGTCGGGTTGGCGTTGTATGCATCGATAATCAGTTTGTTGCTTGCCGTAACCTCCAGTTCTGAGCGGTTGTTGGTAGGCACGTAGTTGGCAAGTGCATGGCATATTTGCTCTTCTGTAACGTCGAAATAAAGACCTATACATGCTGCAGCGAGCATGTTGTATATGTTGTAGCTGCCAATCATGTGAGTCCTTACTTCGTTCCACTGGGCTTTGCCGTGGCGCCATCTGAAGTTGAGGAACGGGTCGCATGACAGAAACTCTCCGCATACGCTAAGTTCATCGCTGTCCGTGGTGCCGTATTTTATAAGGCTCAGTCCGCTTGAAATCTTCAGCAGATGTTCGTTGTCGTTGTGTATAAACACTTTGCCGTTGTGCTCGCGCAGATAGTCGTAGAGTTCGCCTTTGGTGCGTATCACACCTTCAAACGAGCCGAAACCTTTAAGGTGAGCCTTGCCCACGTTGGTTATTATGCCGTAGTCAGGCTCGACGATGTTGACCAAAGTCTTGATTTCGCCCGGATGGTTGGCTCCCATCTCTATCACGGCAATGTCGTTTTCGGCAGTTAGGCGCAGCAGCGTCTTAGGCACGCCGATGTGGTTGTTGAAGTTGCCCTGAGTGTAGAGCACGTTATATTTTTCGGCCAATACGGTTGCCACGAGTTCCTTTGTCGTGGTCTTGCCGTTGGTGCCGGTTATTCCAATGATTTTAGTTCCTAGTTTGCGGCGGTGGTAGTTGGCCAGCTGCTGCAGCGTGGTCAGACAGTTGTCAGTAAGAATATACCTGCTGTCGCCTTCAACGGCAAACTCTTTTTCGTCGATAACGGCATACGAACAGCCCTGTTCAAGAGCCTTGGCAGCAAAGGCGTTGCCGTTGAACGATTCGCCTTTCAGCGCAAAGAAAATAGAACCTTTAGGGCAGTCGCGGCTGTCGGTGGTAACCTGCGGATGCTCAGTGAAGATTCTGTATAATTCTGATATGTCCATGTGTGATAGTTTTATTGGGTGCAAAAGTACATCAAAAAATCGTACCATGACAATTTTGCGGCCAAATAATAATCAGTTCTGCACATATTTTCTTACCTTTGTGACTCTGTTGATACAGAAAAAATTATTGATGAAACAAAAGATATATTGTTATAAATGCTAATCTGAAACTTTTTGAATAAAATGAAATACGTAAACGAAACGGTGCGCCGCCAGGACCGCCTGCTCAACGAGGAGCGTGCCTTGCAGCTTATTAGAGACAGCGAATATGGAGTGTTGTCCATGGTAGATGCTGACGGTGGAGCCTATGGCCTGCCGCTGAATTATGTTTGGGACGGCGAACACAGCTTGTATATACATTGTGCTCCTGAAGGAAAGAAACTCAGGGCCTTGGCGCACAATCAGGATGCGTCGTTCTGCATAATTGGCCATACTAATCTGTTGCCGTCTCGCTTCACTACCGAATATGAAAGTGTGGTGGTGAAATGTCACGCTGTAACGGCGCTTGATGATGAAGAAAAGAGGCACGCACTGCAACTGCTGATAGACAAGTTGGCGCCTGAATATAAAGAAGCCGGAATTAAGGCCGCTGAAAAATCGTTTCATCGTGTAGGCATTATACGTCTTGACATAATTGAGTTCAGCGGCAAGTGTAAGGCTGTTCCGTCGGCTCATTGAGGTTTAAACCCAAATCAGGCGGCTTGGATATAAATATATTTTCCGACTTGTTTTTATTCTTTATAAAAAACGTCAAAAATATAAAGAGTCTCAATATTTATGAGTATTTTTGCCATCTGTTGAGATTAATTTTATTCTTTAATTTATATTGTGAAAAGCTTTATTCCATATATATTGAACGTTAACGGGCAACTGATTGATTTGTCTGAGCCTTGTGTTATGGGCATTCTCAATGCCACTCCCGATTCTTTTTATGCCGGCAGCCGCAAGCAGACTGAGGCTGAGATTGCTGCAAGGGCCGACCAGATAATAGCCGAAGGCGGCAAGATTATCGACGTAGGGGCTTTCTCTACGCGTCCCGGTGCGGCTCATGTTACTGAGGAAGAAGAAATGGAACGCATGCGCATGGCATTGAAAGCCGTAAGAAGCGTGCAGCCCGATGCCCCCGTTTCTGTTGACACATTCAGACCCGAAGTGGCCCGTATGGCCGTTGAAGAGTTTGGGGCTGGCATAATAAATGATGTATCTGAAGGCAACGTCAACGGTGCTTTCGGCGGCAGCGAGGCTTATACGGCAGGCGATGAGGTCGGCGAAGGCGGATGTGATTGTCCCGAGATGTTCAGGATGGTGGCCCGTCTTGGCGTGCCTTACATACTCATGTCGGTCAAGCCCGACATAATGAGCATGATGAAGGCCTTTGCTCATGAAGTGCAGACGCTCCATTCTCTTGGTGTTAAGGACGTGATTCTCGACCCTGGCTTCGGCTTCGGCAAGACGCTTGAGCAGAATTATGAACTGCTTGCCTCTTTGGGAAAGTTGCGCGAGTTTAATCTTCCGCTGCTTGTCGGCGTGTCGCGCAAGTCGATGATTGCGCGCCTGCTCGGCACTGATGCTGATCATTCGCTCAACGGCACATCGGTTGTCAACACCATTGCCATGATTAATTCGGGTGCGTCAATTCTGAGAGTACACGACGTAAAGCCGTGTGTTGAGGCTGTTACTATTGTAAAAGAAGTATTTAAGTATGTTTGAATTTGGCACAAAAGATTTTGTCGATATATTTTGCGTGGCCCTGATGCTGTATTATATTTACAGACTGATGAAGGAGTCGCGCTCGCTCAACGTGTTTATCGGCATCATGGTGTTCATCGTTGTCTGGCTGTTCGTGAGTCAGATCCTTGAGATGCGCCTGCTCGGAAGCATTATGGACAAGCTGGTAAGCGTGGGTGTCATTGCCATAATAATATTGTTTCAGGAAGAAATACGCAAGTTCTTGTATAATCTTGGTGCGCACCGCCGTGTGAACGGAATAATAAGGCTCTTTGTCTCGGGCGATAATAAGGACAAGGTTGACATGGAGTCGATAATGCCTGTCGTGATGGCTTGCATGAACATGGGCAAGGCGCGCATCGGAGCGCTCATTGTCATCGAGCGCATATCGTCGCTCGACGATATTGTTGAAACCGGCGACATCATCGACGCAAACATAAACCAGCGACTTATAGAGAATATCTTCTTCAAGAATTCGCCTCTGCACGACGGTGCGATGGTCATATCAAAGAAGCGTATCAGGGCTGCGGGATGTATCCTTCCCGTGAGCCACAGCATAGATATCCCGAAGGAACTCGGACTGCGCCACCGTGCTGCAATGGGCATATCGCAGGACAGCGATGCCATAGCCATTGTTGTGTCAGAAGAGACCGGGCGCATTTCGGTGGCCATAAAGGGACAGTTCCACCTGCGCTTGTCGGCCGAACAGCTTGAGAGCATACTTACACGTGAACTTGACTTCTGATGCATGACGTCATGGCTTGTGCCTTTCCGGTATCCATGCCATGACGTCATGATTCATTTAACTACAGCCGTAATCAGTATTCAGCAGGCTGTAGTTTTATGTTGATTGTATTTCCGTTTTTGTTTTTTGGTCATAGCGGACTGTTAATGGAAAGGCAAACAATACTGCAATAGAAAACAAGAAGACGGCAGAATACACCGATATGCTTATATAACATTTAGAACATATCCTGCCTGCTGATTTTGCTTTGTTTTATTTTATTCCTTTTATCTTGTTGATGCCGACGGCTTTCTTAGTGTTTCACATTGAAACAGATTTCATTCCCATATATTCTCCATGTCCTTTTTGATTTCTTTCTGATGACAAATTGCTTTTGTTTTTAATAATACGTATTACAAAAGGTATAAAATATTGTTTATTTAGTTAATAAAAGTAATTTTTATCTTGAAAATAATTAAAAAATGAAATTGTAACGTTTTTTTAATGTCTCGTATTTTTGTTTCTGAAAATAAAGAACTATATTTGTAAAGTCTCAATTTATAGTTTGTTATCATGATAGATTTTAAAAATTTCTCAGCTATTCAGACTTGTCTCGACGAGTATATGTCGCTTGCAGGCAAGAATGAAATTAACGACATGGAAGCCAACCGTGAGTTGGCCCGTGCCGGTTTGTTAGACGATTCTCTTCCAAATCCTGGCAAGCCATTAAGAATGCTGCTCGCCGGTTTGAGAGATGCTAATCTTTTGCCTCAGAATATTAGGCAGATATACGGAACATGGGTTATCCGGCTGTCTACGACGATAGCCAAATGTCCGCTTGTCAACCAGTTTCAGTATTGCTGAAAGTCAGCAGCTGCAGGCTTGCCGGAAAAGATTAAATAACTGATTTTCAATGCACCTCGTGGCATGTAAAAAGGCTGTGGAGTGCATTGAATTTATATGTGCCTTATGACTGTTTCGGTTTAACGGTTGTTTACTTTACACGCTTATTGGCGTTAAATAATGCTAATGACATTCAACTTTAGCGCAACTTATCCGTCTTATACGTAAATTTGCAACAAATTATAACCTAAAAATAAACGAAAATTTATGATGAAGAAGAATTTATTGATTGTATCATTGGTTGCAGGATGCTTCATGGTGAGCAGCTGCGTAAGTAAAAAGGACTTGGAAAACTGCCAGCTTGAGAACAAGGAACTGACAAATAAATATCAGGAAACACAAGGCAAACTCTCTGACGCTAACTCTGAACTTGCTGCAAGCAAGGTGCGCGTTACAAGTCTTGAGGAGCAGCTTGCTCAGACTAAGAGCGCATATGAGGCACTGCAGAGCTCGCTCGACAAGAGTCTTACTGCAAGCAACCAGACAACTGTGAACATCTCTAAGCTGGTTGACCAGATCAACGAGTCAAACCAGTACATCCGTCACCTCGTTGAGGTTAAGAGCAAGAGCGACTCTCTGAACCTTATCCTCACAAACAACCTTACACGCTCGCTCAGCAAGGAAGAGCTGAAAGAGGTTGACGTTCAGGTGCTCAAGGGTGTTGTTTACATCTCTCTTGCCGACAACATGCTCTACAAGAGCGGAAGCTACGAGATCAATGACCGTGCTGCCGAGACTCTGAGCAAGATTGCAAAGATTATCAAGGACTATAAGGACTACGATGTGCTCATCGAGGGTAACACCGACAACGTGCCTGTAAACACATCTTCAGCTGCGATGAAGAACATCCGCAACAACTGGGATTTGTCTTGTCTCCGTGCATCAAGCGTTGTTCAGGCTCTTATCAATCAGTATGGCGTAGAGCCGAAGCGTCTCACTGCCGGTGGACGTGGCGAGTTCAACCCTGTTACATCTAACGATACTGAGGTTGGCAAGCAGCGCAACCGCCGCACTCAGATTATCATCACTCCGAAACTTGACCAGTTCATGGACCTTATCGACAAGGCTCCCGAGAGTGCTGAATAATCAGAACATTAGAACTTAGATAATATAATCATAAGGTCGGACATACGGCAGGCGCCGTTTGTCCGGCCTTTTTCTTTTTTATATCCTTTTCATAAATGCCCTAGGCTTTCTGCCTTTTGTCTTTTTCCTATAGTATGTGTTTTTGCTTTTGGGGGGATTGCTGTGCAGTATGACTACGTGTCTCTGCATCATCTCAATATGTTTTCATGTTATTTTTGTGCTCTTGCTGCCGTTTTCGTGTTAAGTTTCTCATTTCTTTCCTTGCCGTTTATGGCTTATGTTGGAGTATGTGGTGCGGATGTTGCTGAAAACTCATTGGTTTTCATTCAAAAAAGCGGCCGTTTTTGCTTCAAAAGTGGCCCGTTTTCGGGGTGAAAACAATAGGTTAATGATTTAAAACTTATTCGTGCAGTTTTACTTTCACTATTTGCGCTTTGGGCGTTTAGTTTTGCCTGGTTGAAATAAAATCAGATCAGTTTCCTTACACTTTTTCGTGCTTTTCTTTTTGCTGCTTTGTCTTGTCCTTGTCGTTATGCTTTTTCGGACTTCTGTTCAGATGTCCGTTATTGTTCTTCCGGCCTGCGCACGCGTAGACAAAAGCGACTGTCAACGCTGCGCAGGCCGGAAGCCTTTTTCTTCAGTATTATCTGTTCATCACCTTCCAGGTCTTTCCGTCCTGTACGATAATCATTATTCCTTTATAGTCTTTTGGCGAAGCTATTCTCTGGCCGTCAGTGGTGTATGCCTTGTATGGCTTCTGCATGTCAGGCATGCTGTCTGCCGTTGTGCCGTCTATTCCCGTAGTCGTCCTTTTGCCTGTTATCGTCATTCTTTTTATTTCCCATGTTCCGGCCTCCGAGTCGTTGCTCTTGTAGTGGAACACTATGCTGATTTTCTTTCCGGCATAGCTGTTTAGCGATATCTCGCCCGAGTCGATAAACGTCCAGTTGTTGCCTGCCGGCCATGTTATTCCGTCGAGTGCGGTTGTAGTTCCGTCGCATATTACTTCTACGCTGAATGTGCTTTCGGGCGACTTGCAGAAGTTTATTGCATGGTTAAATGTCAGTGTTGCCTCGCTGAATCCTGTAAGGTCTATTTCAGGAGAAGTCAGCGTTGCTTCTGCCGCGTATGCCCTGTTGTTGGCATATCCTGTGCCTTTCCATCCATATTTCGTGTCTCTTATCCACACCTCAAATCCGCTGTATGGCTCGCTTATGTTCTTTGCCGTGAAGTTGCCGGTTTCTGATGTGAATGTTGCCTGATATATTGTTTCTTCCGTAGGAACGTCCGGATTGTCCGTATATTCAGATGTCGTCACGGTGTTTTCCGGGTCGAAGGCATAGTCTATGCTGTCGCCCCATATATATTCCATGAGGTTGGGAAAGTCTACAAACGGATTGCGGTTGCCCTGAATCTTGTACACTTCGTTGTTGCGCTCCACTTCAGTCTGGTCAACGTCGTCGGTCTTGGCCCATTCTATATATAAGGTGTATGCCCATTCGCGCAGGGTGGGGTAGTCTCCTTGCTGAAGTATCTGCAGGGCCTGCGTGCCCGACCATGTAAAGTCCTGGTATGCCGTAGCCATATACATATATCCTCGCGCAAAGTCGCCTTTCCATTTGTCTGCCGGCTCCCACAGCTTATATCCGTTGCTGCCCGTGCCCACCTTGGTGCATCCGTTGTCGGTGCTGGCGTTGTTAACCTTTCCCATAGGGTAGTTTGATTTTGCCGAGTTTATCTTCTGTTCCGATGGCATCAGGTTATACAGGTCTTTGTATGCCTGATTCTCGCTTCCGCCCCACCAGCTTTTCGGGGAAGAGTGCTCTATGTTCATGCCGCTTACAGCCTGACCTTTGTTGCCGAAGTATCTTTTGTCGTTGCTGTAGCGGTCAACCACCTGTCCGTCGTCCAGGCGGTCTGTCGTATAGAAGCCTTCCCATGTGCGTCCTGAGCCTGAGCCGTATTTTAGCACGGTGGCATTCTTTATTATGTTATGCACTGCCGTTTTCAGTTCGGCTCCCTTCTTGCCTTTCAGCGAACTGTAATAGTTTTGCGGAATCTGTGCTATTGCGGCTGTTGCCGTCAGCATGGCCGTTGTTATGGCCGCGATAAAAAATTTTCTCATGTCTTTCTTAATGCAGGTTTTTAAATTTAGACAAATCTTCTGTTTGTAAATACTTGTATTATGAATTTTGCAAATGTATCGAAATATTTTTTAATCATACAACCTTTTCCTCTATTTTTATTCATTATTCTAAATATGTCGTCTAGTATTCGCCCGTGTTTCCGTTTGCTTTTTCGTCATCATGTAAAGCTGTGTCAACGAAAAGCAGACGGCTATACTCTCAAGATAAAATAATAAGGCGTCTGAGAGCGTCTGTCCGGTTGCGGAATTTAACGCGTCTGCATCCTAATGGCAGATTGGCTGCATCATACACTTTAATATTATTTTCATGATTCCTCCTTTTTCGTGGCAATGCTCTTAATGGTTTTTATTCCTGTCCTCTTGGAGAAGTTTGTCTTTCATGCCTTTTTCTCTGTCAGAATGGGATTTTAAATCATATATACAATATTTTACTTTTGTCCTGTCCGATTTTTTGCATGAATGTGTTGTTTGTGTTTTCGCTTTTTGTCAATCTTCATGCTTTATGATTTCAGTTTTGCCCTTAAATTCTGCCATCGGTCTTTGAATTTTGCTATTAGCGTATAATTTTCATCCATCTTTGCCTGTTTTGTATTCCGTTCCTGTGTCACAAGTCAGCTTATTTCTTTTGTAAAATATAATAATGTGAATGGCGTATGAATCACACTCAATATGTAAACATCTGTTAAAACCGGTCTAAAATTAAAACTTTTTTCAGAAAACATTTGGCGGTTTGGTGAAAACCCCGTACTTTTGCATCCGCTTTTGAGAGCTGACGCTCCCTGA
>ENA-ORSI01000352-ORSI01000352.1-human-gut-metagenome-genome-assembly--contig:-NODE-352-length-49431-cov-13.395050_pt1 | contig 49431 bp, 51 predicted proteins | sample MGYA00242187_ERZ509154 | MGnify/ENA primary metagenome ERZ509154 (study PRJEB26280, sample SAMEA2338627) | human gut metagenome | biome: human gut; feature: human-associated habitat; material: faeces...
GATTTTACACACTCACCTTGTATAAAATAGTCCTGTTGGCTCATTTTTTCAATCCGCTGCGCAGCATTTTAACGGTTTTTTTACTTGGCAGGATTTGAGCTTCCGCAAAAGAAAGAGGGATGCCTGAGAAACTTGCCAGGAGTGTTGTTGTAACACCTTGCTGCCGGCACCATTCGCTTACGGAGAGACCGCTGCCCCGGCATTCCTGTATAGCTATGTTCCATTCCTGCTTCTTGGCTTCGTGTTTCAGTTCATTGCTCGTCATTTACTTCACACCCTGAACATTATAGTGGTGGGAAGTTTCGCAATGTTCCGCTACTATTGTCCCATGTCTGTCCAGCCGCCCTCAGCTTTGACGGTTACTTGAGATGGCGGCCTTTTATATGCGGTTACGTTTTACGCTTACTGAGGGGCGGTCCATCGGACCGCCCCTCCTTGCTGTGCCGTATTCGGCTTTAGTCCGCGTTCTTGAGGTACCGCGCCATCATCGCGGCGACCTGCGCGCGTTGGGCATCTGCGCTCGGCGCGACACAGTTATTGCCGACGCCGTTCATAATGCCGTTCTGCGTCGCCCAAAGAAGCGCATCCTGCGCGTAAGCGCTGACTGCTCCCGCGTCCGCAAAGCGCAGCGTACCGCTAATCGCAGGTGAACCATAGAAGCGATAAAGCAGCGTCGCAAGCTGCTCGCGCGTCACGCTCGCCTCGGGGTTCGTGCCATCTGTGATGCCCTTGCTCTTGGCCCACTCGGTACCAACCTCGTACCACTTCTGGCCATTCTTGGGTGTGGTATCAATGCCCGCAAGTCTTGCCAGCACAGTATTCACCATGCCACGGGTCATGGGCTGACTGACACCAAAGAGATTATTCCCGACGCCATTGAATATATCACGGGAAGCGACGAAGTTGACCTCATCTCGACTCCAATGATTACGGGTGTCAATGAAATCCTTGGAGTTATCAATAATCTTCACCACCGTATTGCCGTCTACAGTCAATTGAACGCCGTCTTCGGTGGGCTTGGAATTCTTGACGATCTCCTCGGTGCCGTCCTCGTGGACGATGACCGCAACCGTGCCGGAGTTCACGTTGGAAACCGGGATCTCGATCTTCGTCTCACCTGCGTTCTTCGGCAGCTCGACCTTGACGGTCGGGGCGGAATTGCTGTCCTTGCCCGCCTTGACCTCGGTGGGCACCTTGACCGCCTCGCTAGACTTCTTCGCGTCCTCAACCGCCTTGTTGCTGATCTTGGCCTCCGCCTCGGTCTTGCCGTCCTTGTCGGTCTTGACCGTGCCGGTCGTGCCGTCGGCGGTCTTGCTCTCGGTCACGGAGCTGCCGTCCTTCTTGGTCGTGGTCTTGCTGGTCGAACCGTCCTTACCGGTGGTAGTCTCGACCACTGTGCCGTCGGGTTTTGTTTCGGTTTTGGTGGTAGATTCATCAGGGTTGATGGTCGTTTCAGTCTTGGTTGTGCTACCAGCAGAAGAACTGCCACCGCCAGCGCCACCAGTACCGCCTCCGCCATTCACCAGCTTAGGAATAATTTCAGTTTTATACTCATCACATATAGCGCAGGTGTAGAGCATTTCACCGTTTTCTCCATAGGTAGGTTGCTTTAAAATTTTGCCACTATCCCAATCATGACCCTTGGCAGAAACCACTTTCTGTGCAACGAGAACTTCGTTGCAGACGGAGCAGTGCTTGCCTTCCGTCTTGCCTGGCTTCGTGCAAGTCGCCTCGACCACCGGATCAACCACTTCCGTGTGACCCTTCGCGGGAACAGTTTCCTGCGCGGTAATCACCTCACCGCAGACGGAGCAGTGCTTGCCTTCGGTCTTGCCGGGTGCAGTGCAGGTAGCCTCGACTGCCAAGTCGACGACCTCGGTGTGGCCCTTGGCGGGAACCTCGGTCTGTGCAACGATCACTTCGTTGCAGACAGAGCAATGCTTGCCCTCGGTCTTGCCGGGCGTCGTACAGGTCGCCTCAATTGCCTCGTCAATGACCTCGGTGTGGCCCTTGGCGGGGATCACTTCTTGGGCAACAAGTACAGTATTGCAGACGGAGCAATGCTTACCCTCGGTCTTGCCGGGCTCGGTGCAGGTAGGTGCAACTGCCGTATCAATGACCTCGGTATGTCCCTTGGCGGGAATCACTTCCTGTGCCTTAATGACCGCGTTGCAGACAGAGCAGTGCTTGCCTTCGGTCAGGCCAGTCTTGGTGCAGGTTGCCTCAACAGCCGTGTCAACGACTTCGGTATGGCCCGTCGCAGGGATCTCTTCCATACCGGATATCGTAGCGCCGCAGACAGAGCACTTCGTGCCGGCTTTATGGCCAGCCTCGGTGCAGGTAGCGGGCTGTTCCGCAACTTCAACCGGAGTATGTCCAGTCGCGTCGATTGCTTCGGCCTTGGTTGCATTGCAAACTGTGCAGGTGTAGGTCTTGACGCCAACGTTCTCACAGGTAGGAGAGGTCGTGATCTCGCCCTCATTCCAGTTGTGGCCCTTGGCGGGAACCTCAGTCTGTGCAACGAGAACTTCGTTGCAGACGGAGCAGTGCTTGCCTTCCGTCTTGCCTGGCTTCGTGCAAGTCGCCTCGACCACCGGATCAACCACTTCCGTGTGACCCTTCGCGGGAACAGTTTCCTGCGCGGTAATCACCTCACCGCAGGCGTAGCAGTGCTTACCTTCGGTCAATCCAGTCTCCGTGCAGGTTGGGGCCTTTGCTGCATCGATTACTTCTGTGTGGCCGGTTGTAGGGATCTCTTCCATACCGGAGAGGATTGCCTCACAAACGGAGCACTTCGTGCCGGCTTTATGGCCAGCCTCGGTGCAGGTAGCGGGCTTCTCAGCGACGTCGACAGGGGTATGCCCGGTCGCGTTAATCGCTTCTGTCTTAGTTTCTTTGCAAACCGTGCAGGTGTAGGTCTTGACGCCAACATTCTCACAGGTAGGAGAGGTCGTGATCTCGCCCTCATTCCAGCTGTGGCCCTTGGCTGGAATCTCTGTCTGTGCTTTGATAACCGTTCCGCAGACAGAGCAGCTGATGCCATCCGTCAGACCCGTTTCGGTGCAGGTCGCAGGCTTGCCCGCAACGGTCTTCTCAGTGTGGCCGGTCGCGGGGATCTCTTCCATACCGGAGAGAATCGCCTCACAAACGGAGCACTTCGTACCGGCTTTATGACCAGCCTCGGTGCAGGTAGCGGGCTGTTCCGCAACTTCAACCGGAGTATGTCCAGTCGCGTCGATTGCTTCGGTCTTGGTTGCATTGCAAACTGTGCAGGTGTAGGTCTTGGCACCGGCGTTCTCACAGGTAGCGGCGGTGGTAATCACGCCCTCATTCCAGCTGTGGCCCTTTGCAGGAATGGATTTACCCGGCTTTTGTACTTTATCACAAACCTTGCAATAGGTATCGCCGGTGTAGCCTTCCTCAGTGCAGGTAGGCTCACGGCTACCACGAACCTCGGTCAGCGAGTGGTTATCCTTCCAGCTGGCTTTGAGGGTCAGGTCGGAGAAGGCGAGGAGCATTTCATTGTCCCATTTCTCGTCATGAAGCTCATACGTCTCGAAAGTATCGTAGCCAACAGTTCCGGTGATGAGCCAACCGGCGAAGTCATAGCCTTCGCGAGTAAAGCCACATTCGGGAAGCGTGTAATACTCGCCGGACCCGCCGTTGACGATTTTTACCGAATCCATCGTGCCGATGCCGCCGTTGGCATTAAAAGTGACGGTGAGCTTCTTAAATTCGTTGAATACTGCCCTGAAGTCAACGTCCTCATGCGGGTTGAAGCCCCAGCCGTCGATTCCCTTCGTCTCATCATAGGGAGTCCAGCGCATCGCAAAGACGTAGGTATAGTTCTCATCCTCGGGTCTGCTAGGGGTTTCGTTGTTCGAATCATCCCATCCAGCCGTATCCTCGCAGGTGTAGTCGCCCTTCTGCAAGACTGTGTCGTCCCAGTTCAGCCAGCGGACATGGTACTTGTGCAGCGTCCACTGGGCGTAGAGGGTGACATTTTCGTTGGTGGTGATGTTTGCCTTGTCGCCATAGGCCGTGCCGGTGCCGTCCTTCGCCGTGTTCCAACCGGTGAAATCATAGTCCGCGCGGGTGAAGGTGTTGGCGGTCAGGGCAGTCGCCTCATTGGGCTTCACGGTCTGCGTACCCATGGTTCCCTTGCCGCCGTTGGCGTCAAAGGTGATGACCGGGTCCTGAGTCCACTGGGCATAAAGGGCGGTATTCTCGCTGAATTTCACGGGCGCCTTGTCGGCATAGGCCGCGCCAGTACCGTCTGCCGCAGTGTTCCAGCCGGTGAAGGTGTAGCCTTCGCGGGTAAAGGTGTTCTTTGGCAGATCAAAACTCGTATTGGGCTTACCTGTCCAGGTAGGCATCGTTCCTTCGCCGCCGTTGGCGTCAAAGTCAACAGTGATGTTCGCAGCACCGCCCCATACGCCATCCAGATAGGGAATGGTCGTACCCGCGCTGGCATTTGCCGTCTCGGTGTAGGTGCCGTCTGCGTTGTGTAGCTTCGCGGCGGTGATGGGGATGGTCACCGCATTATTGCCATTTGCATTATATTGATAGGTTGCGGTTTCCTTACCAAGTATGCTCTGCTGCACATATTTGCCGGTTCCGTTGCTGCTGCAAATGTCAGCGCCGCCATTGGTGGTGTAGATGGCGCCAATAGCCGTTACGCTGCCGTTCACATCCATCTTCGCATCAACCAAGTCGTTATCGGAGCGGTTGTATGCCTTACCCGGCGCATAGGCCACGGACTTAAACTTGCAGGGACCCCAGACAAAGTTGTCGGAGTTCCACTCATCGCTGTCATAGAAATAGATATTCTTTTCGTTTGCAACTGTCAGGCCAGCGCCCTCGGCAATGTTGACCTCAACGCCCGCCAGCAGAGCTGCCGTCTGATTGATCGTCACATTTCCGGACTGGATATTGATGGTAATGTTGTTGGTGATAGGCAATACGTAGCTTGCAGAGTTGACATCCATGCCTGCAAGCGTCAGCGACAACGTGTTCAATGCCGCTTCGCCGTTTACTGTGAATACAAGACGATCCGTCTTTTCATCGTAATCCTTAGTAAAGCTACCGGATTCCACTTTGAACATACCGGTGTCGCCAATGAAATTAATAGCAGTAGTATATGTGCTCTTCATTGCATAAACGCCGCTATAAACCTGTTCATTGGCGCCGGCATTCAACGTCAAGGGAACTTCGATGTTTTGTACGAAGTACTGCGAAAATGGGAACACCCCATGGCCCATGCTGGAAGATGCGCTGCCGCCGCGGAAGTCTGCAATCTGATAGAATTCGTACACCGTAGCGCCAGATTCCGCCAAAACAGAGCCGCTGCCGGAGATAAAGCCCCATGCATAGAGATTACCGCCGTTCTTGACCGTGATGGAGCTGTTGTCAGCCATTTTGATATAGCCGTAATCACCCACAGGACGTCCCTGCTGGCTGCCGGCAGCGGCAAAATATCTGCCGCCCAAGCTAATCGCGCCATTGACTGTAATGGAGCTTCCTTCGCTCATCGTCAGCGTTCGGAACGGCTTCGAAGCTGGGGCTGTGCGAATTGCCGCAGGAGCATCCGTATACAGCGTTCCCGCCTCATCAAACGGAATCAACAGTGTAATTCCAATCGGAATGGTATAGCTGCCGCCGATAGAACCATCGGTCGCCAAGGTAATCTTGGACTGACCGTTTGTCTGTGCATAGGCAACCGCTTCATTCAGGTCTGCAAACCGCTGACCGCCAGTCTCAAAAAGCGCCAGAGACTTGCTCACAAACTTCGCCGTAACGGTGCAGTCACTTTCGATATTCAGGGCGGTGGTTGCCGCAGTCGCGATGCATTTGCCTGTGGTCAGGTTATACCAGCCCAAGAACTGATAACCATCCGCCGGAGTCGCCGCCACCTGATAGGCGGTCATGGAGCTTTGCGTGTTGCTATATTCCTCGGTAATGAGTTTTCCGTCTACTGTATAAGTACCGTTTTCAGCAGGCACGAATGTCGCAGTTGCATTGACATCGCTTACCAGAACCACGTTGGTAAGGGTGATCTTCGTAGCAGCACTGGTGCTGCCAGACTTGATGTATACTTTAACTTCCTCGTCGGGTGCCAGTTCCTTGGTGAATCTGGCACCTGAAGAAACCTCTTTACCATCCACCTGAATCGCTCCACTGTTCTGCTCAATAGAGTAGTCAAAGGAAAGGGTTGCTGTTGTCGACTTCTTATTGGCAATTGTCAGCGTAGAGTCATAGTTTGTACCGTCGCATCCGCCCGTGCTGGTAGCTGCGCCGGTAATGCTCGTAGCATTGGCCGACCAGGCATCATCTGCGTCGCCCGTAAAACTCAGTCCAATGTTCTCGTCGGCTAAGCCTGTCACAGTTCCACTGGTTGCTGCAAACGCTGTCATGGTCACATTGGGTAACAGTGCCAAGACCATGCACATGCAGAGCACAAGCGAAAGGAATCGCTTCCATGTGCTTTTCATTTCTTTATTACCTTCTTTCGTTGATGATTTCTGGCGTTTATTTCTATGTAAATGCTGAGTCCCGCCGCAAATGCGATGGCTGCCCAGACATGAGAAAGGTGGAATAGCATCCCCGTAGAGGACGTTCGGAAGAATTCATCAATGAAGCGGAACGCTCCGTAGGATGCCATATATAACGGGTAAATGCTGCCGGGGTTCTTGCTCTTTTTCACTCTTGGGATGAGCAGAATCAGCATCACAATGTAATAGAGAATCTCAAGTTCCCTTGTGGGAAAGTGATAATGCGTTCCTGGTATAACTAAGCCAGCGCAGCAGCCAGAGACGATGCAGTTGATTCGAGCACACATCACTGTGAAGATCATGCAAATCGTAAAAATATCAAAAACGGCTTTGATATTGCGTTTTGAAACCTTTGCGCTGATGAAATAAAGCACTGGCATAAAGAACACTCCGCCGAATAAGCTCATGTTGCTAGCATCTCCGGTTTCCAGAAATGCAAATGCTTTTACACTCAAAACACCACATACCGTATGCAGCACCGAGAATGCTATCACGGCGTACCATTTCATTTGGAGTTGCCGCCGCATCCTGTACAGCCAAAATATGTTAAAGATCGTTCCAAGCAAGAGAAGAGCACTCAGGGAATAATCTTTCGTCCATGACATGGATAATTCAGCCAGTCGTGTACCCCTCAATTTGCATCACCCCCCTTCACATCTTCTTTAGTCCTCAGGCTATATGTCGTTTTTTTACTTCTCTCAGCATTGCTGCAGCTACACCAGTGCTGGGAGAAGCAGAAAAGCAGCATGGGGCAGGGACAAGCGCCCTGCCCCATGCGTGAGACATTATACTGCTTTTCTTTTGGTTCTTCTTACCGGATGGTCACATTGATCGTCTGACCGTTCATCTGCCCAACCAGATTATTGAACATCTGAACCGCAGCTATCACCAGCGCCTTATTATTTGCACCAGAGTTGACCTGGTCGCGCAAGCCGCTCAGAATGTTAGCAGGCACGGCTACACCATCTGCGGTCACTTCCACGGTGACGTCCCGATTCAGAGTTGCGACGCTCTGGCCAACAGCCAACTGCGTGCCCGCCTTAATCGAGATTTTAATGCCATCGAAATTCTCCACGCTAGTATCCAACTTCACATGATCCTTGACATTCTCCACCAGTACGTCAATATTGTTGAAGTTATCCAGCTTCAGATTCTCAGCAATCTCGAAGCTCAGAAGCTCCGTGCCGATCTGCATCGTCGAGCCATTCGCCACAAGGATATAGCTGTCATTCTCCGGCTGTGTGGAGGTCGTAACATAGCTGGTCAGTTCCTGCCAGGCAGCACGGGCATCCTCGGTATTGGTGGTAGCAGTGATTTTGCCATTATCGTATGCGGAGAAGTCATAGGTGCAAGGCTTGCCGCCGATCGTGGCATTGACAGTCATGCCACGGAAACTGTAGCAATTGCTGAGCCATGTTCCCAAATCAGCAGTAACTCCTGCAATGCCGGTATTGATGGTCACAGAATGCTCACGAACACCGGTCACGCCCAGAGAACCGACATTCTGCATTTTAGCAGTCAGCGTCACGCTCGCAGCATTGACACTCTTGTCCTCGCCGTTAGGCAGCGTAAAGACAGCGGTGTAGTCATCGCCAACGGTCATATCAACGGTGTTGTTAGAGATAGCAGCAAGATAGAACTTCCAGCCAATATTTTCCGTATTGGTCGCAGTGCAGCCTTCACGTCTGCAGGCGTAGGTCTTGGTGCCGTTATTGCCATTGGCGGCATATACCACCGTAGTTTCATTCCAGTCGTGGCCCAAAGCCTCGATGGCCTCGGGCTTGGTTGCATTGCAGACGGTGCAGGTATAGGTCTTGACGCCGGCCTCAGTGCATGTAGCAGCCGTCGTTACCTCGCCGTCATTCCAGGTATGGCCCGTGGCGGGGATCTCCTCGGTCTTGGTCGCGCCGCAGGTCGTGCAGGTGTAGGTCTTGACTCCAGCCTCTGTACAGGCCGGTTCCTTCGTCACGACGCCTGCATTCCAGGTGTGGGTGTGCTGCGCCGGAGGCGTATAGCTGCCACCGGAGGAACCACCGGAGCTTGCGGACTCCTTGTTCACGGTGGTGGAAGTTCCGGGCTTGACAGTGGTTTCCTTACCCTTGGCGTCAGTCACAGTGATCTCGCTTCTGCCCGTGTTTTTGACTTCGGTGTTCTTAGTCTCAACGGTCACGTCGGTGTCAGACGCAACACTTTTCACCGTGCCGGAGCCGGTAACGGCAGCGCCCGGTGCACTGTTGGCAACATTGTCGATGGTCGTTCCGCTGCCTGCGGCCACAACTGCGCCGGAAGCGCTCTCCGTCAGAGCGATATTTTTAATGTGCGAACCGTTTTTCGTCTCGACCTTGCTGCCCACGCCGCTGATCGTCACGTCATCTGCCGTGGCGTTGTCCAGAATGACGGTGGAGTGATTGCCGGTGATCGCAATGCTGCCGATGTTTTTGCTGCCGCTGACGATCACGACGATATTGTCGGTGGGGATAAGCAGGCGGCCGATGGTTCCGCTGACGGTCACGTCATCGGCTACCACAAGAACCAGTCCGCCGCTGGCGCTGACTGCCGCACCGGCCTTGTCCGCATAGGTCTGGATGGCACGGTCAAGAATGGTAACGGTAGCGGCACGGGTGATGTTGTCCTGCGGCGCAAGACGGTCGGCGGTCACGCCGCCAACGATACCGGCCTCAATGAGTGCGGCAAGATAGCCCTGCGCATAGGGGGAGACCTGCGCGACGTCGGCATACTTGGAGAGGTCAGGGCGGCTCAGCGGCTCGATCCCAAGCGCTCTGGCCAGCATGACCATGGCCCGTTCACGGGTAATGGACGCATTCGGCGTCACGGTGCCATCGCCGTTTCCTTTCAGAATGCCAGCGGCGGCGCAGCGGTTGATGGCGTCATAATACCAGGCGTCCGCCGGGTTATCAATGAAGCCTGCGTCCTTTGCAGCGGGCAGCTTCAGGAGTCTTGCCAGAATGGTGGCGAGCTGTGCACAGGTAAGCTGACCGTCCGGGTCAAACTTGCCGTTGCTGCCCTGGATAATGCCGTAGCCGCTCCAGCGTTCGATGGAGGCCTCGGCCCAGTGTCCCGCGGTGTCGCCGTAGGTAGGCTCCGCCGCGCTTGCGCCTACCGTGAACAGACTGACTGCCATGGCAAACGCAAGAATGAGAGATAATGCTTTGCGTTTCATTTTGATCCTCCTGTGAGAGATTTATATATTCTGCAGCTCCCTGCAGGTGGGCACTTATTTCACCGGCTCTGCCGGAGATTCACTTAGAATCGCTGTGCATTGGCTCAATGGTCTGCCCGCGCAGATTGGACAGCCGCAGCGCTGCTTTCCCGTGCGGCTGTTGACGACCGCCCGCCACGCATGACCCTTATCGCAGAGCCACCAGACCTTGCGGCGGCTGCCGGGCGTCACCTGCTGCGGTGTAAGGCTGCCGTTGCGCGTCGGGTGCCATTGCGAGGCAACGACCGGCTCTATCGTCGCGAGGTCGTTGAAGCCGGGCAGAATCTTGTGGTTGGAGCAATACGGACAATCGCTTCCACTCCGCACGCGGTGAGCTATAACAGCCAGATAGGAATGTCCCTTTTCGCAGCGCCACCACACGCGGCGGTTGGAGCCGGCAGTCACCAGCTCCGGCGTCAGAGTGCCGTTTTTCGCAGCGTCCCATTGCGCGGCAAGCTGCGGATATTGGGAAGCAAAGTCATTTTCGCCCTGTATGACCTTTTACCCTGCGCAGAATGGGGAGCCTGTTCCACCACCCGCGCGGGATGAGATGGCGGCACGGTAGCTGTGCCCCTTGGGACAGCGCCACCAGGCCTTTCTCACCGTTCCCGGGGCGACCAGCGTCGGCAATAGAGGAGCGTTCTTCTCGGTATCCCATTCGGCAACAAGTGCGGGATACCTTGCCGCGAGGGAGTTTTCGTCCGGCAGAACAACACGTCCCGCGCAGACGGGACAGCCGGTGCCCAGCACACGGCTCTTGACGACCGAATCGTAGGAATGTCCCGCAGGGCACCGCCACCAGACCTTTTGATGGCTGCCGATGGTCAGATCAGCAAATTTCAGCGGGGCGTTTTTCTCCGCGTCCCACTCGGCTTCAAGCGAGGGGACTTGCACCGCCAACGAGTTTTCAGGCCCTTTCCTGCGTCCGGCGCAATACGGACAGCCGCTGTTCTCCGAACGGGAATAGACTTTTGCCTGCCAGCTGTGCCCTTTATTGCATTTCCACCACACCTTTTGGCGGCTGCCGTAAGACACATCTTCAGGCGTAAGCGGCGCATTGCGTTCACTGTCCCACTGAGCCAGGAGCGCCCTATGATTGCGCATCACGCAGAAATCATAGAACGATGTGCTAATCAGAGCTCACCCCCTGTTCCAAAGCTCCCAGCCAGACCTTTCGGTGTTTAAGCAGGTAAGCTCCCTTCTGATCGAGCAATGGTCAATAAGGTAGACTTTGTCGACCATAACCATGCAAGCTCTTTTTTAGGACTTTATAGTATCACCATTTGCCAAAAATATCAATAGCTCAATAGCAAAGAAAGGAAAAAGGTCTACTTTTTTATCCGACAATTCTCGCGTTTAACGACTTTTTAACATATATTGCCGTGCGCCCAGTGTAAAAACGTGCTGTGTGCACTGCGCAATTCCTTGCCCGCCGCCCGCGCCGACAGCTCACCGCGCTCCCAACGCGCCTTGACCTCCTGAAATCCAGCGGGCAGTTCCTTATAGGGACGTCCGAACTTTACGCCCCGCGCCTTTGCCGCAGCGATGCCCTCCGCCTGCCGCTGATGGATGAATTCACGCTCCGTCTGCGCCACATAGCTCAGAAGCTGGAGCACGATATCCGCGATCAGCGTACCGGTCAGGTCGCGGCTCCGGCGCGTGTCAAGCAGCGGCATATCCAGCACGACGATGGCCGCTCCTTTCTCTTTTGTGATGATGCGCCACTGCTCCAGGATCTCTTCATAATTTCGCCCGAGACGGTCGATGCTCTTGATGACAAGGGTGTCGCCGTCTTTCAATTTTCGCAGCAGCCTCCTGTAGCCGCGTCGGTCAAAATCCTTGCCGGACTGCTTATCCAGAATGATCTGGCCGTCGTTCCGCCCAAACTCCCGCAGGGCGATGAGCTGGCGCTCCTCATTTTGTTCTCTTGTGGAAATTCTCGCGTAGCCGTATTCCATGCACAGACCTCCCTATATGTAATGCCGCGAGGAGTATTAAGAACCCTCCCCGCGACAAGTATGACATATTTGTTCCCGCTTTAGCAGGTACGGGTTATTTACCGTTTACGATAGTATGGAAACATGCGGAATATAAAATCAGGACAGCGCAGCGTCATGGCAAAAAGCCTATCCGCTGCGCTGTCCGATGTTCGCTTATGTGGTCATGTCAGCGGCTTTGCTGTTCAGCTGGGTCACTTCTTGCAACGCCAGAGGAGGGTTACGATCTGCGCTCTGGTGCAATCTGCGTTGGGGCTGAACGTCGTCTCGCCGGTGCCCTTGGCGCTGTCCACGTCCTTAAGGCCGGAGACGTCCACGGTGACGATGTCGCCGCCCGAAGTGACCTGATCGAGCTGCTTGTCGGTGACCTCCACGGCTGCGGTGCTGCCAAAAACGATCGCATCCACCTTCACGGTCTCCTGCTCAGAGGAAACGGGGACCGTGATGGAGGGAGCCGTCACACCGCTGCCGCCACCGCTGGACTTGTGATACAGCTCAACCTCGCCGGTCAGTGTCGTGTAGTTGGTGTCAGTAGGCGTGAGGCGCCACTTGTAGGCCGTGTTGTCCTCGACCGTGGTATTGCCGGATAGGACATTTTCCTTGTCATCCACCCATTCCAGCTTGCCGTCATTGGGGTTCGGCGTGCTGCCCTCGATGGTCAGCGCCGCGTCCTTCAGTGTCTTACCGCTTATGGTGATTCTGGTGTAGTTCGGCGCGCCGGTGGGCGTGGCCGGTTTGATCATGAGCACGAAGGGAGCACTAGTGACGTCGTTGTAGTCGTTGTCGCCCGCCTTGGTTGCGATGACGCTCACGGAGCCGACCTTGACTGGAGTCAGAACGCCGGTGTTGGGATCGATGGTCGCCTCGCCTGTGCTGTTAGCAGTGTCAATGCGGTAGGATACAGCGCCTGTGCCGTCCACCCATGCGAACGTACCGTTAACCATCTTGTCGCCGTCCTTCACCTTGCCCGCGATCTTGCTGTCATTCAGTGTCTGACCATGGGTGATGTCCGTTGCCGTCACTGCGCCGTCCGCCTGCGGAGTGATCTTGTTTTCCGCGCTGACGTTGATGGTCAGAGTGATATCCTGATAGTTGCTCGTGGAGATTGTAACAGTGATCGTGCCGAGTCGTCCTTCGTCTGTGCCGCTTCTGTTTGCTTCCAGCGTCAGTTCACCGGTCTTGCCGTTTACAAGGGTAATAAAGGAGCCAGTGCCCAGATCGGTAACAACCTTCTTGTCATAGGTGATTGAGCCATAGTCACAGGGAGCAGTCAGCTTCGGCAGCAGCGTTGAGAGAGCAAGAGAATAGGTCTTGTGCAGGCCGTTGGTATTCTATTATAAAGCAATAGTGCAGACAAAATGCGATGCGCCTGACCATCACGGAGTCAGAAACAGTTGACGGAATAAGATCCGCTCATTAAACTATAAGAGAAGATATGAATTTGGACCGGAGGTCTCAGCATGAAAAACGGATCCCAATACGGACTGTTGCTCTTACAGCGGTATTTATATAAACGTACAGATGATAAACATCCTGCCTCCGTGTCAGATATCCTTGCATTCTGGCAGGAGCATGGCATCCAGGCAGGACGCAAGAGCGTGTATTCCGCCATTGAGGTCTTGCAAAGCAGCGGTATGGACATCGTCTGTGTCAAAAGTACCCAGAATCGATATTTTGTCGGAGCAAGGCTATTCGAACTGCCGGAACTAAAGCTGTTGGTGGACGCGGTGGAATCCTCGCGCTTCATCACGGCAAAAAAGAGCGAGCAGCTCATTGAGAAGCTGGGAAAGCTCACCAGCGAGTCATACGCGTATCAGCTGGACCGGCATATCTATATGGATGGGACGGTCAAACCGGAGAATGAGTGCATCTATTACAGCGTAGATAAGATCCATAGCGCTATTCAGGAGAAGTGCCAGATCACGTTTCAGTATTTTGAGTACACACCGAAGAAGGAAAAGGTGCTCAAGCACGACGGCTACCGCTATCAGTTCAGCCCGTATGTCCTGATCTGGAACAAGGATTATTACTACGCTGTTGGCTGGTCAAATAAACACGGAAAGCTGGCGCAGTTCCGGGTAGACCGGATGACCGCCGTGGAGTTGTTGAATCAGACGGCTATTCTTGCGCCAGACTTTGATCCTGCTGAGTATGTGCAAAAGGTCTTTGGAATGTATCCGGATGCCCTTTGCACGGTGGAACTGCTGTGCGATAATGAGATCATGCGCAGCGTCATCGACCGCTTCGGTGAAAATGTGCAGACGGAAACTGTAGATGAACAGCATTTCCGTGCCACAGTCGAGGTCGCGCCAAGCCCTCCGTTCTTCAGTTGGGTCTTTACCTTTAGCGGTAAGATTCGCATCGTCAGCCCAGCAGCAGTGCTGGAGGAAATGCAGGATATGGCAGCGTGGCTGAAATAACTTCTGGATGGTGTTCCTTGCGGGGAACACCATCTTTTTCACATCTTGCCAATCGAACGAATGTTTGCTATACTGAGGCTACAGTGTTTCCAGAGAAGAGAACACGGATAGGAGGTGAGTTACTTGGAACAGACATTCGGCAGCTTCGTTCGAGAGAAACGGCAATCTATCGGATTGTCCCTGCGCACGCTGGCGGCAAAGCTGGACTTGTCGCCAGTCTATCTGAGCAACATTGAAAACGACCGCAGACCGGCACCGACGCGCGCATATTTGGAACGGTTGGAGCAGGAACTGCATCTGAGCAAGGTGGAAACCGAGCAGATGCTGGATCTTGCCGCCAAGTCCCAGAATAACCGGGTATCCGCAGACCTGCCGGACTACATCATGGATCGGGAGATCGTCCGGGCCGCGCTCCGCACGGCGAAGGAGGCAGACGCCACAGACCAGGAGTGGCAGGAATTTATCGACCGGATTACCCAGCGCGCAAAGAAATCCAAAGAGGGCGGTGAAATAGACGCATGAAAAAAGCATATTACCGCGAACAGGCGTTGGAGCGGATCGCCCGCGATGTGATCACCGCCTATGACCCCAAGCTCTATTACGGCCCTCCCACAGCCATTCCCATTGAGGACATCATCGAGGCGCAGGGGCTGGTGCTGGAGTATCAATATCTGCGGAATAATGGGCGGGTTTTAGGCGAGACCATCTTTGACGACGGTCTCACAGCGATCTATGACTGGGAAAACCACCGCTATGACCTTCTTCCCGTCAAGGGCGGCACCATCCTCATCGATTGTTCTCTCTGCGAAGAGGAAGCATCTACCGGGCGGCTGCGATTTACCTGTGCCCATGAGCTGGGGCACTGGCTACTCCATAAGAAACAGTTCAGCGGGACCGGCGAAAATGCGGCGCTCCGTTCCGGCGATGAGAGCGACAACACATTGGAAGTGCAGGCGAACCTGCTGGGCTCTATCCTTCTGCTGCCGCTGCCGCAGGTCAAGCGCTGTTTCTATCAGCTGCGCTCCGGACGGACGAATCAACAGCTGGTGACGGATATGGCAGGTATCTTTCAGGTATCCAAGCAGGCCATGCGCATTCGGTTGGAGAACCATAACCTGCTGTAAAAAATTTTCATGTGCTGTTCTCAAAAAAGAGAACAGAGAAAGCGAGGCGCTATGTCAAAAACCAATTCCCTGCGCTGTCCGCTGTGCGGCAAGGGCCGTATCGCGGATATCCCCAGCGGTGCGGAGCAGTCTCAGTACAGGCTGTTTGCGCTGCACAGAGCGGAACACCCTGACCTGATCGCCAAATGCCCCAAGTGCGGCGAACAGATCGGCATCACGGTGCTGACACCGGATGCTCACCCCCTGATCCACACGCCCATCCCCTTTATGGGATATGTTCAGGCATAAATTAAAAATCCAATTGATATGACTTCGTCAAGCGCACCAGCCACCCATCGTCGAATATGGGAACATTGAGTTAGGAGCCTTACAAGTAGCTTTTCAGCTATGCGTAAGGCTCTTTTTTTGCGCCTTTCTTCGGCTGAAAAGCGGAAAGGCACACAATGCGCAGACGCTGGCAGCCCTATATCGCTAAATATCCGTGACCCCATCTCAGACATTTCAAAAAATCTGAGATTGGAGTCATGAATCATGAAAAAATGGCAGGAAGAACGCAACTATCGGCGCGTTCGAAACGAAGGTGGCGAAGTCATCGCCAATATCATCACTGTAGACGGTATGGACGTAGAGGTGCCGGAGGATGTCTACCTCGCCTATGCGCAGGCAGACCGCAGGGAGCGATACATCACAGAGGAACAGTCCTCCGGAAAACTGCTCTCTCTGGAGCAGATGGAGGAAGATGCGCTTTTGCCGGACTATGTCGGAGCAGAAACGGCCCCCAGCGCCGAAACGGAGGCACTGGAGCGTGAGGATCTTCGGAATCTGGCAGAACAGAAGCAGATCCTTTTGCTGGCGCTACTGTCACTAAAGGATACCGACCGGGAACTCATCAACGCCCTGTTCTTCGACGGCGCGTCTACACGGGAATGCGCCCAAAGAATGGGCGTCAGCCAGCGGGCGGTCATCAAGCGGAGAGACCGCATCCTGCGGGATCTCAAAAAGTTTTTTGAAAATTCCTCGAAATAAGGGTATTCACCGAACGCAATTTTCGGGAGGACAGTGAGGGGCTCCGAATCGCCCCTCGCTGTTCCTTGAAAATTGCATACCAGCAATACGGATAACCACCCGGACAGAAGAGCGATCCGCGCAGTGTGCGCCACGACCCGTGGGAAGCCTTGCAGCTTCCTGCGGCGAGCGATTTTACCTGCGCAGGGGCGGCGTTGGCAGCGCCGCCCGCAGAGACGCTGTCCGGGCAGATAATGAGACACAATGCACTGGCCAGCATGAAGAGGCTGGGCTGCTCCGGGATTGAAAGCAGTAGAGAACCCGGAAATACGCCCGTGAAGGTCTTGCCGGACCTTGTCCGTATTGTTCCCCTTTCCCACCGGGGTGCGCGCTGCAAATACGGTGGAAACGAAAACAAAGCATGACAGGAAAAGAGGTAATTATCGGATGAATACCAATGACAACAGGCTGAAAGCCCATAAACTGATCGACCATATTTTTCAGGACCTTCTTCCCGCCCACGGTATGGCGCAGCGCCCGGAGCAGATCCAATTGAGTCACCGGATGCTGGACGCCATGCAGGACGGGAGGATCGCTCTGTGCGATGCCGGGACGGGCATCGGCAAGACCTACGCTTATCTGGCGGCTGCCACGGCAGCGTCGGCTTTCCCGACAGGGCAGATCGCCCGCCCTATCATCATTTCCACTTCCAGTATCGCGCTGCAAAACGCGGTGCTGACGGAGTATCTGCCGCTGCTGTCCTGCGTCCTAATGGCGGATGGGATTCTTACCAAGCCACTGAAAGCGGTCATCCGCAAAGGCAAAAGCCATTATGTCTGCGACGAGCGGCTGGACAGGCGGCTGCGTCAGGTATATCCTGCAAAGAAAAATCCGGAAGCGCTGACGGCGCTCCGGACTCTTCGGGAAACGCTGGACATGGACAGAGTTTCTCATCTCAGCGGCTATGACCGGGAGCGTGTCTGCGTACCGCAGGTCTGCGACTGCAAGCAGAGGGACTGCCGATATCAGCGGTTCCTCAAGACCTGCGACAAAGATCAATTTTTGTTTCAAATCTGCAATCATAATTTGCTGGTGGCAGACGCCATCCACCGCAGCGAGGGAAAACGCCCCATCTTCCCGGAGCACAGCATCATCATCGTGGATGAAGCCCATAAGCTCCCGGAAACCGCACAACAGATGCTGGGTGTGACGTTGGCGGCCGAAGAGATACGAAACCTTATCCTTCAGCTAAAAGAGGAACGGTACTTACTGGCGGCAGAAATGCTGGAGGACAGCACAGGTCCTTTGCGGCGCAAGCTGGCACAGCCCAGAGAGGAAGCGGAGCCGGTGGAAGCCTGTTTGCGATTGCTGACCGCGCCATCCTGCACGCTGCCCATCATCCAGCGGCAGATCGGCAGCCTGCTCTCCCCGCTGGGAAGCCGCCAGCTGGATACGGTGCTGGACGCGGTCAAGCTGTTCACCAGTTCCCAGACAGATATGATTTTTTACACTGCCGAAGATGTCAGCACAGGCGGCGCCATGCTGTGCGCCGCAGCCGGCGATATCACGCAGCGAATAAAAAAGATCCTGTGGCAGCCGGATCAGGCGTTTGTTCTGACCTCCGGCACCATGGCGGTGGGCAGCGATTTCCGCCGTTTCAAAACGCAGGCAGGATTAGAGAAGGGACACCGTGTCATGGAATCCGTTTCTCCATCCCCCTTTGACTACCGGAACAACTGCCTGCTCTACCTTCCGCAAATCCCGCCCCGCCAGAGAGTGGAGGATACGGATGTGTACTTTAATGAGCTGACTGCCGAGCTCGTCGGACTCATCAAAGCAGCCACCGGTCACGCGCTGGTGCTCTTTACATCCTACGCAGCCATGTCGGCTGTGAAGGAGCGGCTGTGGGAGGAATCTCTCCCATTCCCACTGCTGACGCTGGGCCGCAACGCACCCCACATCATCGAACAGTTCCGGCACACGCCGGGAGCGGTGTTGCTGGCCACCGGCGCGGCATGGGAGGGCTTTGATTTCCCCGGCGACTGTGTATCTCTGCTGATCATCCCACGCCTGCCTTTCGCCTATCCGGACGCCCGGAAGGAGCGGGAATTGGAAAAGTATCCTTCCCTTCACGCATTCATCCGTGAGGTAGCTGTACCAGAGATGCAGATCAAGCTGCGCCAGGGATTTGGACGGGCCATCCGCACGGAGAGCGATACCTGCGTCATCGCCATTCTGGATGAACGGGCCTGCCGTGGCCGCAGATACGCCCAGGCTGTGAGTGAGGCATTGCCGGAAATGCGGAGGACCGGCAGCCTGCGGGAAGTGACAAGGTTTCTGCGGGAGAAAAAGCCGGAGAGCTATTTTGAGGTGGGAAGATGATCGACGCAAAGAAAGAATTGCAGTATCGGCTGGCAGTCAGGATGCTGGAGCATCTGGCGGAAATCGGCCTGCTGAGCGCGGAAGAACTGTCTTACGCCAAGAGACTGGCCAGAGAGAAATATTCCCCGCAGACTGTTTGGGAATAGTGCTGGATATTCTGCGGATCGTGTGGTAGCTTGTGTGTTGACAAAAAAGATACAGGGAAGTGAAAAACATGGCACAGGTAAAAATCATCGCGCCGCAGACGCGGGAAGCGGAACATCTGCGGGTGGCAGCCTACTGCCGGGTCAGTTCGGACTCCAAGGATCAGCTGCATTCCTACGCCGCCCAGATCCGCAGCTACACGGAGGAGATCGCCCAGCATGACGGCTGGGAGTTGGTAGACGTGTATGCCGACGAAGGGCTCACCGGCACCCGGATGGATAGGCGGGAGGACTTCAACCGGATGATGGCAGACTGTCGAAAGGGCAAGATCGACCGAATTCTGGTGAAGTCCGTATCCCGCTTCGCCCGGAATACCAGAGACTGCCTGTCCGCCCTGCGGGAGTTATCCACCATGGGCGTCAGCGTCCGGTTTGAAAAAGAAAATATCGACACGAAAACGCTCACCACCGAACTGATGGTGAGCGTTTCCGGTTCTCTTGCCCAGCAAGAATCCATCTCCATCTCCGCCAATCAGAAGATGAGCTATCAGCGGCGGATGGAGCGTGGGGAATTTATCACCTGCACCGCCCCTTACGGATACCGAATCGTAAATAAGAAAGATCTTGAGATCGTCCCAGAGGAAGCCGCCACGGTGCGCTGGATCTTCGACGCATACCTCAAGGGGCGCAGCTCCGGATGGATCGCGGAGCAGCTGACGGCGAAAGGCATCCCCTCCCAGTCCGGCGCGGAATGCTGGAGAGAAACGGGGGTTCGATACCTGCTGACCAATGAAAAGTATATCGGAGACGCTCTGAGCCAGAAATCCTACAGCTGCGGTTTCCCCTTCGTGCAGAAACGAAATCACGGGGAACGCCTGCAATACTACACGGAGAACTCCCATCCAGCTATCATCGACCGGGACACCTTTGAGCGGGTGCAGGCACTGCTGCAAAAGAAAGCGCAGAAAGAGAAAAAGCGCAGAGAAAAAAGCCCTCTTGCCTTAAAAATCGTTTGCGGGAACTGCGGGACGGTGTTTCAGCGCCGAAGCAGCCAGAACGGATATGTGACCTGGGTCTGCCGAACCCACGACCGCCACGCCGCGGACTGCCCTGTAGGACGCATCCCGGAAACGGAGATCCATGCCGCCTTCCTGCGGATGTACCACAGGCTCAAAAGCAACGCGGACATCATTCTGGCCCCGGCCCTCCGGCAGCTGAACACACTGGGCACGATCTTGCGGCAGAATCATCCGCAGGTGCTGGCCATCAACCGGGCCATCGCGGAAGCGACAGAAGAAAGCCATAAGATCAGCACCCTGCGGGCCAATGGCTTGCTGGACGCGGATATCTGCGCCGCCCGCATGAATGCCATCAGCGCCAGACTGGCGCAGCTTCGCGGAGAACGGCGCAGGCTGACAGAGAACGAAGCGATAGACGAAACGATGGACGCGCTCCGCAAGGTGGAGCAGACGCTTCTCAACGGACCGGAACGGTTGGACGGCTTCGATGAAGAGCTGTTCGAACGTCTGGTGGAGAAGATCATTGCAGAGTCTCAAAACCGTATCCGCTTCCGGCTTTACGGAGGCTTGGAGCTGACAGAACAATGGGAGGTGGCGGCAAGATGATCAACCGCAAGGTGTTATACGGGTATCAGATTCAAAACGGCGCGTTGGAAATCGCGCCGGAGGAGCAGCGGGCCGTCAGTATGGTCTTTACGCTCTATAACGCCGGGGCTTCCTATCAGGCCATCTCGGACGCCTTGAACCGGCAGGACGTTCCGTATTGCCGGGAAGTGCCGCTCTGGAACAAGCATAAGGTAAAGCGCCTTTTGGAAAATCCCCGTTACACCGGTAAGGAGGGATACCCCATACTGGTGGAAGCGGATATTTTCCAAGCGGCGCAGGAAAAGACGGCGGAAAAGAATGCCAGGAAGCAGTCCCACGGAGAGAAGCCTGCCATTGCGCGGTTGACTCCGTACTTCCGCTGCGCCTGCGGCGGGAAGATGACCCGGCTGGGCGGCGGCTGGCAGGACAGCAGCAAGCTGTATCTGAGATGCGAAGGCTGCGGGAATACCGCGGTCATGGACATGGATGCGACGGTAAACGGGATCGTCCGTCAGTTCCGGAACCATGAACAGCCCAGCTGCACCGCCTACACGCCCTCTGCGGAGGTCATGCGGCTGGACAATGCCATCAACCGGGGGCTGGAGCAGCCAGACTCGCCGGAAGCGGTGATGGCGCTGATCCTGCAGGGTGCGGCAGCGCGGTATGCCTGCTGTCCAGAGCCGTCTGCCGAATCTGAGCCGTCAGATAGTCTGACAGAGGCGGATTGGAGACGCTTCCAACGAGCGGTTTCCCATATCACCATCTCACAGGATACCGAAGTAACTCTTATATTTACGGATAAAAAAGCGACAGGAAAGGATGAATGATCCATGGAAGCGACAGCAGCCACCTTAGAGCGGCGGGTGCGGGTGATCCCCGCAACCAGAAAACCGGAAGAACTGCACAGAGACCATGACGGAAAAATGCGCGTAGCGGCCTACTGTCGCGTCTCGACGGACAGTGAAGAGCAGCTCAACAGCTATGAGGCGCAAAAGACCTACTACACCCAGAAGATCCAGGACAGCCCGGATTGGGAGATGGCAGGGATCTATGCCGATGAGGGCATCTCCGGCACCAGCCTGAAAAAACGGACGCAGTTCAACAAGATGATCACCGCCTGTAAGCGGGGACACATCGACCTCATCATCACCAAGTCCCTCTCCCGCTTTGCCAGAAACACGGTGGATTGTCTGGATACGGTGCGGCTCCTGAAAGCAAACGGCATTGGGGTGTACTTCGAGAAGGAAAACATCAACACCCTCACGGAATCCAGCGAATTTCTCATCACCCTGTTCAGCGGCTTCGCCCAGGCGGAATCCGAGTCTCTCAGCAAGAATGTCGCATGGGGAAAGCAGAAGAGCGCGGAGGCGGGAAAGGTCACCTTCCAGTACAAAAAGATGCTGGGATACCGGAAGGGGGCGGACGGACAGCCGGAGATCGTACCGGAGGAAGCGGAGATCATCCGCCGCATTTACCACAGGTATCTGGACGGCTGCACCCTGGGACAGATCAAGCGGGAGCTGGAGAAGGACGGTGTTCCCACCGCACAGGGTGTAGAGCGCTGGTCTCCCTCCATCATCCACAATATCCTGACCAATGAAAAGTACATTGGAGACGCCCTGCTGCAGAAAACCTATGTGACGGACTGCATCAACAAAAAGGTCAAAAAGAACCGTGGTGAACGCACGATGTACTATGTGGAGAACAGCCATCCGGCCATTGTCTCAAGGGATCTGTTCAATCAGGTGCAGCAGGAGATGACGCGCCGGTCCAGCAAACGGAAGGTGCTGCAAAAGAGCGGAAAAACGGAACTTGGGAAATACTCCGGCAAATACGCTCTGACAGAATTGTTGGTGTGCGGCGAGTGTGGCTCCCCCTACAAGCGGGTCACATGGGCCAGAAATGGGAAAAAGCGCATCGTGTGGCGCTGTGTCTCCCGGCTGGAGTTCGGTACAAAATACTGCCAGCACTCTCCGACACTGGATGAAGGCAAGCTGCACAGCGCCATCCTCGCGGCCATGAACGAGTACGCCGCCATCCGGCAGGAGGTCTGCCCCGATGTGCTGGCCATGGCGGAGGAAGCCAGGCAGGCGTTATCTCAGGCCGGTGCACGGCTGCTGCAGCTGAAGAAGCGTATGGATGCGGTGAGCCGGGAGCAAAGCGATGTGCTGGATCGGCTGCTCGTCAACATGGCCGATACCGAGCTGAATGCCAGGATGAAAGCGCTGACGGATGAGAAGGAATCCCTTAAGGCGCAGATCGCAGACGCGCAGCAGGCAGAGGTCGATCTGGAGGAACAGGCTGCCAGACGCCGGCAGATGTGGGACAGTATCATGGAATGCGCCGCGGGCTATACGGAATTTGACAATGAGCTCGTCCGGCAGGTCATCCAAAAGATCACGGTGGAGGACGCGGAAACCATCCGCATCCAGTTCCGAGACTCGGATGTGGTGCTGGAACAGGAAGTAGAATGAATAGAAAAGGGAGAAAGGAAATGGCCATTTTTATAACCGGTGATACGCACGGTGATTTCAGCAGGCTCCTACCTGCAGCATTCCATGAGCAACGTGACCTGACCAAAGAGGATTACCTCATCATCTGTGGAGACTTCGGCGGTGTCTGGGATGGCGGCGATGCGGAGCAGCAGTGGCTGGACTGGCTGGAGACCAGGTCCTTTACCACGCTGTTCGTCAGCGGAAACCATGAAAACTATGATCTGCTCCGCAACTATCCAATCAGCCAATGGCACGGCGGCTTGGTACAGGCCATACGCCCCAGCGTCCTGCATCTGATGCGGGGCCAGCTTTATAACATCTGCGGAAAGCGGATATTTACCATGGGCGGCGCCAGCAGCCACGATATCCGAGACGGCATTCTGGAACCGGATGATCCGGACTATGAGCGAAAGCTGCGGCAGCTCAACGCCGCAGGAGCGTTGTTCCGTGTCAACCACAGGTCATGGTGGAAAGAGGAACTGCCCAGCGTGGATGAATACGAAACCGCAAGGAAAACGCTGAATCAGGCAGGGTGGGATGTAGATTACATCATTACCCATTGCTGCCCCAGCAGTGTCCAAGATGCTTTCAGCGGAGGATTGTACCGGCGAGATGCACTGACAGACTTTTTCGATGAGATTCGGGAATGCTGCAAATTCCAATACTGGTTCTTCGGGCATTACCATGAGAACATAGTGGTACAGAAACGATTCGTCATGCTATATGAGCAAATGCTTCGGCTGAAATGCTGAGATAAGGAATAGGGGCGTACTGACATATCGCTCAGTACGCCCCTATTCCTTATCTCATTGCGTGCAGTAGTGGACAGGAATTAAAAGGCGGTGTATAATTTTAATAATGTTGGTTGGTTCTACAACACAAATGATTTCCGGCTAAACACACGGAGAATGGCAATTAGGGATGGTGATGTTATTGCCTTGTGCTTTGTGTAAGAAAAATGTGCCATTGATGCAGAGCCATATTTTTCCGAAACTGATTTATAAGAGAATTAGGTCTCATCCAAAATCAAGATTTCGTAGTTTAGATAACTTTTCAAAAGCCATGCAAGATGGTGAAAAAAGGCCAATGTTATGTCACGACTGTGAAGAACGCTTTAGTGCGTTTGAATCAAAGTTTGCGACGCTTTTCCTTGATCCGTATTTAGAATCTGAAAAGCTGAAGAACCTCCATTCAACATGGGTGAACTATTACTTTTTATCTGTTGCATGGCGAGTACTTTGGGATGATTTGTATCGCATGAAGTCACATTGTGAACACTTCTCCAGACATATTTTTGAAGAGTATTGCGATGAATTGGGGAAATGCTTACTTGCGTTCAAAGATGGCGCAAACTCCAAAATTCCAAAACAATTTAAGACCAGAGTATACAAACTCAATCGACTGATTAAGCAATCGGAGGTAAATGAACTTGCCAAAGGATGCATTTTTGGATACTCTGTGTTCTTGGCAAAAAGTCATTCTTTCTCGGTGATTGTGTACTACGCTGGGTTGGTGTTTGTAACAGATTATATTCCAGATAAGCGGCGGTATATTTTTCTGGGTGGAAAACCCACTTTGTTTAAGACACGATGCAAGAAAAAGGAAGTAACCGAAGAACTAAAAATCCAGTTTTGCGAAATGGCACAGCAGTACAAAAAAGTTATGACTCCAGATATGAGAAAGAAAATTTCAGAGCGATACAACAAATGATGTGCAAAGGGCATCTTTTCTGTCGACACACGACAAAAAGCATCGAAAACTTCGGTTTTCGATGCTTTTTTGTTACAAAAATGCCGCAAATGTTGTGGGTCAGGGTGTGGGTCAAACTTTGACCCACACCCTGACCCACTTGCCGAAATGTGCGGAAAGGGTGAAAGAGCATCGGAGAGGAAGCTGCTTCCTTTCCGATGCTCTTTTGGAAAGATGCCTTTACCTTACCTGCGCCATGAAGCTGCCCATCTTTTCCGCGGCTCTTCTCTGCATCTGCCGTGTGGCGTGGGTGTAGGTGCGGAGGGTAAAGCCCGCGTCGTAGTGCCCCAGCATACTGCTGACGGTTTTTACATCCACGCCGTTTTGGAGTGCCAAGGTCGCGAACGTATGTCTCAGGTCGTGGAACCTGATATGCTCCAGTCCTGCATCCTTGAGGATCCGCTTGTGGAGCGTCACGACTGAGTCGGGGTGATACATTTCGCCGGTCCTGCCGGACGGGAACATCCACGGATTGTCGGGGTGTTTGGCGTGTTCCTGCTTCAGCAGCTCCACGGCATCCTGCGGGATGGACACCTCGCGGATAGAGTTGCCGGTTTTGGGGCGGCTTAGAATGAGCTGGTGCTCTGTGTCCCAGCTGGCCTGCTTACTGACGGAGATGGTGCAGTTGGCTTCGTCGAGGTCGCTCCATTGGAGCGCGACCAGCTCGCCCTTTCTCAGTCCGCTGACCAGTTCCAGATAGAACATCGGCAGGGCATTACGCCGCTCGGCGGCGTTCAGATACGCGCTGATGTGGTCTGGGTGAAGGATTTTCATCTCTTGTTTTTCAATTTTGGGGATGATGCAATTCTCCGTGGGATTGGTGAGAATGAGTTTTTCTTTCACCGCCCGGTCAAGAGCATTGTGCAGCATCATATGGATGCCGCGCACAGTGGAATTGCTCAGTCCGGGTTTTTCCTTTTTCTGTACCTTTCGCAACCTGCCATTGCTTTGTAAATCGTTGTAGAGCTTTTGCAGGTCATGGGTGGTAAGCTTATTCAGCGGGATATCCCCGATAGCAGGGATGATATGCTGCTCGATATTTCGGTGGTAGTAGTTCATGGTGGATGGGCGAATGTGTGGTTTGGCATACAATTCAAACCACGTCCGCAGCCAAGCGGCAACCGTGTATTCATCGGCGCGGCCGACGTCCAATGCCTGGCTTTCCTCAATGGCTTTCTTTAGCTTCGCCTTGCATTCTGCCTGTGTCTTACCCAGCACATTTTTGATGATGCGCTTTCCTGTTTCGGGGTGATAGCCTGCGGTGTAGCGACCCTCCCAGCGTCCATCAGACCGCTTGCGGATGTTGCCCTCGCCGTTGGCGCGTTTCTTTGCCATTTAGACCTCCTGTTCCGCCGGATGGCAGATGTGTTCTTCTTCCTCTTGCTCGAAGGAGTAGAGCCCGTCTGCCTCCAGCTCTTTCGCCATGCCCCACGCCAGCTTGAAGCCCGCCGTGAAACTCATCAGCGTGGCTTCAACCTGCAACGCATTCTGCGCGTCCAACAGCCGCAGCAGCTTTCTGCGCCCCGCGGCGTCCATGTCCCGCCGCAGTTCCACTTGGGCGTAATCAATCTGAGCGTCTAATTCGCCGTGTTCCTGACGGTCGAAACGCTTTTGCAGGGCTTTCATGTAGTCATACATTGTGGCACCTCCTTTTGGTAGCCACAACACATACCACAACCCGGCGCACAAAGCTACTACTTTTGCAAATGTTTCTTTGACTATTGCGGCGCAAAAAATACGTTTCCAAACCTGTTCGCGTGTGCATCCGCATCGAGCAACCTTTTTTGTAGCGGGGAGTGTACTGCGCTCATCCGCCAGCAGCTCCACGCCGGGACGGGTGGCGACGTAGCGAGTACGCTGCGCCAGCTTCGCGGCGTTCTGTCCGCCCTTGAGGTAGGGGGAGATCAGTACGATCCGGGCCATGTGTCATCCGGCTCTATGCGCCGCTGGCTCCGCACCGCGTTTTCAAAACTCACCTGACCGTTGGTGCGTTTCACCTCATCCACGGCGTAGGCCCGCAGCTCCCGCGTGTGGATGGGATCGGTACGAAAGTGGGCTGCGATGGTGTGGCAGAGCATATTCAGCTCCACCGCGCACTTGAAGAGGATCGTCCGCAGACGGTTGTTGTTGTCGTCCAGCGTACCCTGAATAGCGGTGAGGATGGCTTGGGAGATGTAGGCGGTGTTGTCCTCCGTGCCGAGATAGCCCATGTAGAACCGCAGGGCCTTTTCTACGAATTCATTGCGGCTGCGGCAGTTATCAGCTTTCAGCCAGCTGTCCATGCGGTCGATCATGTCGGGCGGGAGCCAGAATGTCGTTTTCTTTTTCACTTTTTCTTCCATCGGTGTTCTCCTTTCCTTGCCGTCGGTCAAAAGGGGCGCGAGTGCCGGAAACACCGTGCCTTTTTGGAAACCAGACTGCGGTTTTTCTGAAATGTGCTGAAATAGACTGCGCTTTGGAAAGCGCGAAAAAGCCCCGCACTGCGGGGCTTTGTGGGCGGGCTGCGGGCGCTTGCGACTGCGGCCTTTTATCTTGTGCTTTTATCGAACGGGTAAATAAGGGGCGAAAACCTCCGAAACGGGACAGGATCGGGAGGAAAAACACTCTTGAAAAAGCACATTTCTCCGAAATCGGAGTAGTGCTTAAGCGGTACTTTCACACATCGCCCACAAACGCCGCAACGTTCGCTTCAAGGGACTGCGGCGGGTACACACGCCACCCCATCCCCCAAACGCGCACACAGCGGCTTACACGGCGAAACAGGGGGCGTTTCGGATGGGGGCGCTATCACTACCCTCGGAGCGTTTTGCGCGGTTCGGAAACCCTGCGCGGCCGGGACTTAAAACGGCAAACTTTGCCGCTTTTGGGTCTTGGCCGGGGGTACTCCCGAAGAACGCAGAAAGCCTGCGGAACAGCGATGCGCTTATGCGTGTCGCTGTCCCGAGGCGTCGCGGCCCCGCTGGGCTGCGTGATCCCATTGCTGTTTCTCTTGCCGCATTGATGGGCTTCACGGTTTTGCTCAGCCGCTTCGTTGGCACACAGAAAATTGAGCGCCTGTTCTTTAGTTACAGCGGTGCGTTTTTGGGACCGCTGTTTGCGTCGATCCATGAGAGAAACTTATCCTTTGGGACAACGATCCGGCTGCCGATTTTGAGCGCGGGGAAGCCGTCACTGTGTGCCAGCTCGTAAGCGCCGGCGCGGGAGATCCCGAGCACCGCAGCGACCTCCGCGACGGAGAGCATCAGCGGCAGCTCGTCATAGCTTGTGTAGGTGGAATGTTTCATCATTCGCTTCCTTTCCTCATGCGCCGGGCAGCATATCCATCGCGGACAGCTTGCGCTGAACTCGCTGCCGTTCTGCTGCGCGCTCGACCGCAGATAGTTGGCGCGCGTGAAAGATTTCTATGGCTTCACGGATCGGTCGGATGGTGTAGCGCAGGTTGCCGTTCTTCTTGATGCCGGAACGCGTCAGGACAGAGGTTGGCTCTATGAAGATGAGACCTTTCTCCGCGAGTGCATCGACGTACCGCATGACTGTATTCTTTGCGCGTCCAACGGCCTTGCCGATGGTGGTGTAGCTCGGCCAGCACTGGTAGGTGCTGCGGTTTTCGAGGCAGCGGAGGTAAGCGTAGACCGCGATCTCACTTGCGTCCAGCCCAAGAGAAAAAATTTCGTTCGGCATAGTAAAATAGTTTTTGTTGCTGAAATGATTCATGGTGTGTCCTCCTGTTCGTCGGGGTGGAAGAGTTGAATGAACTCCTTTGCGGAATGGACGATGCCCAATTCCTTGAGCTGCTGGTAGCGGATCAGGTCGCAGAGGGTGCGCAGACTGATCTCCGCGTATTCCAGCAGCTTATCGGTCGCCAGCATCTGTTGGTAGGCGTCCAATTTGGTCGGTTCGTCCGACGATTGGAAGAAGGCGAACAGTTCTTCTTCGGTCGGAATACTGTCCGGTGCGTCGTGCTGCATCTCCTGGCGGATGTAGTCAATGACCTCTCGCTCGACTTGGGATGTCAGGAAATGTAGCAGATGTTCATTTTGTTCGAATGGATTCATGGTCATACACGCTCCTTGTGATCAGGTGAGACGATCGTGACTGCGGCCAACCCAGTCGGAAAATTTGTCTCTCACTGATAAGGACACTCAGTGTGCATTTGTAAACCAGAAAGATAAAAAATTAGAGAGTTCTGTCATGAGACAGAACTCTCTAATTTTTTGTGTAGCGTTTTCAGTCGCTTTGATACCGCCATTCTGGAGATGCCATAGATCTGGCCGATCTCCTTCATCGTCAGCTCACCGCTGTATCGGAGGGAGAGCAGGTTTTGACCTTGCACGTCCAGTTCTGCAATGGCTCCCCGCAGATTTTCAAGCCGGAGATTCCTGAGCACCGCATCCTCCACGGGACGCTTGACGCACTCCAAGCCAGACAGCACCGTTTCAAACTCACTTTTACTCAGGTGCCTTGCGTCCTGCTTCTCCTGCGCCTGTTCCCGTTTTCGATCCTGCTCAAGGAAGTCCGCGACCTCCTTTGGCACCGATACTTGCTCACCATTGTAGACGATAACGACGTTGTCGTTCATTTGTGTCCTTTCCGCTTTCGACGGAAGGGTACACACCCGCGCTGCCGGTACAGCGCCAAAAACTGTCGACCTTCATGGAACTTCCTGCGTACAGGGTGGTCATAATGCCCTACGGGGCCCATGAATGCCTGAGGCCACACTTACGGTGTGGACCTCACCGGAAAGCTGCGAGATTCGGCTTTCGCCTGTTACCAATATAATAGAAAGTTTGAAGAGTTGTCAAGAAGAAGGATACTGATGATTATGATTCTTGCGGCAGGAAGAATCAGGCTGCCGCAGGCATCAGGTCAGGGGAGAAAAACCGTAGCTATTGGACAGCGCGTCAATTTTCTGCCCTGCCTTGCACATGGGACAATCCTTGACAAGACTGGTCACATATCCGGGGATATCCTCCGGGGAAAACAGGCTGATCACGGGGATGTCGCCCACCTGCTTCAAGGCGCTGAAGACAGCTGCGACCCCCTGCGTGGTGCCTCCGTAATACTCGATGCACTCGAGTGCGCGAGCCGCGGTCTTTCCCGAATTCACCGTGGAGATCAGCAGCAGGACATTCTTTTCAGACACCATGAGGCGAAGATTATCCCGGAAGATCAGAAGTCCGTTGGAATCGTGCTCCGGTGCGACGACGCAGATATTTTTTTCGCTGCTCAGGGAAAAGAGATTCTTCTGAGAGAGCTGGCGGGCGAGAAACGTACCGATGACCTCGCTGCCGTCCAGGCAGACGACCGTATCGATCTCCTTTTCATAGACATAGTGATTGGCAAGAGAGGCGGCAGCGATATTGGCCATTGCACATTCATGCTTCATGCGGGTGATGTCGAGATAATGGCTGTTGTGAGAGTGGCGGGTCGCAAAATGCCCGTGGTATGCGGTCAGCTTCAAATCGTTTGCTTCTCTGGATTTGATGATCATTGCGCTCATAGCTCCATCCTCCTTTTTGTCTGCCAAAGTCCTGAATACAGGCAATGTTTTCCCTACATTGTGTAGACCGCAGCGGCGCGGAAGCCGTCCGGCAGCGCAAAGAGAACCTCGGGAGAGAGCTTCCGGGTCACTCTCCCGACCCGCTGCGCGGCAACGACAACGGCCGAAAAGCGAAGCGGTACGATGTCAAGATCCGGCACCGCGTTGATCGGAAAAGAGAGAATTCAGCGATTCTTTTTAGCTTCCAGAAAGTCGTTTAGTTCGGAATTGATGATATCCGTGATGAACATGTGGCCCGGGGCATGGGTGATAGCAATGGGCGGTTTCGCATTTTCGACCGCCGCCTGCGGCGTCACGCCGCAGGGCCAGAACACGGGAATCTCACCCTCGTAGAAATCAACCGCCTCGCCGTAGTCAGGCTTCATCACATCGGCAACGCCGACCTCGGCGGCATCGCCCATGTGGACGGGCGCGCCGTGGACATTCGGCATTTTGACGGTGATGTCATACGCCTTTTTGGCGTTTTCCGGCGTCATGGGGCGCATAGAGCAGACCATGGGGCCGCAGAATGGGCCGGCCGGCTCGGTCATGATATTGGTCTTGAACATCGGTACATTGCGTCCCTGCGCGATGTGCCTGACCTCGATGCCCTCGCGCATGAGCGTTTCCTCGAACGAGAACGAGCAGCCGATCAGGAAGCCGACATAGCCCTCCTTCCAGTAGCCGCTCACATCGGTCAGCTCCTTGCCGTCCCACTTACCGTCTCGGTAGATGCGGTATTTGGGAATGTCGGTGCAGATGTTGCCGCCCTCGCCCATGTCGTGTGTCTCGGGCGTACCACGGACGATCTCGAGAATGGGGCAGGGGAAGGGGTTGCGCCGGGCAAATTCCTCAAAATCTCCCGCATATTCCGGCGGCAGGATGATGAGGTTGGCCTGCGCGTAGCCGCGGCACATACCGGCGGTGGGGAAGTCGATGACGCCCTCGCGGATGAGCTTGCGCACCTCGCTCGGCTTCATATCGATATAAGGTGTAATATCAAAGGCCATGTGTCGTTCCTCCTATCACTATTATTTTTTGCGTTTTAGGGCTGCGTCAACGATTCATGGCGCTGCGCAGGCAGTTCAGCGTAGCGCGCTGCGCAAGCAGAGCCTCCTGTGCAGCGGCGATGGAGACCTTTTCGAAGCGCACTTTGTCGCCTGCCTTGAGCTGGGCGAGAATGCGAAAGTCTGCGGAGATGACGTTGGCGATTTTTGCATATCCGCCGGTGGTCTGGCGGTCGGCCAGCATGATGATCGGCTTACCCGCCGATGGCACCTGGACGGCGCCAAAGGCGATGCCGTCGGAGATGATGTCGCCGCTTTTAACGTGTTCGATCAGCTCGCCATCAAGACGGCAGCCCATGCGGTCAAACTCCGGCGTGAGAGTGTAAACGCTGCTGAGAAAGGTCGTGATGCCACGCTCGGTGAACGCATCGTCCTGCGGGCCGAGTACGATGCGCAGCTTATATTCTGCGCGCGGCATGAACTCGGGCGAGGTGTGGCGCAAGCCGAGGTTCTTGAGGTCGGTCTTGGGCGCGCGGAAGCCGATGACGTCATCCTTTTGCAGCTTGCGGCCCTGATAGCCGCCGATCTTTGCTTTCATATTCGTTGAGCGACTGCCCATAACTACGGGAATATCGAGTCCGCCCGCAAAGGCTACAAACGCGCGGCAGCCGGTGCGCAGCATGGTGAAGCGCAGCGTCTGGCCCGCATTGACGGGAATGGCGCGGTAGGTATCGATACGCTGACCGTCGAGCGTCGCGCCAAGGTCGCCGCCGGTGATTGCGATGATGTTGGGCGCATCAAAGCGGATATGGGGACCCATCATGGTACATTCGAGTACGGCCTCGCCCTCGTCGTTGCCGACGAGAATGTTGGCGATGGACGCGCTGCGCGGATCCATCACGCCGGAGACGGACACGCCGAACTGCTGGTAGCCGATGCGGCCGAGATCCTGCACGCTGGTGAGCATGCCAGGGTTGAGAATGGTGATGCTCATGCCTGCTCCGCCTCCTTTCTCGGGTAGGTGTGAACCGTATAGCCGCTGGAGGCCTCCAGCGCGGCGATACGGTCAAATTCCGCCTGATCGATGGCGTAGAACTTGATGTACTGGCCTGCCTTGGGCAGGATGGGAACGGCGCGGTCAGGGTCGTACATGCGCACGGGCGTGCGGCCGATAAGCTGCCAGCCGCCCGGGGAGTCGATGGGATATACGCCCGTCTGGCTGCCGGCGATGCCGACGCTGCCGGCGGGAATCCTGACACGAGGTTGGGCAAGGCGTGGCGCGGCAATTTCCTCGCTCATACCGCCAAGATAGGTGAAACCGGGGGTAAAGCCCAGCATATAGATGAGATATTCCGTGGAGGTGTGAATCCGGATGACCTCCTCAGGCGTTTTGTGATTGTGCTCGGCGACAAAGCCAAGGTCGGGGCCCATTTCCTTCCCGCCGTAGAGCACGGGGATCTCCAACACATCGCTTGGCGGAATCCGGATGTGGTCAAGCTGATTGAGCAGGCCCTTGAGTTTTTTGACAAGCACACCGTAGGGGATGACCTCAGGGTCGTAGTGAACCATCAGCGAGCGGTAGGTCGGCACGAGCTCCACGATCCCGGGGAGTTTGCTCTCGGTGAGCGCGATGCTAAACGCACGAATCTGCGCGTTGATGTGCTCACTGATCTCGTTGCCGAATTCCACGGTTACGGCTGAGTCACCGCTGAGCAGGAATCTGATGTCGGACATATCGTTCTCCTTTCAGGCGGAGCCGGCCTGTGGGACAGACCGGCTCGCGGAATGGTGCAGGTTCGTTACGCGAAGAGCTTGGCAAGGTTGGGCAGCGCCGTGACGGCAAGGTAGCCTGCGACACCGACCACGCACCAGCCAAGGATCTGCAGCCACACGGGGTGCTTGTACTCGCCGACAATGGACTTCTTGTGGCAGCCGAGCAGCATACAGCACAGGGAGATCGGCAGGATCAGACCGTTGAGAGCACCGGCCAGGATGACCATGCGCTTCGCGCCGCCGAGGATCGCCATAACAAGCGTGGAGAAAGCGATGAAACCGACGATGAACCACTTGTCGTTCTTGGCAATGAAGGGGTGAACGGTCTTGAGGAAGGAGACGGAGGTGTAGGCCGCGCCGATGACGGAGGTGATACCGGCGGAGAACAGCGCGAGACCGAAGAGACGGTAGCCGATGTCGCCGGCAGCAAGGCGGAAAGCCTCGGCTGCGGGGTTGGCAGCGCCAGTGACAGCCGCGACATTTTCAGCCACAACGACCGTACCGGCCGTGCAGACACCGAGCACGCACAGGAACAGCAGGATACGAACGCTGCTCGAGACACAGATGCCGGTCAGGACGGACTTGCGGAAGTGCTTGACTTCTTCCGGCTTGCCGCCCCAACCCGCGTCAAGCAGCTTGTGTGCGCCCGAAAAGGTAATGTACCCGCCGCAGGAGCCGCCGAGCAGCGTGACCATGACGGGAATGAGTTCCTTGGGATTCTCAGGGGTAAAGATATGGACGACCGCATCGCCGACGGGGGGCTTGGCCATAAAAGCCACGACCAGCATGACGACGATAATGATGCCGCCGAGGATCTGGGCGACCTTGCCGACGATGTCGTTTGCCTTCTTGGAAAGGAAAATGCAGATGGCAAGCACGCCGCCGATGATGACGCCGGCCTTTTCGGGAATGCCGATCATGGCATTGAAGCCGAGTGACACGCCACCGACATTGCCGATATTGAACGCAAGACCGCCAAGCACAACAAGCACGACAAGAAGATACCCGAGACCGGGAAGGACCTTATTGGCAATCTCCTGACCGCGCAGGCCGGAAACGCCGACGATGGACCATACATTGGTCTGCGCGATCATATCCATGATGATGACGCAGACGATGACGAAAGCGAAAGAAGAAAGATACTTTGCGGTGAATTGCGAGGTCTGGGTCAGAAAGCCGGGGCCGATGGCGGATGTCGCCATCAGAAAGGCCGCGCCAAGGCTGACGGACAGTGAGCGCTTCTGGGTGGTTTCGTTACTCATGATCATCCTCCTGAAATATTGCCGCAGTGCGGCAGATTTGGGGCGTTGGTCTTTGCGGAACGGAACAGCTGGAAACGAGGCTCTTTTTATACGATCTCGCGGATGGGGGCAATCTCCACGCCACGGGCGGTGAGCTGCGTGCGGATATTTTTAACGAATTCGACGGCCGAAGGGTTGTCACCGTGGACACAGATGGAGTGAGCCGCGATTTCGACCTCCTCGCCGGTGATGGCCGTGACCTTGCCCTCGGTGACCATGCGGACGGTGCGCGCGATGGCCTCGTCCTTATCGTGGATGACGGCGCCGGGCAGCTTGCGCGGCACAAGCGAGCCGTCGGCCTGATAGGCGCGGTCGGCAAAGACCTCGTTTGCGACGCGCAAGCCCAACTGCTTGCCTGCATCAATCATCTTGCTGTTGGCAAGGCCAAGCAGGATAATGCTCTCGTCTACCTCGGCAATCGCCTCGGCGATGGCAAGCGCCAGATCCATGTCTTTACCAGCCATGTTGTAGAGAGCGCCGTGGGGCTTGCAGTGCTGGAGCCTGATACCCTCTGCCGCAGCGAAGGCCATCAGCGCGCCGAGCTGATACTTGACATACGCCTTGACCTCCTTGGGCGAGACGACCATGTTCCTGCGGCCAAAGCCCATCAGATCGGGGAAGCCCGGGTGTGCGCCGACGGCGACGCCTGCCGCCTTGGCTGCGGCAACGGTCTTTTCCATCACCAACGGATCTCCTGCGTGATAGCCACAGGCCACATTGACAGAGGAAACATGCGCGATGACCTCGTTGTCGAGCCCGATGGTATACGCGCCGAAGCTCTCGCCGAGGTCGCTGTTGAGATCTACCTTGTACATACTGAAATACCCTCCTTTTTATAGTTGGTCTACAGGGTTTTTCGAGCAAACGGCGTTCCAATTTGATCAATGGAAGCGCTCTTTCAAAAATGTCTGCTCTCCTCTCCCTTGATGATGTCATTTTACAGGATACCGCCGGAAAAAGCAAGAATAATAATACATGGTCTTAGTTGTCACAACAGCAGTATGATTCTGTCTTGCAAAATGCGATTTCGCAGGTTGGATTTGGGTATCAAGGAACGATAAGTCCTTTGCCGGAGCAGCTTTGGCGAGACTTTGTCTTTGACCACATAAAATGCCGTAGGCATGTGTAGAACACAGTGGAAACTCGGGCCGCAAGATGTTAGGAAAAGAATTAAAATCGAGAAAAACCGCTAAAGGCGACTGAAAATACAGAAGAAAGGCTGCGACAGCCTCTTTGATTGGTACAGCGGTGCGTTTTTGGAACGAAAATGAGGATGCTGTAACAGGTCCGTTATTGTACATTATCCACTTTCCAGTGTACAAGGTTTGAAAGGGCTGTGGTAGTGGCTTTTTATCCCCGCCCTTGACACGCCCATAAGCTGCTGTTATTTTGCAGGCAAGGCGGGAGCAGCTCACACCGCTCCCGCTTTGACGGTTACGACCGATCCGCTGTATACGAAAAAGCGGAGGCTGTCAGCGAGACAGCCTCCGCTTGTTTTCTTTTTGCGTTTATCGGTTTAGTACGCGGTGGTCATGGCGCCGTCGACGCAGATGACCTGACCGGAGATCGCGCTGTTCGCGGGCGAGCAGATGAACACCACGGAGCGGGCGTACTCGTCCGCCGTCTGGTAGCGCTTCTGCGGGAAGCTCGCGGCGTCGCGGGTGTTGTACTCCTCGAGCGTGATGCCCGCCTTCTCGGCGCGGATGGTGTTGAGGTACTTGATGCGGTCGGTGTAGATTCGGCCGGGGCCCATCGTGTTGACCATGATGTTGTACGGACCGAACTCGCGCGCCATCGTCTTGCTCATGCCGACCACACCCATGCGGAAGGTATTGGAGAGAATGAGGTTATCGAGCTCCTGCTTAATGGAGGACGAGGTGGAGTTCACGATGCGTCCGCTGCCGCCCTTCTTCATGTACGGAAGCGCCGCACAGATGGCGGTGGTGTAGCTGTACAGGCACTTCTGATAGCCGTCCGCCCAGTCGGCCTCGGTCAGCGCCTCAAAGGTGCCGGCCTTCCGGGCCGGGGCAATGATTGACGAGGCCGTAGATGCCGCCGAGGTCCTCCGCGACCTTGTTGATCATCGCGGCGATGCTCTCGTTGTTGAGCACGTCGTACATATACGCATACTTAGCTATTGCCGCAAGGATGCGGAGGTAGAACGTTTTTATGAGATATTCTTTCAACTGTGCCGCAAATATAGTGTGCGATGGGCGAGCGCCACGCCGAAAGAGAAAGACTTTATTGAGGAAGTGACACGCGTCACCTATGAGCGGGATAGGGCGCAGAGGCTCGGTTTGCCGTTGTCAGAGGTACGCCCCTCGTTCGTATTCTAAAAGTGGTTTGACCCACACCGAGACCCACACGGGGAATAAACTGTATCCAAGAAAATGGACACGAGATTTTGACCCATGGTCCCGTTCGGCGGACACGCATTTGACCCATAGGGGCAGAAGCGCCGCACCTGTGTTATGATAGAACTACCGAACGGAGGTGCTGTATGGGCACGAAGAAGAAATTCACACCAGAGGAACTGAAGCATCTGCAGGCAACCCCCTACACGCTGCGGGTGACGGCAGACAGCATATCCTACACCCTCGCTTTCAAGGAGGCGTTCTGGGCGCTCAGTCTCCAGGGCTACACCGGCACAGCCGCCTTCCGCAAGCTGGGCTATAACACGGAAGTTCTGGGTTTCGAGCGGATCCACAATACTACAAAGCGCATCCGGCGGGAGGCCAGATCGCCGGAGGGCTTTCATGAGGGCGCCCGGGGCGGTGTGCGTATATCAGGCGGCGGGAACAACCAGACAGAGGGGGCGTCCGCCCCGTCTGACGAAGCCGCCAGACGCATGAAACGGGAGATTTTGTGTCTCCAGCAGCAGATGGCGTTCTTAAAAAAGTCATGCGGCTGCACGGCAAGCCGGGAGAATAGCCATGGACAGCGCCGGAGAGAGATTTGAGGCCATTCGCGCCGCGTTGGCGGATCGGAACAACATCCTCACCTTGAAAGACCTGTGCGAATTGGCAGGTGTCTCCCGCTCCGGCTACTACAACTGGGTGCGTTCTGAAAAAAACAGAGAGCTTCGGGAGGCGAAGGACCGGGCGGCATTCGAACAGATCCTAGAGGCATACCGGTTCCGGGGCTACGCAAAGGGCGTTCGCGGCATTCATATCATCTCTTTCCTGACTGGAACCTCGTGGGGAACGATTGCAATCATGGTTCCCATCATCGCGCCCCTTGCCCTCTCCGTCAGCGGCGGCGAGCTAAGCACGGTAGTCTATGCCGCCGTTGCAACAATCCTCGGCGGCGCAACCTTTGGCGACCATTGCTCCCCCATTTCGAACACCACCATTCTCTCCTCCTTGGCTGCAGGATCGGACCACATTGCACATGTAAAAACACAGCTTCCCTATGCTCTAACCTGTGCTGCAATTGGCTGCATCGGGTATTTGATTATTGGCCTCACACTGTAATCCTTTGCTCAACAAAATGTGCGGCGGTTCTCATTGAACCGCCGTACAAATAAATGAAAGTAAGTTTCTGATATACCTGCTTTCCGCCAAAGTGCGGATGGCCACAAATTAGCTTCAGTTGAGGCTTGGGAGGCCTGCTGCTTCCGACTAATAGGCATAGCTTTTTATCTCACTGTTGGCTGCCTTTAACAATTCAGGTTTGTGCGGCGAAAGTCTAGAAAGCTTTCGCCGCACTACCTTGATGAGAGAGATAGAGTGTCTTCAGAAGCGACACTCGGCGGCAAAGGCGTGCCCTTCGAGCCCTTCGCCATGCGCCATTCTGTTGACAAGGGGAGCGATGAGGTGGGAAGCCTCATCCGTCATGCTCTGGTGCGTGCAGGTCTTGAGGAAGGTTCCAACATAGACGCCGCCCGTGTATCGCGCGGCCTTTACGGTCGGCAGAGTATGGTTCGTTCCGGAGGCGTAGTCGCCAAAGACCTCCGCTGTGTTTCCACCGATAAAGAGTGAGCCGTAGTTATGCAGTCGTTCAATGACACGTTCATTGTCTGCCAGATTGATCTCAAGGTGCTCCGGGGCATAGCGGTTAGCCATGTCAATAGCCTCATCCAGACTGTCGAGCAGGATTACCTCACCGAAGGTGTCCCAAGACTGGCGGGCGATCTGTGCCGTCGGCAACCAGGAGAGCTCATCCTCCACCGCACGGATAACCGCGTTTGCGGAGGCCTCGTTTGTTGAGAGAAGAATAGCCTTCGCGTTGGGATCGTGCTCGCATTGAGCAAGAAGATCAGCTGCGAGTGTCTTCGGGTCGGCGTTCTCGTCGGCGATGACCAGTACTTCGCTGGGACCGGCAACAAAGTCGATGCCAACCTGTCCGTAGCACTGGCGCTTGGCCTCAGCGACGTACTGGTTGCCGGGACCGACAATCACGTCGACCGGAAGAATGCTCTCGGTACCATAGGAGAACGCTGCAATGGCCTGCACGCCGCCGAGAGCGTAGATTTCGTCCGCGCCGGCGAGATCCATGGCGACAAGTGTTTTGTCGTTGATCGTTCCGGTGCCGTGCGCGACCGGCGAACAAGTCACGATACGCTTGACTCCCGCAACCTTGGCAGGAGTGATGAGCATCATGGCCGAGGAGTAGAGCGGGAAGCGCCCGCCAGGGACATAGCAGCAGCAAGACTGCACGGGGATGACGCGATGGCCGAGTAAGATGCCGGGGCGCGGCTGGAATTCGGGCAGGTCATGGATGGTCGCTCGCTGTGCCTCGGCGAACGTGCGGATGTTGGCGAGCGCAGACTTCATATCGTTGAGTTCCTGTTCGCTTACGTGGGAATAGGCATCGTCGATCTCCTCGCGACTCACGCGGAATACAGGACGGGCAAAACCGTCGAACTTTTCGCTGTAGGAACGAAGTGCCGCATCACCGTTGGCGACGACGTCTTCAATGATTTCGGAAACGGTTTTGCGCAGTGCGCTGAGGTCTTCCTTCGTGCGTTCTTTACCGGTTTTGATATGTTTCATAATATATGCTCCTTTTACGATTTGCAGGTTTGTTAGCGGTGGTCAGAAGATGAGGGGAATGACGTACAGCAGAACCACGATAATACAGAATGCGGCTACGATGCTCTTCCACAGGAGGTATTCCTTGTCCATTTTTGCACGTTCCTCCGGGGAGGGAGGCGCTTCATCGGTAATGGAGTCGTTAATGTTCAGGATGTTGCTGTCACCATATTTAGCGTGGCAGATGTAGTAGACCACAAGGCCGACCACGCACCAGATGATACCGGAGACAATGGCATAGCGGTCAAGCTGGAAGAGCATGATCGCGTAGATGAGGATGCTGACAGGCACGCCGACTTCAATGAGCGGTGCCTTGTACGGACGGCCCAGCTCGGGGTGACGCTTACGTAGACCAAGCGCGGCGGCGATACCGATGATGTAGTAGAAAAGGTCGGCAAACAGGCTGACCGAGGCGACAAATGTGATCGGATAGAATACGAGAACGAGCGAGAGCGCGCCGAGGAACAGAATGGACACCCACGGCGTCTGATAACGGGGGTGAAGTCTGGCGAAGACCTTGGGCATTGAACCCTCGCGCGCCATAGCGAAGAGGTAGCGCGGCGGGACGGCGATGCTGGAGTTTAGCGTAGAGAAGTCGCCGCCGAAAGCGATACCCGCAGCGAGAAATGCCATCGGTAGACCGAGAATGCCGGCCATAGCCATGCCGTCGGCGAATGGGGCGGAGGCATCCGCCAGCTCACCGAGATGCTCAGGCGGGACAATGCCGACGAGGAACCACTGGAAGATGGCGTTGACTGCGAAGACAATGAAGGGGGAGAGCTTCAATGCGCGCGGCAGGTTGATGCGCGGGTGCTTGATCTCTTCACCTAGTGCGCAGCAGGTCTCAAAACCTGCGAAGCACCACCAGATCATGGCGACCATGCCGATAAAGCTCCAGCCGGAGAGACCGTTCATACTCTCGGGCAACACCATATAAGAGGGAAGGTGAATGTTGGGGATCATCATCAGAGCCCAGATAATGGCAACGCCCCAGAAGAAGAACATGAAGCCGTTTTGGAGGCGGCCCGTCATTTCTGTGCCGTGGATGTTCGTGACGATGAAAAGGACAATAGGGATGGCCGCGAGCAGCACATCGCTGATCGGGAGTTCCACGCCGAACGCCCTGAACAGCGTTTTGAAGTAGAAAGAAAATGCCAGCGCCTCACCGGAGGTGACGGCGACGAGCGATGCGATGAAGTTCCAGCCTGCCAGCATACCTGCGGCCTTTCCGAGTCCGAGCTGCGCGTATTTGTACGTGCCGCCTGCGAACGGGAGGGCTGCGCTCATCTCCGCATAAAGGTGAGAGGGATATACGCTGATGACCATGGCCATAAAGGTTGCGAGGATGACGGCGGAACCCATAGAGCCGACGATCTGCGCGCCGGTTGTGAACAGGCCGACGCCGACAACAGTGCCGACCGTAATGGTAACGGCTTCGCGCATACCAAGCGTGCGTTTCAGCGTTTCATTTTGGGGTGTGCTCATAAAGATATCCTCCTTGCAATCAAATTTTCTTTGTGCGGTGACCGGTCTTAAGCATCCTGCACTTAGGTTGTTTACAGAATAAACGGTCAAGTATGCTCTATGTCAATCTGCTGTTTTTGCCAAATCAGCAAAAAGTGTTGAGTATACTCAAACTTTTTGCTAAACTGAGGAAAGATAGCGGAAAGGGAGGGAAGCCGACTCACGGCGAAGGCATGAAGATCGGACAAGTGGCGCAGCGCTACAGTATTTCGAGGGACAATCTCTATTACTACATCAACTACGGACTGCTTGTCCCACCGCGAATGGATAAGCAGTATGTATTCGACGATGAGACGCTGAACGATCTTGAGCGCATCCTCGAACTGAAGGAACTCGGTTTTACGCTCGCGGAGATTCATCATATCCTTTCACTCTTCCGCATCTCTGACATGGAGAAGACCGGCTTTCGGGAGGAATTGCGCGTCATCTACGCCAAGCGACGCCGCGGCTGTCAAGAGGAGATCGCACATCTTGAGAGAATATCCGGCGTTCTGTCGCAAAAGATTGAAGCGCTCTCCACCGTGGATACGTCGGAGTACCGGCGGACGGGGCTGCCGCTGAGCATGCTCGGCCTTATCCAGTGCCCGCATTGCAAAAAGCCAATGGCCATCAGCAATGTGACGATGGATACAGAGTATATTTTCGAAGCGGACATGGATTGCCAGTGCGGGTATCACGCGGATGTGTGCGATGGTATCCTGCTCACACCGAACCGTTACGAGGGAAACGACGACACGCCGGATGTCCATCGTTTGATGTATAAGGACTTGCCCGCAGGGATGATTAGTCTTTTTCAGAGCGCATACAATTTCATGAAGCGGCAGATTGACGGGGTCAACCTGAGCGGGAAAATCGTAATGGAGAGCTATATCAATGCATGGTTCTTCTTGTATACGCATCAGGGTATCTTCGATTCCGATGGGCGCTATATCATCGTCGACAAATACCCGGAGACGTTGGCGATGTATAAGGCGCTGATGGAGCGGGAGAATTACCACCTTCCGATTCTCTACATTGCCGACAGCACGCTGGACCTGCCGCTGTGTCCCAGTTGCATCGACGTCAATATCGACTTCTTTGCGACAAATGAGCACAATTTTTACCGCAGGAGCTTTTTCTATGAGGAGTTGACACCGCTGCTCAAGCCGGGCGCGTGGATAATCGGGACATATTTCTACTTCGAAAACGGCTGGCGCTCCATGCAGAAGCTGCTGAGTCAGTATCCAAAGTGCAGCGACAACAACTTCTCGCTGCAGTATTTTCTGAAAATGGCGAATGAATCGGGTATCGTCATCGACAAAAAGGAAATCTGCGGACCCAGCATAGACTCTGGGAACAACATTGGCTTCAGCTTCCATCAGAAGGGGGAAAAGCTCTATCTGCTGCCCTACACCGCTCACCGTGCACTGCCGGGGAGGATGGGATGAGGACGAACGTACTGCGGTACTGAACTATGTTTATATGATCACTGGCAGTAGAAAGGAATATGGATGGCTTCGCGGTGACAGAGCAGACCGAGCTTGACGTATCCGTTTACTCAGCGGCGAAGTCTCTGTTGCGAATCTGGTCAGGGAGATATTGATTCGTCCGTCAAAGGCAGTGTGATATGGGATACAGCGTTGATTTCATTTCCTTTGACTGCTATTCCGATACGACGGTTTTGATCAACAAATTTGGCATCAGAGACGAAGAAAAGTCAAATGAAGTTGAGGGTGTGATTACTTCTGCCCGCTATACTAAATGGTTGAGCGCTCCAGAAGTCAAAGATTTTGACTTTGCATATTACAAGGAAATCCACCGCTTTCTTCTTTCCGTGAAGGAAGTGGCAGGATTCAATGAGCGTTTTTGACCCACACCGTGACCCACACGGGAAAATGAGCGGACAAAAACAGTGGAGAGGATAGGACGTACCTCCCGCAATATACCGAGCGGAAAGGCTCCAAAATCCCTGAAAACCGTCAAACGGAGTGTCTGGATACACTTCGTAATCAGCAGGTCATGTGTTCGAGTCACACCACCAGCTCCAAAATGTGTTGATGAAAGATGCAGCACAGAAAACACCGCGCAAAAGCGCGGTGTTTTCATATATTTACCGCCACTTTTCAATTCAAAAAGTTAGAAAAACAGGATTTTTCGGACAACGAGTTTTTCTCCGCGACAGGCGACATTTTAGAGATGCAGCAGGGCATTTTTATGAACTGATGTGACTCGAACGCCAGGGCATTAAAAAAGAACAAACCAACAGGCCACTGATCTCTCCTCCCTCACAGGGAGCAGATCAGTGGCCTTTTTTCGCTTCTTCGGTGCTTATGTTGCTTCTGCTTCGTTTGTGTGCCATTCCTTGATGGTATTGGTAATAGATTTCTCGTAATCTTTCGGGTATGCTTGCGTTACAAAAAAGCGAAGGAGGCATCCGAGAATGGCAACTACCAAAAACTTGTGTGCTCAGATTCCCATCGCCCTCCACGAGCGAGTCAGCGAAGAACGGGAACGGTTGGGCCAGACCACCAGCGAGTACATCGCCAACCTCATCCAAGACTATTACAACATGATGGAAAATCAGAAAGGCGGCATTCAAATGACTGAAAAAGGCAGAACAATGGCATTCCAGATTCCCGAAGAACTCTTCCAGCGCATCAAGCGTCACCTCGAGCGCGAAACACTCCGCACCGGCAAAAAGCTCACCCAGCGAGACTTCGTGCTGAACCTGATCACGCAGGCACTGGACGAAGCAGAGGCTGAGAGCGCCGCAGAGCAGGACTTCCCCGCTGAGGCCCCTGCCGAGGCCCGTGTGGACGACGAGGCCACCCCTGCGGACACGGACACCCCTGACGAGGAAAGCGCCGTGTAAGCCCGCACAAACGCCAAAGCAAAAACACGATTTAGAAGAAAGCCGGTCATGGCATCCGAACAGCTCGGGTGCCATGACCGGCTTTTTGCGTTTCAAGAGAAAGGAGGAAATCGCCGTGGCAAGCGAAATCAAAAGACGCTTTACAGACACAGAAATGCAAATTGTCAGGGAAACGGATCTGCTGGAGCTGCTGACCCATCGGGGCTATCAGGTCAAACGCATTGGCCGGTACCACACCACAGCAGAAATGGACAGCCTGCGGATCAAGGACCGTCGCACATGGTTCCGCTACTCGCAGAACACGGGCGGCGACGCTATCACTCTCGTGCAGCAGTTCTGCGACAAGACATTTCCGGAAGCTGTCGAGTATCTGCTCACCTTCAATGGCCGGGCCAGAGATTCCCCCGCCAAAGCAGTGCCTTCCGTCAAGCGGGACGAGGTGCAAAAGCCCTTTACCCTGCCACCCCGGAATACGGATGACCGCAGAGTCTTTGCCTACCTGCGCAAACGCGGCATCGCCGCGCAGGTGATCCGGCAGTTTATGAACAGCGGTCTGTTGTACGAGGACGCCGAGCATCACAACTGCGTGTTCGTCGGAAAGAACAGCGCGGGGCAGGCAAAATACGCAGGCCTGCGTGGGACCTACGACCGAGACGGCAAAGGTTTTCGCGGAGATGTGACAGGCAGCGATAAGAATGTCGGCTTTGCCATCCCGCACGATCCCACGTCGGATCAGGTGCGGGTGTTTGAGGCCCCCATCGACCTTATGAGCTACCTCACGCTCCACCGCGAGCCGATCAACGCCATAGCCCTGTGCGGCCTCTATGACGGCGCGCTTGAAACGTACCTGAAGGATCATCCCAGCATCAAGCGCATCACGCTTTGCCTGGACGCAGACGCACCGGGACGGGCGGCAGCTCAGCAGCTCAAGGACAAATACTCGGCCAGCGGCTATGCCGTAACGGTAGAAGAGCCTCGCAGTGGAAAGGACTGGAACGAATACCTGCAAAAAAGAAACACTCCGGAGAGGGGGCGATATCAGAATATCGAACTCAGCCCGGAGAATGTGGCGAAAATTATGGAGAATCTCCCCGCCGACCTTAGTGCGGAACGTAGGCAAGTTGTGCTGACGGCGTATCAACTCTTGGGCAAAGTCCATTATTTCTGGGGAGGAAAGTCATTGATTATTGGCTGGGACAGCCGCTGGGGAATGCCGATGAAAGTTACAGCCGAGGGCAGTTCCACCACTGGCACCGTGCGGCCCTTCGGACTGGATTGTTCGGGAATGGTGGATTGGGTATTCTACAACCAGAGCGGCGGACAATACGTCATTGGGCATGGCGGCGGGGCCACCGCACAGCACAGCTACTGTGCGCCTATTGCTTGGGGTGACGCCCAGCCGGGAGACCTTGTCTTTTATCCAGGCGACAGCCATGTCGGTATTGTCTGCGGCTTTGACAGCAGCGGTAATATCATGGTCATCCACTGTGCCAGCAGCGAGAATAATGTGGTGGTGACGGGGAAAAGCGGCTTCACCTCGATTGGCAGGCCCGAGTATTTTGCGGATTGAGAAATGTGCGCATGGAGATGTGTTCATAGTTGATTGCTATCATGCTCCATGATATACAGAGAAAGGCAGGGAGCCTCAATAGAGGCTCCCTGCCGCTTGGGTTCTTACTTGCCCTGATAGGCTCTGAAAAGGAAAGTAACGATTTGCGCGCGGGTACAGCTATTGTCCGGCCAGAACAGCCCATCGCCAATGCCGTTGGTGATGCCGTTCTCCACGGCCCAGGCCACCGCATTCGCATAGTAGCTATCGGTGAGCACATCGCCGAACTCGGCCTTATCATCCCGTGTACACACGGGATGAGGGGCGCGCTCCTCATCATAAGTTTTTCGCTTCATACCAATTTATAATAATTATATCCGCATTTTTGCAAAATGTAAATTGTTCTAAAGCATAAGGATGGATAAAATTTTTGAATATGCTACTCGCCTTCACGTTTTACAACATTCAGCTATTTCTTTTTCCATGTATTAGGGTGGATCAGCAAGGTTGGCTTCCCCAACGCAAGAGCATAGGCCATAGCCTTATCCTCCGCACTGTCGCTGGCAAGCTCCAGGTCATATACGGCCAGCAATATATCAGACTGCTTGACGATCCGCCGATAAGCCATAAGCTGTGCGTTAGGTGCCTCCTGATAGTCCACACAGGAAAGGTCGGTGCAGTCCGCCAGCATATCGAAATAGCGTTCACGCAGCTGCGGTGTCCACTTGGTAGCCTGCTCCTCAAAAGGCGTCACGCAAATAAGGCGCATAGCCTCGTCATTCTGCTTCGTAATATTGACGATCTCCCCAGCATACAACCCCACACCGGGATCGCAGGCAACTTGAAATTCTGTCACTCCACATTGACGCAGTTCCATAATACACTGAGCCAGTTCCAGCTTCAACTGGCGGCATTTAGCATCTTCTTCGTCAAAGCCCCACGGAAACCGCATGGGATGCTGACCTATGATCGCGCAACGATACTCTTTTTCCATATTCCTACCAGCTTTTATGTAGTCTATTAGCTTACAATTTGTATTCTAACAGCCGCTATTTTTCGCGTCAACAGGAATGTAAGCTATAAGCATACAAAATAAATACTTATAGCGCACAAGTGGAGGCGAACACATGGATAAGAAGCTACTCGGAAAGCGAATCAATATCGCACGCAAGGAACGGGGCTGGACGAGTGAGCGTCTGTCAGAAGCCTGCAACATTAATGCAACCTATCTCCGGCAAATCGAATCAGGAGCAAAAGTTCCAAGTCTACAAGTATTTGTTTTGCTGTGTGAAGCATTGAAAGTCTCGCCAACCTATTTGTTGGCAGAAGTTTTACCCAGCATGGAACTTCAAAACATGGATGTGCTTTTAGAGTTGTGGCAGACTGCCACACCAAGGCAAATTACAATGATTACTTCCATGATTCGGAGCGCGCTGGACGCGTCTAAAGATTAAAAGTGGGCGGGCAGCTATATAGCTGCCCGCCCGTTTAAGTTTATCGTGTTGCCCGGATCAATGATTGCGTTTTCAGCAAAAGTGCGGCCAGCGCACGGTGATCTTCCCACTCCGTCCATCATTGGGGCTTCAGAAATTGAAGCACCTGCTCTGCCCATAGGTAGTCCTGATACATCAAAGTATGCTGTTCCAATCCTTTGCACAGCCGGGAATAAGCGGAGCGAACCGTATCATAGGTGGAATCACGGTCAACATATCGCCCAATAAATCCACATAAAATGGCCGCTTCTTCCTCGGTATAGTTCTGCATCACGATTTCCCTCCCATCACACGATGGAACTCAAAACGGTGTTTCGCTCAGACGCGGTTCTGGCTGTCGGCAAGAACCACAGATTTGCCAAGCGGAAATCGATCAGCTTTGCTGAATTGGACAGCGAACCAATGGTGTTGGTTTCCAAAGAATATATGTTTTACGATCAAATCTTACAGCGATGCGCGGAGGCTGGGCTTGTACCGCAAGCCACGTTTACTTCCGCCCAGTGGGATTAACTGCTGGAGATGGTGGCGGAGAATAAGGGCGTCACCATCATTTGCCGACCACTGGTGGAAAAGCTATACAGCGGCCGGGTCGTCTGCGTTCCATTGAAAAAGCCAGAGTTCCCATGGACCTTGAGGTTGATCGCGAAAAAGAACCGCAGTTTGCCCGGAGCCGCAAAAAGCCTTTGGGATTTCTGCGCGAAAGTGTAAAAACGAAAATGAGAGGGGCCCCACTGAAATTCGCTTGAATTTCAGTGGGGCCGCTCTCATTTTAAGCCATTGCGCATAAAAGCCCTTTGCAAAGTGGGCAAACAGTATGAAAAACCGGGGCTGCTTTTTATCTGTTATAGCTGTACGCTGGATAAGCTGTCACACCTTCAAAATAAAATGGCTTTTATGAAAGTCGAGCAGGCCCTCATCCCGCATTTTTCCGAGCTCCAGCGACAGCCCGCTGCGTTCCACGCCGAGGTAATCCGCAAGCTGCTGGCGGGAGAACGGAATGTCGAATTCATAGCCGCCCCGGCGCTGCGCCTCGGCGGAAAAATAGGACATGAGCTTTGCCCGGGTGGTGCGCTGGCCCATATGGGTGAGCTTTTCATTGAGCCGCAGGTTCTTCTCCGCCAGTTCGCCCAGCAGGTTGCGGATGATCCGGCTATGGTGGGAGCAGGCGGAGGGGCACACGTTCAAAACGCGCCTTATGTGCAGAAACATCACCGTCACCGCGCTCTCCGCCTCCACGCTCACGTTCAGCACCGCCCCCGGCGCGCAGGCGAATACCTCCGCGAAGGTCTGCCCCGGCCCGGTCTTGGAGAGGATGTTGCGGTTTCCCCAGATATCCTCCTGCACGATGAGGGCGCTGCCCGCCAGCACAAGACCCACCTCCTCCACCGACTCCCCGGTGCGGAGCAGGCGGGAGCCTTTGGGAAAGGTGCCGATCCTCGCCCCAAGGCAGGAGAGCATGGCGGTAAGCTCCTCGTCGGAAATGCCGGAGAAAAGCGCCGCCATATGGAGCACCGGAAAAAATTCTTTCATAAAAAGACTTCTTTCGTTGAAAATTCAACCGACTTGCTGATTTGATTTTAGTATAATCAAGCCACAAAAGCAAGGAGGCATTGCAATGAAACGACGGATCATTGAAATCGATCAGGATAAATGCAACGGCTGCGGTGCCTGCGCCGCCGCCTGTCACGAGGGCGCCATCGCCATGGTGGATGGCAAGGCGCGGCTCATGCGGGACGATTACTGCGACGGTTTGGGCGACTGCCTGCCCGCCTGCCACACCGGGGCCATTACCTTTGTGGAGCGGGAGGCGGCGGCTTATGACGAGCAGGCCGTCATGGAAAATAAGCAGCGAAAAATGCGGAACGAGGGCATGACCCTGCCCTGCGGCTGCCCCGGCAGCCAGTCCCGGAATATTCAGCGTCAGGATGCGCCCGACGTGGAAACGCCGCAAGCCCAGCAGACGAGCCGCCTTTCCCAGTGGCCGGTGCAGATCAAGCTGGTGCCGGTGAACGCTCCGTATTTTGACGGCGCGCGGCTGCTGATCGCCGCCGACTGCACCGCCTATGCCTACGCCGTCTTCCACGAGCGCTTCATCAAGGGGCACATCACGCTGGTGGGCTGTCCCAAGCTGGACAGCGTGGACTATTCCGAAAAGCTGACGGAGATCATCCGGGAGAACAACATCAAGAGCGTCACCGTCGTACGGATGGAGGTGCCCTGCTGCGGCGGGCTGGAACTGGCTGCAAAAAAGGCGCTCCAGCAGAGCGGGAAGTTCATTCCGTGGCAGGTGGTCACCGTGACAGTGGACGGCCGGCTGGTGGAAGAATAACAAAATCATTAGAAAAAGAAAGGAAGAAGCACGATGAAGTATGTATGCACCGTTTGCGGTTGGGAGTACGACGAGAGCGCAGGTTACCCGGAGGGCGGCATCGCGCCGGGAACGCCATGGAGCGAGGTACCGGATGATTTTGAATGCCCCCTGTGCGGCGTGGGTAAGGATTCCTTCGAAGAGGCGTGAGCTTCCTGCGAGAGGAGCAAACCGATGAGCTACGAAAGCTGGAAGAACAAAATCAGCACATTCGAAGTGATGGACATGCGGGGCAAAAAGATGGACTCCTTCCCCGCATTGAAGGCAAAGGCTGCCGCGCTGAAAAACGGCGAAGGACTGCAT
>ENA-ORSI01000356-ORSI01000356.1-human-gut-metagenome-genome-assembly--contig:-NODE-356-length-49055-cov-4.746224_pt1 | contig 49055 bp, 35 predicted proteins | sample MGYA00242187_ERZ509154 | MGnify/ENA primary metagenome ERZ509154 (study PRJEB26280, sample SAMEA2338627) | human gut metagenome | biome: human gut; feature: human-associated habitat; material: faeces...
CCACACCGCTGACCGTTCCCACCACTGCAGATACCGTCTTTTTAGAGACTCCGCCCAAAAGCCACAGGGTCAGCAATGTCGAGAGAATGACAACAACAATGGTAATACCGATCGGTGAAATGCCCCGGTACATCAGCGGAAACATCAGATAAACAATACACACACCGGTAAATGCCAGACTTGCAATGGCTTTGACTCCTTTTTTCCCACCTATAATACATATCACCAGACAGAAAAAAAGTACAAACAGATAAATTGCCATAGTACGGTCTTTGCTGTATACCGTAACGACAGCATTATCATCTGTGGAACTGACAATGACAATTACGCGCGAACCAACTTCACAGTTCTCCATGCCAAACAAGGAACCGCTTGGATTGACGGCATCAAACTCTTCCCCTGCATATGCTCCGGATTTGACCTGTACGCGCACCTCCTGTGTCCCGTATCGGTTTCCATCTTCTGCCAGATTATCTTTCGTGATCTTTGTCACGACTGCTTTCTCATAGCTTTGCCCTTCCGTGGAAATCAGGGATACTTTTTCGAACTGGTTTCCTTTGACTAATAACAGTAGGAACCCCACCAGACAAAGGGTTCCCACTAAAACTTTTTTCCAGTTTTTCTTCATTATTATTTAGCTGCTTTCTTTACTGCTTTCTTTGTAACAGTAATCGTAATTGTTTTTCCTGCTGCCTGATACTGGCTGGTTGCTGCTGCCTTCACCGTAATTGTAACCTTTCCGGCCTTTTTTACGGTAACTTTTCCGTTCTTATCAATAGTTGCAATCTTTTTGTCGGAAGAGGTATAGGTAAGCGGTGTTTTTGCTTTTGCATTTAAGGAAAAGGCTTTGTCTCCTACGGTTTTTTTGTAAGAGTTCTTCGCCTGAATGGTCTGCTTTACCGCATCTTTTACGATCGTATATGTAGTAGATCCCTGTAACTGTTTTCTGGTCGTTGCATCATAAGTTGTTACAGAAAACTTTTTGTCCGTTACTTTTACGACGGAATAGGTTGGTGTCCAGGTCTGGCTTCTCTCAGAAATAAAGTCCTGTTTGGAAGCAATCAGGCTATAGAATTTTGAACCTGTTGCAGAGTTTGCCTCTAAATATACGGTTCCTTCCGGATTGGTAACGGTTCCGCCAACGGTCTTGTTTACGATTTCATAGCAGTTATTCTGTGCCTGATAATCACTGTCTTTTTCAGCTTCCTCTACAGATTTGTATCCATAAGTGCTGTAAGAAGTATGATCCTTTCCATCCCCCTCAAGCTGGAAGGTTCTGGAATAGGTATGATCATGTCCCTGCATCACCACATCAATCTTATACTTATCCATCAGTGGAGTAAGCTGTGTACGAAGCACCATACCATCGGAATCGGAATGGTCGTAACCACTGCCGTAAATATCCTGATGGAATACCACAATACGCCATTTGGCATCTTTATTCTCATTGATTGCTTTTTTCATGACATTCTCATGCGTTGCACAGTTATAGTTGTTTGTATCAAGAACAATGAACAGGACATTTCCATAACGATAATAGTAATCGGTTCCTGCCTTTGTCTTTCCCTGTACATAATTGGTATCGGTATCGGAAAAAGCATTTGGATTATTAAAATGCAGGCTGTACTGATTCGAAACACTGTCGTGGTTACCAATGGTCGTTGCTACCGGAAGGGAAGTCAGTGCCTCTGCCCCAAGATATCCTGCATATTCCCGCTCGTTGCTTCCGTAGTTCACCTGATCTCCTGCGGACACAAGAAAACTTACATCGGAATGATCCTCGAGTGCTTCATTTAATACGTTGTTCCAGTTATAGCTGTCATTTCTTGCTGCAAGATTTTTTTCCGGTGCAGAAGTTACAACATTTCCTGCATTTTCCATCTTTTCACTCTCACTGCTGATCTGACCTTTCGAAGCACCGATCTGCGGATCCCCGACATACAGGAAAGAAAATTCATCAAACGCCTGTGTGGTATAGTTTTGTGTATCCTGCCACTTTCCATCCTGAAATACCTGATAATAATAGCTGGTATTTTCTTTGAGCCCGCTTACGGTTACTTTATTGGAAAAATATTTTGTGGTATCTATGGTCACAGCTTCGGTCTGCGCTCCGGTGAACTCTGTCGCACCATCCATATTCTGTCTGGTAGAGATTCTCACCTTTGGAGTCTCAGCCGTTTTGCTGTACCATGCATAATTTAATTTTGTCTCATCCGCACCCGGAGTCAGCGATACATGTTCATACTGGCTGCTGTAAGCAGCCCAGTTCTTTTTCCAGTTGCTCCAGCCCGTAGACTCCTGGGAAGCATCGTTCCAATGTTCCGTTGCTGCTGCAATCTTTGTCGGAACTCCGGTCGCAAACATGCCGGCCAATACGGCGGAAGAGAGGACTCCGGCTGTAATCTTCATGACATTTTTTTTCATAATTTTGTTCTCCTTGTGAAATCTGTAAGATTTATTACAGGATTTATGATAAACAGGTTATGTAAGATGTACTATCCGGTTTCTGTAAGTCTTAGGTAAAAAGAAAAAGAGTGGATGCTTTTGAGACATCCACTCCATGCGCTTGCTATGCCATGCCGTTTACGGTTTTATATTTATAGAGCATCTCCGCGTGGTTTTGTTCTTCCACCTGGATATCTGCCAGAAGTTTGCGCACATCGGAATCCCCGAATGCAAACACATCGGTATTATACGTTCCGGACACCATTTTTTCAGAACCAATGCTGTCTGTGGCAAGGAAATTATCGTTTTTCTTATCTTCCGGATTGGTCATAGAATCATAGGTTGCCTTTGGCTCATACATCTTTCCATCCCTGTCATTGACGTTACAGGATGGGACGCTGCCTTTCATGACCTGTTCCAGAGACTCCACATGCTTCTGCTCCTTTTTTTCCAGATCGGCAAACAAATCCCGAAGTACCGGGTCTTTTGCTTCCTGTCCGTAACGTTTGTACTTCTCCACGCAGGACAGCTCCTGTGTGTGCAGATCCTCAATTGTAGCCATCTCTTTTTCTGTTAAAACCATGGTTTATACCTCTTTCTTTCCATAAGATAATCTTGTTGATTGCAGAACATGAACACTCCGCAACCTTCTCCTCTAGTATCTGTAAAAAAATGCAACACATACCTGGTAAAATTTCGTCAAAAAGGGTTGAAACTTCTCACAACAGATTGTATAATTTCGTTTGTATTTTATACAATGTTTACAAAAAGGTGGATTATTTTATGGAAGAACGAGAAAAATTAAAATCCCGTCTGGGATTCATTCTCCTGTCAGCCGGATGTGCGATCGGAATCGGAAACGTATGGAAATTTCCATACACTGCTGGACAGGGCGGAGGCGGTGCCTTTGTGCTGTTTTATCTGTTGTTTCTGATTATTCTCGGACTCCCGATCATGACGATGGAATTTGCGGTTGGGCGTGCCAGCCAGAAAAGTCCGGTCAAAGCCTACCAGGCACTGGAAAAACCCGGACAGAAATGGCATATCCACGGGATTATCACATTGATCGGCTGCTATCTTCTTATGATGTTTTATACAACGGTCACCGGCTGGATGCTTCATTATTTTTATATGACGGTCACCGGACAGTTTCAGGGACTGGATGCCGACGGTGTATCCGGACAGTTTACCACAATGCTGAGCAAACCTCTGACCATGGGCTTCTGGATGGTGGTAGTTGTTTGCGCCGGCGTATTTGTCTGCTCCCGTGGACTGCAGAACGGTCTGGAAAAAGTAACAAAGGTCATGATGACTTCTTTGCTTATCATCATGATCATTCTGGCGGTCAACAGCTTTTTTATGGATGGTGCAAAAGAAGGCCTTGCCTTTTATCTGATCCCGGACTTTGAACGGATGAAACAGATCGGTATTGCAAAAACCATTACGGGTGCCATGAACCAGGCATTTTTCACGTTAAGCCTTGGAATCGGCGCGATGGCAATTTTGGGAAGTTATATCGGAAAGGAACGCTCTCTGCTTGGTGAATCGGTAAATATTGCCATTCTGGATACATTTGTTGCTATCACCTCCGGACTTATCATTTTTCCGGCATGCTTTACGTTCCATGTTGACCAGACTTCCGGACCAAGCCTGATTTTTATCACCCTGCCGAATATTTTTAACCATATTCCGCTTGGCAGACTCTGGGGAAGCCTGTTCTTTTTGTTTATGTTTTTTGCAGCGTTTTCCACAATCCTGGCAGTATTTGAGAACATCATCTCCTGCGGTATGGAACTGACCGGATGCAGCCGCCAGAAATCCTGTGCCGTTAATCTGGTACTGATCATTGTACTCTCCCTGCCATGTGTACTCGGATACAATGTATGGAACTGGAAAGGTTTTTCAATCTTTGGCGGGTCTGTGCTTGACCTGGAAGATTTTCTGGTAAGCAACCTGTTCCTGCCTCTCGGTTCCCTGGTATATCTGCTGTTTTGCACAAGCCGCTACGGCTGGGGCTGGAAAAACTACACAACCGAAGCCAATACCGGAAAAGGATTAAAAATTAAAAACTGGATGCGCGGCTACATTACCTATATTCTGCCGCTGATTGTGCTTTTTATCTTTGGATTTGGCATTTATGATAAATTTTTTACAAACTAAGGAGGATTTCTTATGTATCACGCAAATGAATCACGTTACGAAACCATGAAATACCACCGCTGCGGCGACAGCGGACTGATGCTGCCGGAAGTATCTTTGGGCTTCTGGCACAATTTCGGAGATACCGGTGTTTATGAAAATATGAGACAGATGTGCTTTACGGCATTTGACCACGGGATCACACATTTTGATCTGGCAAACAACTATGGACCGCAGCCGGGCAGTGCGGAGGAAAATCTCGGGAAGATCCTTCGGGAAGAGCTTTCTTCCTACCGCGATGAACTGATCATCAGTTCCAAAGCCGGTTTTGACATGTGGCCGGGACCTTATGGAAACTGGGGCAGCCGCAAGTACCTGATTGCCAGCCTTGACCAGAGCTTAAAACGGCTCGGTCTGGACTATGTGGATATTTTCTATCACCACCGCATGGATCCGGATACGCCGCTGGAAGAAACCATGGGTGCACTCGACCAGATCGTGCGAAGCGGAAAAGCACTGTATGTCGGTCTGTCCAACTACGACGGGGAAACCATGAAACGCGCAGCTGCCATCTTAGAAGATCTGCACTGCCCATTTATTATCAACCAGAATTCCTACAATATCTTTAACCGTACCATTGAAGAAAACGGTTTAAAACAGGCCGCAGCAGATGGGAAGAAAGGAATTATTTCTTTCAGCCCGCTCGCACAGGGTATGCTGACCGACCGTTATCTGCACGGTATTCCAAAGGACAGCCGTGTCAATACCGACGGACGTTTCCTGCATGCCGACCAGTTCGATGAAAAGCGGCTGAACAGTATCCGGAGCCTGAATGAGATTGCGGCTGCCCGTGGTGAAAGCCTCGCACAGATGGCACTCAAATGGGTCATCCGTGACGGTGTGGTCACTTCCGTTCTGATCGGAGCTTCCCGCCCGGCACAGATTCTTGAAAATCTGAAAGTGTTAAACTCTGCTCCGTTTACGGAGGAGGAACTGGAAAAAATTGATCAGTGTGCACTTTCTCTCTAGGTAAAACAAAAACCCCGGATATTTATTTCCGGGGTTTTGTCTTTTCCTGCATCTGCTATTTGACTTTGACTTTTAATTTTAAAACTTTGGTCTTTCCATTGTTTAAGGTTACTGTCACGCGAATGGACGCAGTTCCTTTTTTGTTCGATTTTATGGTACCCTTCTTGTTTACAGATGCAATTTTTTTGTTATTGCTCTGATAAGAAATGCTTTTTACATTGTCCATATTTAAGGTGGCTGCCAGAGAAACCTTCTTTTGTTTTCCCTTCTTCACCTGAACGGTTTTATTCTTCAATGTAACCGTTTTTAATATTTTCGTTGTGACCTGATCCATATCTTTCTGATCCATAAGGACATAATCCTTATTGGAATCTGCTGAAAAATTCACATTTCCGGCTTTTGTAACCGTATAACTCTTGTCGTTTACAAGGACATAGGCACCTGTCTTTTGATCTTTTGCACACACATACAGCTTGTTTCCGGTCTGTATGTCTGCTGTATTTACGGTCAGTGTATAGCTTACGTCGCCAGCCGGATCGGTAACCTGGATCGTCACATCTGTGTGTTTTCCATCGTTTTCTTCCAGTATCTGATTTATCAGATCAGCGGTCACCGTTGTTTTGATGGCTTTATTTTTCCGGGTTCCGGTAACGGTTACGGTTGGTGTTTTTTGTCCGGCCGCGTTTCCATCGGACGGTGTTTGTGTACCAGCTGTATTTCCGTCAGACGGTGTTTCTTCATCGGTTTTGTTTCCGTTGGATGGTGTTCCCCCTCCGGCTGTGTCACCACTCGAAGTATTTCCGCCACCAGAACTTCCTCCGGAAGATGAGCCGCCTCCAGTTGCTCCACCACCTCCGGAAGATGAACCGCCTCCGGTTGCTCCACCGCCTCCGGAAGATGAGCCGCCTCCGGTCGTTCCACCGCCTCCGGAAGATGAGCCACCTCCGGTTGTTCCACTTTCTCCGGTGGAACTGTCCTCTTTGATTGTAACGGTCGTGGCTTCACTTGTCACTGTTTCGTAATAAGTCTGTCCATCCTTATCATCCGGCTCATATACTGCCTTAAACCGATAAGAACCGCCACGTTTTAAGCCTGATACAACCGTATCGGCTTCCCCATATACGAGTTTTTCCTGTGCCTTTATTATGGTTCCGTCCTGATAAAAAGAAATCGAACCAAGCGGAATACTGCCATTTCGGACTCCATCTACCTTTGCATACAGATGTACGGAATTACCGTTTTCTGTCTCTGCCGTAAGACGAATCGATGGTTTCGCCGCTGTAATGGTAAAGGTTCCGACTTTTTCCTCTATCACATCGTACTGGTTTCCATCCACTTTAAACCAGACATCATAACTGCCCGGCTGCACCGGAACAACATTTTTCCCATCCTGCCGATAGAAAACTTCAGGCTTTACCTGCGAATCTACCGTCTTTCCGTTGTCCTTTCGGACTACATTTACCGTGGAAACAAAGCAGCTCTGTTTCAGCCCTGTGTATGCAGCTGTCTGCTGGATGGTATCATACTGCATCTTTACGGCAATTGGATTTACTGTCACGGTTTTGTTTGCCTGAGAAGGAAGTGCCCTATCATTTTCATTGGTTGCTCCTGCATAAGAAACTGTAATTGCATTTTCTCCCATATGAAATCCGTTTGCCTCTGAAACCGGAATCTTTATGGCTGCCTCTCCGTTTTGAAGCGTGATGCCGGATACTTCATAAGGGGTCTGGTTAATGTATACCGAAAAACCAGCAGACGGCACACTCTGTCCCTGTAAGCTGCTATCTGTATAGACCGTCTGCACGGTAAGATTCAGTTCATCCTGCATGGACACGGCCGTTGGTAATCCATTTATCGTAGTGGTTGTTTCCTTTGAAGTAGCCGTCGAACCGGATGTATCCGGATCTTTGTTTACAATCAGAACTACCTTCTGCTCAATTTGTTCACCTGCTGAAAATGGACGGATTGTGATATGGTAGGTTCCTTCTTTTACCGTAGAACTCTCAGCCGTGCGATAGCACATGGGTGTGATCGTATCATCTGTAATTTCCTCATATGATACCCCCGTCATAAACATTAAATTTAACTCTGGAATACAAATAAAACTATTCTCGTCCTCTGTAACTGTTTTTGAAAAATAAGCAGTTCCATTAAATGTTACTTCATATTCCATCGGAACAACCCCTAGATCCCGATCATACTCATCCGTTTGCTCCAGCCAGGCTACCTCTGCCAGATATGGTTTTGGATTCTTATTTTCATACTCACCGACTTTTGAAATCTCCGAAACCGTTGTGGTAATTACCGGATTTTTTATGGTCATATTTTTTACCGCAACCGGTTCATGCCCTGACAACTCACTGGTTTTCCAGATTTCTCCGTTTCCAGACGATGTCCGTTCCAGTGTCATCCCTGCCTGTCCGTCTGTCGGTGTAAAAGAAACCGCCGTATCCGCAGCCCTTCCAAGTTCCAGATAGGTGTGACCATACTCCGCAATTCCGGATTTTCCATTTCTTCCATTCAGGGTTTCAAATGTAAGTGCACCCGTAATGGTATCTGTAACATTCAGCTTCTGTTCTTTTCCTAAGATCAGTCGGTTTCCTGCTGAATCCGCACTCACAATCGAATGTACCTGTGGAGTTTCCATCTGGGAAAGATCAATCGCACTTGCCCCTTCCAGTCTGACCGTACAGCTGTCCAAAGCTGCCGGTGCAAATGTTCCACCACCCTTTACTGTGAGGTTTCCTACTTTGCTTATACCTGGAGTTCCGGTATAGGACTGGTCGGTATCTATAGTCAGAAATGTCTTCCCTGCGTGATTTTCAGATACTCCGTATACCTGTTTCGTATCGGAACCGGTAAGTGAAATTTCCACATCACCGGAAACCGTATATTGTCCATCCGCCGCCGGTGGATCCGGCTCCTGCGTGGAAAACCAGTCATCCTGATTTACATATGGTTCAATGGCACCGGATGCATAGATTTCCCCATTTTGCGTACCGGAAACGTGCGCAAGCACGATCTGTGTCTTACCGTCATATGTTCCGTTCATGGAACCGGCATAAATATTCCCCAGATTGGTACCACCACCCGTAATCAGAATCTGTGCCTCTGATCCCGGATGATTCCCCATATTCTTTCCATTCTCATAAAGGGATCCGCCAAAGATATCTACATAGCGGAATCCGCTGTCGCACGTAACATTCTCAAGAACAAGTTTATGCCCATTTGCAAAAATTGCATCGTGCAGACGATTGGAAAACCGCAGCGTAATGTTTTTAAATGTCACATCCGTATTCAGGATAAATCCCCCCTTACGGTTGGAAAAAGTATTTCCATTTCCGTTGACGGTCACGCTTTTATCAAAAATAAACGGTTCCGCAGCCTCGGCATTTAAAAAAGCACCACTTCCCAAAATTGAGATTTCATCCCCATTGCCGGCAGCCGCATAGGCATCCTCAAATAAATTGTAGGGATTTCCATAGCTTCCATCTCCAGAATGGGTAGAATTTCCATCTTTAAATTCCGTATAGATCGTTCTTGCCGCTGTCTGCACAGCCTCCTGCGCCTTTACCGGCACGACAGGCTGCACGGTAATACACATGGTGAGCACGATAAAAAATGCCCATAGACGTTTTGCTACATTGTCTGGTTTCATCTGATTGTTCTTTTTCATCCATTTCTCCTGATAATAAGAACAGGGGGATGAGTCAAAAACTCATTCCCCTGTCACTTCATTGATAGTCTCTACCATCATCCTAACATGGTTTCCTATCATCGTCAACAAATTTATGACCTGTTTTTATACCTATATCATCTGCTGATTTTATATTTTATTATTTCTATCTGTTCTATCTGTGTGATATCAATCTTCTGATTGAAAATATAACGAGCCCCACAATATTTCATTTCACTTGCAGATGCATAGCCATCTCCAAGCTCTTCAAGATCTGTACCATCCATGAAAGGATGTTTCTTTTTTTCAGTTCCTTTTCTGTCATCGGTAAGAGGTAACTCTCCTATGGAATATTGCTTTCCGTCTTTTGTTGTTGCAACTACATGATAAAAACACCCTTTTTCTCTCCAGTCATTGACGGGACAAATACTAACCGTATAAGGTGTAATTTCAACAGGGATTGTTTTTTTTGTTTTCTTAACATCCGCTTTTAACATCTTCTCCTTCATTGGAACAACTTTTCCCTTAACCAAAACATTTTTTAATGGCGTATTTGAATTATCCGGTGATTGAAATCCCTTATATACTTTCGGATTTTTCCACGCAGTATCATCGGAATAAAAGCCGCACACATTGATCTGAATACCATCACCTGTATCTATTACGTCCACCTTACTGGTAGTATCTAACCCACCTAACCAATAATTTGTTCCTTCCAAAGATTTTACGTTCGGAAGGAACACCTTTGCACGCATAACCTTCGTATTTGAAGCAACCTGAATTGATGATATGATTATCTTTTGTTCTTTTCTGCCATCATCTTCTCTACTGTTTGATTTTGCATCAGAATTTTTTCCACACGCACACAGACAATATAGCATTGTAAAAATTAATAAGTACAGACTGATTTTCTTCATTCATAATCCTCCAATTTCTTTTTCTTTAAAACACTAAGGATTAATATGCTTCCTATCACTATAATTCCAATGCCAGCCACATATTTCATCGAACTTCTGCTCTGTACTCCAGCTCCTGTACTTACCTCAGAATCTTCAATATAAGTATCTGAAATCTCCGCTACAGACTCAAATGAATAGACACCGCTTTCCACATTTTGAGTTTCCGGAATTTTCTCCATAACCGGATACTGATACCCTAAGGAAATCCAGATACGTGCTGTTTCATCATCCATCCCAAGTGCAACCGGCTGTCTCATTCCCGGTTGACTTCCCACCAGTACTACTCTCGTACAGTCCGATAATGCCTCCCGTTTTTCCAGAAGTATATCATAGTAAGGTTCCACTGTATGTTCTGCTATCTCTGTAATCATCCATTTTCCGGCATGATTTTTTACTTCTTCCTGTTCTGCTTTTGTCAATACAGACTTTGCTTCTTCACGCAATGGAAGTCCTTTGGCTACGGTAAACATTCCATATGTCTTTTCCATTTTAAAAGGAATGACCCATACATAATTTGCACTTTCCAGAGCACTTGTGAGTTTTTTCGTATCTGCCGTCTGCAATTTTATAAGATTACAATCCACATATACTTTTAATGCCTTGTCATAATCGATGGTTGCATCCGGCTCTTCTTTTTTCATTTCATCCTGTAAATTACTGATTTCTGTCCAATCGTTGCTCGTTATTAACTGATCCTGATCTGAAACCGGTATTTCCGCGGCATAGACAGCAGAACCTGCTATCGTAAAAATTGCAATCATCATAAGCATTATTTTTAAAATATTTTTCATAGCCATTCCCCCTCTCTTGTGTATACTATACTTCATTTTTCCCATTATTCTTTCTGCATGTTAAAATTGGTTTGATTTTCGTCAAAATCTGCATTAAAAATCCCATAGCATACACCATGGGATTTTTTCAAAGATATAACACAATCTGAACCTCAAATATATTTTCATCGATATTTATAGATTTCCATCCCCCGTATTTGTCTACAACATCTGAAATATTCTGCATACCGATTCCATGCAATGCCTGTTGTTTCTTCCTTGTCAATAAACGTTCTCCCTGTTTATTGACTTTTCCATCAAACGTATTTTTCACCTGTATACCCAGAATTCCCCTGTCGTATTGTATCCGAATCTCCAAAAAACGATCTTTTATCTGCTCCATTGCCTCAATTGCATTGTCCAACAGATTTCCAAACAAAACATTCCAGTCATATCCATCCACTGGCAACTGGCACGGAATCACGATCTGCGACTGAATCTGACAGGACATTGCCTCCGCTTTTGCCAGTTTATGATTCAAAATCATATCCAGTTCCAGATTCCCCGTATTCACATACTTATGCTCCGTCTGCAAATGCTCACTCATTTTATTTACATATTCCTGTGCCTTATCATACCTTCCTTCATTAAGATATGTCTGCAGAAGATACATATGGTTTTTCATGTCATGCCGCAAAGAATCCAGCTTTTTCTGATCCTGCTGCATGATATGCATCTGCTCCTGATAGACCATCATATGTTCCTTTAAAAGCCGTTGCTGCATTTTATCCTGATAAGCTTCTCCCAAACGGTCATACAAATAGAACATTCCAAGATCTACAACGATCATAATAGCCAGTGATAATACTGTTTTTGGCGAATTTTCGCCGGATACACTCTCAAGAGCATATATCCAGACAATATTTCCGGCTAATACAAGAATCATAAAGTAATAGTTCTGTGTTTCCATAACCCTTCGCCGACATATCACCTGTCTTATTCCCATTGCTATGAGCAGATTGACCATTGCCCCCGTGATGGTTCCCATTGCCCGCCCTTCGGAAAACAAAGAAAAATCTCCCAGATAATAATACATGATAAATTCTATGGTAAGCCCCAGCAATACTGTAAAACAACCTGCCATTATTTTCTGCAGTATACTTCCTTCATACAATATACCTTCTGCCGCCCAGAGAAGCAGTACCATACTCACCGTAGTCCCCATGGCATTTCGAAAACCAAATGCAACAACTGTATTAATAAGCCATACGAGCACATAAACAATATTTGCCATCCGTGGCAGTTTTCTTTTCTTTTCCAGAAAAACATCCGTCACTTTAAAACTTACATACACACTTAATATGTTACATACCGCTTCAAATATTCTTTCTATGTTATTCACCCGCCACACCTCATCTTTTCCATAATTGCATGATCAAGGTTATTTTTCATAGACCGACTGACCGGAATGTCATCCCCATTGATCATGTGTACGCTGTCTTTCTGAAAAGATTCTGCATACCGCAGATTAATGACATAAGATTTATGTACCACGCAGAATAAATGCGGATTCAACGCAGGAATAACCTCCGAAAGTTTTCCATAAACACATAATGTATCATTTGCTGTTACCACTTGAATTTTTCTGGCAAGGCTCTGCAAATAAAAAACAGAATGTTCTTCTATCCGTATCGCATTTCTTCCTTTCCCAATTTCTATAATATGTGGCTGAAACTGATACAGCCTTTCATATTCATCTAATATATAATCTACTCGTTCCTGTTGTATGGGTTTCACGAGGAAATTCATTGGACGCAGATCAAAAAGCTGCATGGCATACATTTCTTTTGCCGATACAAAAACAATCTGCATGGATTCATATTGGATCTGAGATCGAATCCAGTTTCCAACGATAATCCCCGAGCTGTCCCCTAATTCAATATCCAAAAATAACAAATCATACCTTTCGCTTTGCTGCAGTTTTTGAATAAATTCTGCTCCACTTGTATAACCGTCAACATCCACTTTTATTCTTTTCATTTCTGCAAACCGAAAAATACTTTGTTCCAATTTATAAATAAATTGTATATCATCATCACATATTGCTACTTTTATCATTGTATATCCTGTAATTTATTTTCCTCTCTATTTCAAGATTTCCTGCAACCGCGCATCTGTATGCAGGAGTTCCTTCGCGCGATCCCTATATTGCTGCTCATGCAGATACGTATAGCGGAACGGTTTGATCGACGGTGCCAGATCAACTGCTTTCTCAAAATCCTCCCGCCGAAGATCCAGTGCTTTTACATAATCCCAGAACCCCGTCTGCGTAAAGATCGTGTCTACCCTCCGGTAACGATGATCCTGCACAACACTCATCAGATAGGTTGCAATGCCGACCTGAATCCCATGAAGCTGCGGATGCTCAAGCATCTTGTCCAGTGCATGGGAAATCAGATGTTCGCTGCCGCTCGTTGGCGCACTGCTGCCCGCAATCTCATTTGCAATTCCGCTCATCGCAAGAGAATCCAGAAGTTCCTTTAAAAACAGATCATCCTGTATCGAAGTAAACGGTGTGCGCACAAAACTGTTGACTGCTTTCTTTGCAATCATGACAGCAAAATCGTTGACTTTTCCGTACCCATGTTCTTCCTCAAAAATCCAGTCATACAGTGCCGTAATTTTTGATACCATATCGCCGATTCCGGAATATAAAAATTTCTCCGGTGCACTGCGGATAATCTTTGTATCCACCACAATCCCATATGCAAGTTTTGCCGGAACGGACTTGCGCCGTCCTTCCACCAGAAGGGAAGCACTGGCACTTGAAAAGCCATCGCTCGATGCCGATGTCGGGATGCTGATAAACGGCAGATTTCGCAGAAATCCACAATATTTCGCACCATCAATCACTTTTCCGCCACCGATGCCGATGACTGCCTGCGTCTTCGCCGGCATGGAAAATGCAAGACTGGTCAGATCTTCCAACCGCACGGTATCCAGTTCCTGATATTCTAAAATATCAATGTCCTCCTGCTGCAATGCTTCCATAACGGTAGAACCAAACATTTCTACAAGACCGTTTCCAAATAATACAACTACTTTCTGTAACTGTAACTCTTTTAAGTAAATCCCCAGATTGTCCAATGCACCCGCACCGATCTTTAAAAGTGCCGGAATGGAAATGTGTTTTCCTGCCATAATAAATGTTCTCCTTCTCATTCTCTTTTCTATTGATTTTAGTATAAACAAAGGTTCCTGAAATTACAATCAATTCCCCCGAAAAAACGCACACGCTTCTCTTTACAATTATGGGTAAGAAAAAAGACGATTTCCTGCGAAACCGTCTTTTTCTTATTAAAATTTTGACGAAACTCCTGTAAATTTACTTTGTCACTTTGATCGTCATTTTTACCGTCTTTGTCTTTCCGTTCTTTAAAGTGACTTTTACTTTCACAACTGCTTTGCCAGCTTTCTTTGCGACAATTGTACCATTTTTATTCACGGTTACAACCGACTTTTTGGAAGATGTATAAGTAATGTTCTTTACATTTTCCATGTTCAGGTTCTTATCAAAAGTAACTTTTGCCTTCTTTCCATTTGCAACCGTTTTCTTGGTATCCTTTAATGCAACACTCTTTAAGATTTTACTGCTCAGGGCTTTTGCATCCTTCTCATTCAGCAGTACATAATCACCGGCATCTTTGGTATCCGCTGTAACCGTTCCGTCTTTGGAAACCTTATAAGTCCTGCTGCTGATCAGGACTTTTTCTCCTGTCTTTTTATCAACTTTTACAAGTGTCAGCTTTTTGCCTGCCTGCAGATCCTTCGCATTGACAGATACGCTGTTCATTACTTTGCCGGAAGCGTTCTTCGTTGTCTGGGTAATCGAGATGTCGCTGGTTCCTGCCTCTTGGACTAATTTTGCAACCACATCTGCTGAAATTGTAGTCTTCTTTGTCTCGGAAGCATTCTTTACTGTTTTGTCCAGCTGTGCCCGGGCACCTGTCACTTCTCCCTTATCGTTCTTTTCAACGGTAAGTGTCGCATTTGTATCTTTTGCAATATTCTCAAATGTTTTGTCCGTTTTCCGGGTTTCCGATGGTTTTGTATCTGGTGTTGTATTTCCGGTATCCGGTGTTGTTGTGCTACCGGAATTTCCACCAGAGGTGCTGCTTCCGGAGGAAGAATTTCCGCCATTATTTCCACTCTGGCTGGTCTGTTTTACTGCAATCAGGCCATCGGCATCTGCTTTTGCAGCTTCCGCGTCACTGATCGTTGTTCCTTTGAATGCATCAAAGTAAAGTACCGATTCCACATCTACCGCGGAACCTGCCGGGTTGGAATTACACCAGAGTCCGAATGCCTGCACATCTTTTAAAGCATCCCCACTAAGTTTTCCACCCGTCTTCCCTTTAAAAGCTGAGAATGGAACGGTTACTTCATAGGCATCTTCTGTCTTCGCAAGATTGGTCAGATATACTTCATATTCTTCTCCTCCTGCCTTGATCTGTACAACAACCTTCTGCCCTTTTCCATCAAGTTTTGTCCAGAATTTCAATGCATTATAAGCTGAAAAATCTGTATTGCCCAGACTTGCATTTACCAGACCCGTCCAGACTTCCGAACCAGTTGTTTTTAATTTGTAATTAAATGCAGCACCATATGTACCATCTGCCTTATGCTCCTGATCCAGCGTAAAGGACGAACTGCATCCAGCGGCAGAATTTCCACCGTAAGCTGCATCCAGAAGTCCATTACTCCCGACATAATAGTCAAAATTTTCCAGCACACCTGCCGGAGCTTTTTCCTTTTCTTTTCCGATACTCAGATTTGTGATCGTGGACAGTTCTTTTCCATCTGCAACGAGCGTAATGGATGCAACATCTGTTTTTCCGATCTGATCCATTTCCTTTTGTGTCAGCTGCGCCGTATAGAATCCGTCGGAGCCTTTTGCAGCCGGCAATGTCAACTGTTTGCCTTTTGCCGTATCCTTTACAACAAACGATACCTCACCGGCATTGGAAACACTTGCCTTTAACGCAGTTGGCTTTAAAATCGTATCCATATCAAACGGTGCTACCATGTATCCGCTGACATCTTTGTAATTATCCGTCTTTACTCCTGCATACTTATCAATATTGTCATAGAAATTCGTACCGTTTCCAAATACTGAATCCTCGTTGTTGTAGTAATCAATAAACTCATTGATCATTTCCTGACCCATTGTATCGGTGTGCTTATATGGAACATAAAAGTTGGTATCGCTGAAATTTGCCCATACCATATAATATGGCATATCATTTTTCTTTGCAATATTGTTGACTTCTTCATACCAGTTCTTTCCGGTTTTTGCTTCGCTTACCGGATTGTTTTTTACGAGAAGTCCCTCATTATCGCTTCCGTTCTCCTTCATTACACGCACACCGGTTTCGGAAATCGCTGCCAGCTTATCGTGCTTCTTTGCAATGGAAGATACAACCTGACAGGTCTGGTCCAGATGAGCAAAAAACGACGTATCTGCCTCTGCCGGATAGGTATTAAAATCGTTGTAATAGTCAAATGCCAGAATATCTACATAGGCATCTCCCGGATAACGCGACATATATTCTTCTTCCGTCTCCATTGGACCGTTTGGAGAATATACATACAGCATATTATGTACCCCTTTGGATTCCAGATACTCTCTGGTATATGCATACAGACTCTTATAACTTTCCGCCGTGTTTCCAGTTCCCCACCAGAACCATCCGCCGGTATTCTCATGCAGTGGACGGAAGATGACCGGAATATTTAATTCCTGTAATTTATTCGCATAGGTTGCAATGGTATCCAGATAAGCTGTAAAGACCTTATTCTTTTCTCCTCCTGGCAGAATCTTCTTTAAGCTGTCCCCGGACAGATCTTTGGATTCGTTGAAATTACAGTCAAAGAAATCGTAGGTTCCATCCCCATTGTCTTTGATCTTCGCGCTTGTGAAGTTTGGCATATGTGCGGATAATGTGACGATTGCTCCATTATCTGCTGCCTTTTTGCTGTAATTGATAGAATTTTCCAGTGCAGATTTTGCATCTGTTCCACCTGCCTCGCTTCCAAACAGTGCAAGGGAATCGATTCCAAAAATACCGCTGACAGAACCGGTCACATCATGGACATCTCCTAACGCATCCTTTGTTCCAACCGAACGACTGACATCATTCTGATGGCCAAACAGTACCTGATCGCTCTCGGTCAGTCCCTGTAAATATGCATACAATGCCTTTGCACTGTCGTCTGCATCCGGATCGGTCATTGTTAATGTTTTGTCTGTCGTCTTAACAACAGCCTGTGTACCGTTGGCATCTGGCTGTGATGTAATCTTTGTATAATCTGCTGAGTCGTCTTTCTGGGAAAGTGTCAGGTTATCCAGATAAACGTCCCCGACAAAATTACTGCTTACCCCAATCAGTCCAATTGTCACATCTTTAAGTGGTGTGGTGGATGGGGAAATATCCATGGTAACTGTTACTTTCTTATAACCGTTTCCTGCATCTTCTGCCGTAGAGGTATTAATGCTGCAATCCTTGCTTATGCCACCCTCAGAAAAGAATTTCATTTTTTTAATATTGCTGTTTTCCGGATAAATGAGATCTACACTAAGCTGATTGTAATTGCTGATGTTCGCAGGCTGCTCTGGTGTGAATTTTACTTTTGCCTCACTCCAGGTTTCTGCGGAATTTGCACTGTAGTTTAATCCAACCTTTAATCTTCCGTCTCCATTGTTGGCATCGTAGGATACTTCTGGTGCAGCATTTGCAGTTCCTCCGTGGAAATAAGCCCATCCTTCTTCCCCTTTCCACTGTGCTGCCTGTGATTCGTTATTTAAATCGGAGAGGACGGTTGGCTCCTGTTCGGTCAAACCAGATTCTGATTCAACTACATCATAAACTTCAACATCCGAAATGGTAATCGTTCCTTTAAAACCTTCGGATGCATTATACTGGAAAATAATTGACTGCAACGCACCTGCTTCTGCCACATATGTAAAAGTAACTGTTGCTTCCCCATCTTTAAAATTTTCTTCTTTTAAAAATGGATAATCATCTGATTTTGCATATTTCCAACTGCTTCCACTTTGCACAGCACTTGCAAGTTGAATTGCATTATAGCTTTCATTTGCATCTTTTGATCCATCAAGCCCTGTTGTATCTGATACTTTTACCTTAGCTTTTACTTTTACCGTTGTTCCTACATTTACATTCTCAAGCCGAACCGCATTTGGTTGATCTTTTGTATCATTACTCGCAAATGCCTTATCTGTCCATTTGGCATCTGTACCTGCATCAAATACAAGACTCGCCCTGTCTGCACTTGCCCATACCTGTTTTTCTGTCTCCGCCGCATACACAACCTCGTTCTGTAAAAATGTACATGCCTCCGGTGTCAGTGACCCCATCATTGCTGCTGCCAGCGTGATGGCAACAATCTGTTTTCCTACCCTTCTCATGTTTTTGCTCTACCTTGCCTTTCTTCTCCATTTTAGCTGTAAAAACCTTCCAGCACCCTCCATCTATCCGGTTTCACTTAATAAAAAAGCAATTGCACGCTGCTTCCCATATTTCAGGGAGAGGGTACTGCATACTTGGGGAGTGCAGTAAAAATATGGGAACCAGTGTGCAATTGCTTTATTTATTTGATAAATTCAGTATATCATAAAGTAATTTTAAGTCAATATTTAGTTAATAGAAAATTAAACATTTGTAAAGTATTACTTAATTTAATGTTTTTTAATCTTTTTTTAATCTTTTAATTGGGCACTTTGCCAAGGGACGAAAGTACCAGTTCATCCGTGTTATATGGACGAAAAAAGGGAAAAAATATCCTCTTGTGTAAGACAAATGGGACATATGGACGAAAAGATGTCAAAAAGATCCTGTTGGGACATCTGTATGGGACATATAGACAAAAAGATAACAAAAAAGTCCTTCTGCAAAAGTCAAACGGGACATACGGACAAGAAAATGTCCAATATGTCCTGTTATGACATTTGCATAGGACATAATAAAGCACTTTTTTCACATATGTCCCGGCTAACAAGAAAGGCAGGACATAATATACAGATTTTTCTTCATATGTCCCGGTTTTCATAGAATCCCTATTTCCAAAATATGAAGAAACTATTATTGGCAGAAAACATCGATGAACCGTAACGTTCTCAGAAGAAAAAGTATGCCTCAAATAAAAATCACTATTATTTATTTCGTGGAAACCGTAGAAGCAACAAATTCCAGATTTCCCTCAATTTCAACCTTACCATAGCCATACGGAAGAATAAAATGATCTCCCTTCTTCACGCTGGTATGGTTTAAGAGTCCGTTTCCTTCTACCACGCTGACGATCAGGAACGGATATTCCTGCTCAAATTCAGCCTGACCTTCGACTTTCATGTGGAATACCTGATAGTACTTGCACTCGATCAGCTTCTGCAGTTTGTTTGCCTCTGCCTCACCGGTCTTTATCATGCACTCAGAAAGCGGTGCTGCCGGAACTTTGATGACATCGAGACTCTGCTGAATGTGAAGCTGACGCGGCTTTCCATTGGAAAGACGGTCATAATCATAAACACGGTACGTAATATCACTATTCTGCTGGGTTTCAAGGATGGTGATACCGCCTTTGATCGCATGCACGGTACCCGGATCAATCTGAATAAAGTCACCTTTCTTTACTGGGACTTCACGGATCAGTTCACTCCAGCGTCCGTTATGCACCATATCTTCCAGTTCCTCGTGTGTCTTTGCATTGTGTCCGATAACCAGCTTGGAATCCGGCTCACAGTCTAAGATATACCAGCACTCCATCTTGCCAAGAGAACCATTTTCATGCTCTGCGGCATAGGCATCATCCGGATGTACCTGAATACTTAAGTCTGCTTTTGCATCGATGATCTTAATCAGAAGTGGGAATATCTTCCCTTCTGTATTTCCAAAAATCTCACGATGCTCCTCCCACAGATCGGATAATTTCTTTCCCTTATACGCACCGTCTGCAATTGTACAGGTGCCGTTTGGATGTGCTGCGATACCCCAGCATTCTCCGATGTCATCGCCCTCGATCGCATAGCCAAACTCCTCACGCAGCTTGGTGCCGCCCCAGATGTTGTGGGTAAATACCGGATTCATAAACAAAATTTCTTTACATGGCTGGTTACAGCTTAAATTTTCTCCATTCATTTTCATTACCTCTCTGTACCAGTAGGCAGAATCTTTTGCAATTCTACGTTGGGTTGTGTAGTCTACATAAACAAGTCCAAAACGCTCTTTGTAACCTTCTGCCCACTCAAAGTTATCCAGAAATGTCCAGAGGAAATATCCGATCACCGGCATTCCCTCATTGACCGCACGCTGCACAGCACCCAGATATGCATCCAAAAATGTGATTCTTTCGCTGTCATGCACCTGTCCGTCCGCGGAAATATTGTCAAGATCGGACATTCCGTTTTCTGTAATATAAAGCGGCAGATGGTAACGCTCCGTCAAGAAACGGATTCCGTAATACAATGCCTCCGGTGTCACTGGCCAGCCTGTGCCTGTCTTAGCTGCCCCAGGGGCGCGGTCTACATATTCCGGTTTTCCATCTTTTCCACAACGGATCATATAACCGTTATATATATTTTGTCCCATAAAATCGAGCGGCTGATGAATGAGTTCCATATCTTCTTTCGTAATCTCCGGAAGATATGGTGCAAATTTTTCCAGTCCTTCTTTTGGATACTCTCCTAAAAAGACCGGATCGGAAAACCATGCCACATTCCAGGTCCAGTTATCCATTGGGTTGTCAAAACCAAAATATACCTTTTTTGCAGCCTCTATATCCTTTGTACCCTCCGATGCCGGATATGCCACACCACAGGTCGGTGCATAGCCGACACGTATCTTCTGCTTTGCATATTTACGCAGATTGATCACTGCCTGACCATGTGCTTTCATCAGATTGTGTGCCATCTGAAAGGTTTCTGGAACAGAATACTGCATTCCCGGTGCATGTACCCCGCTTAAGTGTCCCAGTCCAATCGCACACTGCGGCTCATTGATTGTGATAAAATCGGTACACAGATCAGAGAAATTTGCTGCAACGACTTTTGCATATTCTCCAAACCACTCCACCACATCTTCATTGAGCCATCCGCCTTTTTTAAACAGCTCATATGGAAACTCCCAATGAAACATGGTGATAAACGGACGAATTCCGTTTTCTTTCATGCAAAGAATCATATCGCGATACATCTGTACAGCTTTCTCATTCACCTTCCCGGTTCCCGCCGGAAGGATTCTTGACCAGCTGAGTGAAAAACGATAATTTTTGATTCCAAGTAACCGCATCAAAGCAAAATCTTCTTTATAACGGTGCATATGATCGCAGGAAACATCTGCAGTCTGTTGTTCATACACCCTGCCGGAACGCACAAACTCATCCCACACATTCTTTCCACGGCCATCGTCAGGATCGGTTCCTTCCACCTGATAAGCACTGCTTGCCACTCCCCAGACAAAATCTTTTGGAAACATATTTTTCTTCCTCTCTCTATTTTTCAGAAACAATTACAGAGATCAGTTCAAATGCACTCGGCATGGTAGAATCTCCGGAAATCAGCCGTATTTCCACCGTATGTGCCCCTTCTTTTCCATGCACCAGAACCGGAGTCAGCGTCAGGGAATCCCCCCAATCCTCATCAAAGTTTGCATCCAGTGTCACCGCATGTGCTTCATCCCCATCCACAATGGCCAGTGCCACCGGTGCCGGTTTCGTTACACAACGCTTATACTGTGCTGCAATCTCACTTCCATTTACAGCAAACGTTAACGATGCTCCTTTTTCTTTTGCGGACCATCCATTTTTAAAGCAATCTTTGACTTCTTCCTGTACTCTGGTATCTTTGACAAATCCCTGGTTTTCAGGTTCATAATTACGATTATCCAGACGCACTGCTTTTTCATAGCAATTGTCTGTCAGTGGTTCTGGGAATTCTGGTTTTGCATCCTTTGTCTGTGTTATATGGATTTTCTCTAAGGCATAAGTGATCACAGATGCCACCAGTTCATGTCCTTTGTCATTTGGATGCAGATCATCCTCTGTTATCCTGCGGTTTGGAATCCGCCCCGCAACGACTTCCGGATAAATACTGCTCTGCATGCTGACCGCCGGAAGATTGTAGTGTCTGGCTATCTGTGCATGCATAATCTGCGCATTTCCACCGTTATTATAATAGACATTGTGCACCAGCATCACAGCAGGTTCGTTTTCATCCTGCCATACACGGCGTACCAGTCCTTCATATGTCTCACGGAAAAATTCTGTAGAATCATCATTGACAGAAAATTCTATAATGACAAAATCCGGCTCATGAGAAAGCAGATCGGACTCTGCACGGGCGGTTCCAAAATGCGATGTCGTTCCACCGATTCCGGCATTGATATAATGAAACTCTGCCTGCGGAAATGTTTTTTCCCACCACTGAAATACGCGGTAAGCATAACACAGCTCCGGTGCGGATGCAAGACATCCCTGCGTGATCGAACCACCAAGGAAACCAATGTTTAATGTTTCCCCGGCCTCTGCCCTTGCCATTAATTTTTTCATCCGGTACAGATTGCCCGGATTGGAAATACCTCTTTCATATTCAATCTGCATTGTTATACTCCTTATATAATGTAATCAATTTTTTTTAAAATTGATTACATATCCCAAATCTCCTCTCCGAGGCTTTCGATGAATGCGGTAAGTTCCTTACTCATCTGTTCTGCCTCCGGAATACGGATATGTCCCGGTGTTCCTTTTCCGTTCTGTGAATACAGGAAATGGTGTACCCGCGGACTGTTTACTGTTTTGCACACTTCCTCAATGGAAATGTCCCAGTTTTCGTTATGTTCCAATATTGTGGTTGTCAATATAAAGGTTGCCTTCGGATATACTTCCATAAGATGCTCTAAAAATCTGCGGTAATGCTGCCGCCAGTTTTCGGAACGTGCACTGTTATAATCTTCTGCCATATAATCATCCGGGTGGTTATCATTCTGCCCGAATGCAAAAATCACAACATCTGGTGTATAACGTGAAAAATCCCATGGTTTTACTTCACTGAGTTCCGGCTGGTATTCTATTTTATCATAACAGGATTCTATTCCCAGATAATCCGGCTCCATAAACCAGCCGGTTTTGTCAAGAAGGGCGATACCACCCTGTGATGTGTCATGCAACTGTGCATGCAGATTCCGCGCGGTCATCCACGCATAAGAATACCAACTGTTTGAATATTCCCCATCGTGTTCCGGATCCGGTTTTCCTGCATAATCTACGGCCTCTGATACTTCGCCGCAGGAAACACTGTCTCCGAAAACTTCGATTTTACGGGACGGAAGCGGTGCCGGAGTAAGTACCTTAGCATCGCTTCCCAATTCAAATCCCAGTAAAGTGACGATATGGCAGGAGTCCATTCTTTTAAACAGAGTGAGGGTATGCTCTGTATGTTCAAGATCCCTGGCAATCACATACGTTTCTGCCCCCGGATCCGAGGTGAGTAAGAACTGCCCCTGCTTCCCGTCCAATATATATCCCATCCGGCTCGACCAGTATGCACGTTTGTTTTCCAGTGTCACAGAGATCTGCGTCCCGGTAAAACGAATCTGTACAAAACTTGCCGCATAGACAAGTACAGGTGCTTTTGGATTATCAAAATCAATTCTTCCACAATATTGTAATCTCTTGTCGTCCGGTGAAATATGCATAGCTATCTCCTTCCGATTTCTGTATCTGCAGATGTTACAACACTGTTTGTTTTTATATAATCTACAATCTCATCCAGTTTTGTAAATGCCAGGCCAACGTAACTGTCTGCTGCACCATAATAGATCGCGATCTTTCCGGATGCACTGTCGTGAATGGTTGCACATGGGAAGCATACGTTCGGAACGAAACCTCTCTCCTCATACCACTCTTCCGGAGTCAGAAGGAAATTCTCACAGCGATACTTCACGATGGAAGGATTATCAATGTCAAGGATTGCCCCACCGATGGAGTAAACATATCCGTTACATGTACCGGATACCCCATGATAGAATAAGAGCCATCCTTCGGAAGTCTCGATTGGAGCAGCACCACCGCCGATCTTTAAGGACTCCCACCATTCGCTTCCTTTGCCCATGACATGTCTGTGTTTGCCCCAGTATACCAGATCCGGGCTTTCACTTAAGAAAATGTCACCAAACGGTGTATGACCACTGTCTGAAGGACGGGAAAGCATCATGAAGTTTCCATTGATCTTTCTAGGGAACAGCACGGCATTGCGGTTGAATGGGAGGAACGGATTCTCAATCCGTGTAAACGTCTTGAAATCTGTTGTTTTTGCCATGCCGATTGCTGCTCCGTAGAAATCCTGACACCAGATGATATAATAGGTGTCTTCTACTTTTACAAGTCTTGGATCGTATGCATAGACTGGCATAAACGGCTCGCCGTTTTCATCCACAAACGGAATCTTGTTTTCTTCAAAATCCCAGTGGATGGCATCTTTGCTGTGTCCAAGATAAATATATGGAATACCATTGGTCTGCTCTCCACGGAACACACCGATGAAAGCATCACCATATGGCATAACCGCACTGTTAAAAATTCTTGCAACACCCTTTAACGGATTTCTTCCGATAATCGGGTTTTCACTGTATCTCCAGATCGGGGCTCCGTTCTGAGGTCCTTGTGGTCTCTCCTGCCATGGTACATTTGGTACCGGAGCTGTCAGCATCTTTACTTCACTCATAATCAACTCTCCTCTTATTTATGATTTTTTAAATACTCTAAGTTCTTCTTAATCAAGTCGCATCTCTGCTGTACACACAGTACACTTCTTCCCGGATCCTGTGGTGTATTAAATACATAATCAATCAGACGGTCAATCGTTGTAGTCGCCACATGCATTCTTGTATCAGAAGAAGCATAGTAAATAAATACTTCGTTCTTATCGTTTACGATTGCACCGTTGGTAAATACAACATTGGATACATCTCCGACACGCTCCTCACCTCTTGGTCCGATTAACAGTCCGGATGGCTCTGCAATTACCTTAGACGGATCGTTTAAATCCGTGGCAAATGCATAGATCACATAGCGCAGACCTGCTGCAGTATTTCTTACACCGTGTGCAATGTGAATCCAGCCGCGGTCAGTCTTGATCGGAGTAGCACCTGCACCGTTCTTTGCCTCGGTAATGGTATGGTACTTACGGATGCTGGTCATCTTCTCTTCGTCAATGACTGCATGTGTGATGTCCTCGCAAAGACCGAATCCAATACCGCTTCCGCTTCCGGTATCAATGAAGTCATCCATCGGACGGGTATAGAATGCATACTTTCCATCCACAAATTCCGGATGCAGCACGACATTTCTCTGTTGCGGGGAACGAAGGGTCTTTAAGTTTTCCAGACGCTCCCAGTGCTTTAAATCTTTTGTGCGGACAATTCCTGCTGCTGCAACGGCTGCAGACAAATCGTTCACGCTGGTATCTTTGCTCTCAGAACAGAATACTCCGTAAATGTATCCGTCCTCATGCTGTGTCAGTCTCATATCATAGACGTTTGTCTCCTCCGGACATACATCATCCAGAAGGATCGGGTAATCCCAGAAACGGAAATTATCAATTCCGTTATCACTCTCTGCCACGCCGAAGAAGGACTTTCTGTCATTTCCCTCAATACGGGCAACCAGATAATACTTTCCGTTTAAATAAATTGCTCCGGAATTCATGACTGCATTGATTCCAAGACGTTCCATAAAGAATGGATTGGTCTCCTCGTTTAAGTCATATCTCCAGGTGAGCGGAATCATATCTCTTGTAAGAACGGGATTCACATAACGGTCAAATACACCATTATAAAAGTCACTTTTTTCATTTTTACGTGAAAGCAGCTTTTCCTGCTTTGCCAGTTCTACATAATATCTTTCATGCATTGTTTAAAGTCTCCTTATTACTTCCATACACATTCTTCCGTTATGATACGGACATTTCCAAGGTTCTACGATTGGACGGTCCGCAATCGGACTGCCGTCCGGATGTACTTCCCAGAACCACTCGGAACCGGTTCTCTTATCAATGACGTGTTCTTTGATAAATTCCCATTCAGCCTCCGATGCCTCCAGAAACTTCGTTTTCTGCGGATGCTTCTGGTATTCATTCAGGAATCCGATCACAGTCTCTGCCTGTACCCACCAGATCCGGTGGTCATTCACTTCCCCTTTGCAGCATTCATTTGCCAGAGAATGACCGTCAAACGCAACCTCGTAGACATTTTCTGCAAGAGTCTCGGTAATCGGTGACATTTTTTCTTTGTAATGATCATCCCCAAGCACTTCCACACCGCGGTCCATCAGCCATGCTGTCTCAATATCATGACCATAAGAATACAGATCAATGATGGTGTTGTAGTTCTTGTCAAAGAATACTTCCTGTCTCTTAAGTTTCGGATTGTATACCTTATCTGCAAATACATCCATAATCCACTTTAACCGCTCTCCCACCTCTTCATCATGGGAAACCCGGTAAAACTCGGTATAAGCCTCAAACACATGAAGCAGTGTGTTCATGGTTTTTTCGGCAAGCACACCATTTTCCGATAGCTTCTCATTGGATTCCGGCTGGAAGTCTTTGGTAAATGCTTCCAGATATCCAACCTCATCCGTACATTTGCTTTCAATAAGAAGCTGCAGTTCTTTGGCAAGCTTTAATGCTTCTTCATCCCCGGATGCATCGTAATAGGAAGAAAGAGCATAGATGCAGAATGCCTGATTGTAGGTATGCTTTGTTGTGTCAAGTGGCTTTCCGTCATAAGTCATGGACCAGAAGATTCCACCATTTTCTTTGTCGATGCAGTGATCACGCAGGAACTCATAACCGTGTCTTGCCTCGTCCAGCAAGGTTTCATCTTTCAGCAGTATGTAGGCATTCGCAAAAAACCAGGTGATTCTGCTGTTTAAAATACATCCCTTTTCTGCTGTTTTGTCTACGTTTAAATTGTAGTCCATATATCCATAATATCCACCGTAAGTATCGTCCCTTAATGCTTTCCAGAAAGGAATGATATTTTCCGTCAAATGCTTTGTGACTTCTTCTTTCATCATGCTCTTATTCATCCCGATACCTCTTATTTTCCAAAATCATTAACCCTTTACCGCACCTGCTGTAATTCCACTGTAAATCTGTTTCTGGCAGCAGACAAATACGATCAGCGCCGGAAGCAGGGAGATAATAACACCTGCACAGATCAGATTGTACTTGCTTCCCATTGGTCCTACGAATGTGTAGAGGGAAAGTGCCATGGTACGGATCTCTTTTCTCATCAGGTAAAGGTTTGCTGCGTAGTATTCGTTGTACACACCAACACCCTTTAAAATACAGGATGTAACGATTGCCGGTTTTAACAGTGGAAGCATAATCTTCCAGTAAATCTGCCAGTAATTTGCGCCATCGATAATTGCCGACTCATCCAGTGAAAGTGGAATATTTTCCATAAACTGAATGAAAATATACATGGAAATAACATCGGTACCACAGCTCATAATGATGTAACCGCCCAGACTGTTTACAAGATGTAAATCTGACATAATCTGGTATACGGTAACCTGCATTGCTACTGCCGGAAGCAGTGCGGCAATTGTATACAGGTTACGGATAAACCCATTGCCTGGGAACTTGAAACGATTCAATACGTAAGCAAGCTGGGAACCTACAATAACGGATACGGTAAGCACAACCACCATAACTATGACAGAGTTTAAAAATGCGCGTCCCATATTTGCCGTCTTAAATGCATTTACAAAGTTGTCAAAATTCAGCCAGCTTCCCGGAAATGCCATAACATTGGTATTCTGGTACTCGGCATCTGTCTTAAATGCCGTTGTGATACAGGAAACAATCGGAATGATTGCACAGAATCCGAAAAAGATCAGCGATGCATATTCCACAATAATCCAGATAATGCTTCCTACGGAATAATGTTTCATGTTTTTACGTTTTACTGCTGCTGTACTACTCATTATTTCGCCGCTCCTTTCTTCATTTTCTCCTGTTTTTTGATCTGCTTAATCACCTGTTTTTCTGCCTTCAGCCGGGCTTTCTTTGCCTTATAGGATTCATCCTCCGACGCGGCATCCCTGAACACATATTTAAAGAACACATTCTGTAAGATCGTACAGATAAAGATGATCATCAGCAGAACAACAGACATTGCCGATGCCAGACCTACTTTCTGGCTGGTATGTGCGATCTTGTTCATAATTACGAAATACGTTCCTGTTCCGTTTGCACCGGTGGTGATTACGAAAGGTGCCTCAAACGCACTTAAGGAACCGGTGATGGAAAGGATAACATTTAATGTAATAATTGTCTTGATACTCGGGAGAATAATGTGTTTAAACTGCTCCCATTTATTTGCACCATCCAGGGACGCTGCTTCGTAGAGTTCGCTATCCACAGACATCATGGCACCAATAAACAGTACCATATTCTGTCCGGTATACCGCCATACGGAAGTCGCCGTCAGGGACCAGTTGTTTACACTCTGATCCTTTAACCAGTATGGAAGATTTTCTAATTGAAACCCACACCACTGCAGGATTGTATCAAATACGAATCCTCTGGTGAAGAAGAATTTAAAGATAAAACCAATGGCAATACCACTGATGAGGTAAGGGAAAAACATCAGCCCTTTGAAAAGATTTCCACCCTTTACCTTAAAGCTTAAAATTGTTGCAAGATACAGTGCAAGCACAAGCTGGATCAATGCACCGACCATATAGAATAAACTAAGTTTCAACGCCCCGAAACAATCTTTTCTTCTGAATACATCAAGATAGTTGTCCCATCCGACAAATTCGCGCCTGTCTATTGGCGTTGTATATTTCATCTTATAAAAACTAAATTTGATCATTTCCGCAAATGGAAAATAAGTGAATAAAAAAAGTAAGAGCAATGGGATAATCATAAAACCGATACAGATAAATACCTGCTGGCCGGCTCTGCTCTTTGCCCATTTTTTTAAATTAAATGATTTTGATTTCATACTACGTTCCTCCCATATGAAACAGGCAATCATGCCACCGGGCCGAAAACAGTTTTTCGGCCCGGCAACTGGATGATGTACCTTTATGCAGCGTGGAACTACTCTGTAATTTCTACGCCCTCAGATTCCTGAGCATCTGTCCATTTCTGGTTCCACTCGTTCATAATATCATCAAAGCTCTCATCGCCATTTGCTGCATGCTCAATGATTGCCTGAATCTTATCATTACCGCCGTTGTTAATGTTCAGTTCTGAATCAGCATTTAATGCATTTAAAAGATCCTCTTCGCCTTCTACAGCCGGTTCATCCTCAAGGAATGTCACACCAGAGAAATCAAGCTTTGTATCAGAAGATGACTTTGCAACCGGAAGTCCATCCTCGTTGTAAGAAAATCCAGACTTTTCAGTCATCCACTTAACAAAGATTAAAGCTGCCTGCTTCTCATCATCAGAAGCGTTTACGTTGATACCATAAGAGTAATCTGCTCCGGCTGATGCATACTGCTCACCGTTTACAGAAATCGGGAATGGCATATATCCGATGTCATCTGCGTTCTCACCGGCTGCTTCCATCTGTGGGTAAGCCCATGATCCAAGTACCATACATCCGATCTGTCCGTTGTTTAACATGCTCTTAGAGCCTTCCCAGTCAGTTGTAGAATAGTCATCCTCGGTAAGTCCGCCAGCAACTGCATCGTAAAGGATCTTGTATACTGCATATGGATGTGTGCCATCGCCATAATCCTTGAATGGATCCTTTGTATGAAGGAGTTTCTGGTTGAAATATGTATTGTCACCAGTTGCATTGTTTCCGATATAAGCATCCCATGCACCCATTGTCCAGCCTGCTGCATAGTTTGTGTAAAGCGGAATTGCATCCGTCTTGTCCTTGATCTTCTTTAATGCATCAATGAACTCGTCCGGAGTCTTTGGAGTATCGGTCACACCGGCATCCTCAAACACTTTCTTGTTGTAAACGATACCCTGTGTCGTTGCTGTGGAAGGAACACCATATACATCATTTCCATAGAGCCATGTGTTTGCGTAGTTGATCTGCTGGCTCATCTCATCAAGTGTACCGTATGACATATAATATGTACTGAGGTCTGCCTTATCTACTGCCGGAATCATGGTAATGGTTTCGTACTGTCCGGACTGTAAATGTGTCAGTGCATCATCGGCATAGTTTGTATCTGTAGTGATTTCAACCTTGATATTCGGATACTCTTTGTTGAAGTCTTCCAGATAAGATTTCCAGTTCTTTCCGCCGTAATCATCGGTATCCATATCTGTTCTGTGGTTGAACATTGTAATTGTTGCGCTTAAGTCTTTTCCTGTTTCTCCCAATACAATGTCTGAATAGCTTACAAGACCATCTGCGGAAGCGCTGTCTGATTTCTGTGTGGTATCAGCAGAATCATTTCCCTTAGAACCGCATCCTGCGAATAATGTTGCGGTCATTGCAGCTACAAGACCAAGTGCCATAAACTTTTTAAATTTCATGTTGTTCTCCTCCTTAAACATGTGAATTATTAAGTTGATTTAAGTATACATTTTTTGTTAATTTAATCATCACTCTTTATTGCTTTTAATCATACCATATTGTGTTTTCAAACACATTCCCTATAATGCACAATTTTGCATTTATTCTTTTGTGTATTATGCCTATATATTTTTGTCCAAAAAGTAATTTTAAGTTATATTTCATTTTAAATTATTGCTTTTTACCCTTCATCCAATTATACTTAATTAAAAACTGGTTATGATTGAAAGAGGATGATTTTATGGAACAATTACAGCATCATGGGATTACAGGAACGGTGCCAAAGCATGTATTATCTGACAACATGAAAAACTTTACGGCTTTTCCGCTGTCCGCACCAGCGGATGACGGCTTTATTCATCTGCTCGGAAAAGGCATCTGTTCCTTTCCGAACAATTGTTCCATGACATTCCGTATCAACGCGCCTTATCATTTTTTCTATGTATATGAAGGCACTCTTTCTGTAACGGATGAACATCATACGTGTCGGCTGGCAGACCGGCACGCAGCACTTCTTCCGATTTCCGGTCCCCTCACGATCGAAATCTTAAAAGGTCGCTGCCACTATTTCCATATGTATATTTCCGGTCTCGCCCTCCTGCAGTTTCACACACTGCTCCCATCACCTCTTGCCTATCCGACAGAGAGTTCTTCTATGTTTACTCTGTTCCATACGATGGAGCATTTACAGAATCTGCAGAAAGACACTTTTAATGATCCTCTGTCCGTCTGCCGGATCTCCATGTGGATCACCAATATTCTTACGGAAATGGCTGTCTATTCCGGCCATCCTGCCACACGCCGGGATACGATCCCGGATTATCTGTGGGAAATTCATCATTTATTTGACACACAATACGGAGAAAATTATTCACTGGACGAACTGGAAAATACGTATTCCGTCAGCAAATACCGGATCTGCCGCGAGTTTTCTAAATACTATGGGGCTTCTCCTGTCCAGTACTTAAACCATAAGCGGATTGAAGAGGCTAAAAAACTGCTTCTGACTACCAACGACACCATACACGAAATCGGAAGCAAGGTAGGAATTCATAATACCAATCATTTTATCAATCTGTTTAAACGGGAAACCGGGGCAACCCCACTTGCATTTAAGCAGGATGCCCCGGTTTCTATATCCGAGCTACACTATCTTTAAATACCACATGTCCATCTACAATGAACACACCGGCTGTATAGTTTTCATTTGCAATTTTGCGGACAATCTTGTGAATGGCTCTGCGTGCCATCTCCGATATATCCACCTCATATGTCGTAATTCCGATATCGCACAGCCCCGGATAAAGAAAATTATCAAATCCCACAACGGAAACATCTTCCGGAACCCGGTAGCCTTCATTTTCAAGTTTCCGGATCAGATACGAAGCTGCAAGATCGCAGTTACAGACAAATGCCGTCGGCATATCTTTCGGAAATTTATAATATTTTTCCAGATCCATCCGCCCGGTTTTTGTATCCCGGTCATCAATCACATAATCTTTTGGCACATCCACTCTGTGTTCCATCATAGACTTGCGGTAACCAAGATATCGGTCTGTAATACTGTTTGTCATGCCAACCGTTCCTACATAGGCAATTTTTGTGTGCCCCATGGAAAACAGATAATTGGTCAGCGCATAGGTTCCATAAAAACTGTTGGAAATCACGGTGTCCAGACCAACGGCATCGTTATAAAAATCCAGACAGACCACCGGCACGCCGCCCTCTTTTTCAATCTTTTCAATGTATGGTTTTGTCATATCGCCAAGAATGATCAGACCATCCACCTTTTTTTCCTGAAGCAGAAGCGGCATCTGGTTTTCCAGCACACTCTCCCTTGAAATACTTTCGAGCAGCGTAAAACACCCACGGGAAACTGCCTTTTTATTCACTTCCTGATACATTCTCCAGTAAAAAGAATTGTATTTGTCCAGATAAACTTCCTGAATTAATACACCGATATTATATTGTTTTTCCGCAGACTGCCGTTTTGTCTCCGAAGGACTGCGGTAACCAAGCTCTTCTGCAAGGTTCTTTATTTTCTCCCGCATCTCTTCACTGACGCCTTTTTGTCCCGACAAGGCTTTGGAAACGGTTACCGTGCTGACACCAACCTGTTCGGCGATATCTGCAAGTTTCACTGCTTTTGCCATAATTCCCTCGATATTTTCATACTAATTTACTTATTTAACTATATAAACTGGATAATTTAAGTTGATTTTACATTCTTTTTCTTCCTCTGTCAATTAATCTGCCACAAAATGGTACAGATAACTTCTGTAATCCCCCTGCTCGGAAGGAACCAGCATACCGGCATTCATAAGCAGATCTCCACCGTATACGCATTCGTTCTCCATCTCACCTTCCAGACGATAATCCAGATTCGGATTCAGTCCCTGCAGGCGTACTTTTAAACTGTGGTAATTCGGGCGTGCGTGTACGGTCACGAAAGTAACCAGTGCCTCTTTTTTATCTTTGGATACTACCATATAACAATCGTAGAAATGATTTTCCCGGTAAGAAGCGATACGGTAATAATCCCCCTCCCTTACCAGATCGTTATACTTGTGATACATAGCTGTCTGCTGTGGAATCTGTTCCTGCTCTTCCTTTGCAATCTTTGTGATATCCAACTCATAACCAAAGGTTCCTGCCAGGGCAACTTCCCCTCTTGTCTTAAACGGGGTATTTCTGCCCACGGTATGGTTCGGGCAGTCCGAAACGTGTGCTCCCATTGCAGACAGTGGATAAATCAGTGCCGTACCTTCCTGAATGCCAAGTCTCTCGATTGCATCCGTATCATCCGAGCACCAGATCTGTGGGCTGTAATAAAGCATACCCGGATCAAAACGTGCTCCACCACCGGAACAGTTCTCCAGAAGAAGATCCGGGAAATCACGGGTCAGGCGTTCCTGCATCTCATACACACCAAGCACATAACGGTGGCTTAACTCCCCCTGGCGGTCTGCCGGAAGCGCAAGGCTTCCCAGATCGGTAAGCTGACGGTTCATATCCCACTTCACATATTCGATATTGGCACTGTTTAAAATTGCACGGATCTTTTCATAGATGCAGTCCCTCACATCTTTTCTGCTGAAATCAAGGACATACTGATTTCTCGAAAGCGTTCCGGTGCGTCCTTTCACAGCAATTGCCCAGTCCGGATGCTCTTTGTACAATTCCGAATCCGGGGAAATCATTTCCGGTTCCATCCAGATACCGAATTTCATGCCAAGCTTATTCACTTCATCTACCAGATAGTTCAATCCGCCCGGCAGTTTCTTTTCATTAACAAACCAGTCCCCAAGACTTGTACTGTCATCGTTGCGGTGTCCAAACCAGCCATCATCCATAACCAGCATTTCAATTCCGTACTGAGAGGCAAGTTTTGCAATATCTAAAAGTTTTTCTGTATTGAAATCAAAGTAGGTTGCTTCCCAGTTGTTGATCAGAATCGGGCGTTTCTGATTGCGGTATTTGCTGCGGATTAAATGATTCCGATAGAAGTCGTGGAAATTACGGGTCATTTTTCCAAGTCCCTCTGCGGAAAATGTAAGGACAGCTTCCGGTGTATAAAATGATTCTTCACTTTCCAGTTTCCAGGAAAAATCTGCCGGATGAATTCCCATGACTGCACGGATACTGTCAAACTGGCTTTTTTCCAGCTGTGCGATAAAATTGCCGGAATAAATAAAATGCATGGCATACACTTCGCCGGCTGTCTGTGTCGTGGAAGATTTCATCCATGCCATAAATGGGTGTTCCTGATGGGAGGACTCCCCACGGATACTTCCCACACTGGTCTTTCCATATCCCAGCGGACGGCGGTCCATCTGGCGTTCTCTTGCCCATGAACCGTGAAGTGTCAGCATCTCGTAGGCATCATCATCCATATCCAGGCATGCCGAATATGCTTTTGTGAGGTAAACTGCCTCTTTGCTCTGATTGCTGATGCGCACGCTTCTGGTAATCATATCGTTTTCTTCAAACACGGTATAATACAGATCCACATCCAGCTGCAACACTTCATCCCTGCAGTGAAGAATCAGTGTCTGTGCGGTATGCTCCCTGTCAAATGCGGACGGCAGTCCCGGAAGCTGCGGTTTCTGATCTGTAATTTCATAGGAAACATACGTCGGCATAACCGCATGCTGACCTGCCTGTGTTCGCACAGCAATGCTGCTTTCCCGATAATCTCCCACTCCGTTTCCGGAATACTCCGATGGAAACGTATCATAAAAAGAACAGCGCTCTCTTTCATTCTCCGATGGAACAAACGGTGCCTCTCCGGTACGGAGCAGGTAGCGCAGATCCTGTCCGCGCACACGCCTGCCGTAATATACGTGGCCTACAAAGGTCCGATGGTCTGCAAGACCTATGATATAGCTGGTATTCGCTGTCTCCAGACAAAACAGATCCAGATTTTCATCAAATACGATACTCATGTTAATCCTCCAGTATGTTTTCTTCTATAAATTTCACTGCCAGATCCTTGTTTTTTAAACCTTCTGCCAGACCTACCACACAGGTATCCGGATACCAGCCGGTTTCCTTCACCCAGGCATTTTTTTCTAACTTTATGCCGATCGGATATTTTTTCCCTGTTTCGGTACTTTTTACATACACCAGATCATCCTTATATTTTTCCAGCAATTCTTCTGGCAAATATTCCCGGATGTCTGCCAGATAGTCAAACTCTCCCAGTGAATAAAAGAAATCATAGTCGGAAAAAAACACATCCACGGACTGTGTCATAAAGAGGCTCTGAATCATCTGAATGCTCTCTGCGGATGCCCCGTCGTTCTCATTTGCCGAGGCTCCCAGATTACTGCTGACAAGCACTTCGCTTTTATCCGGATCCAGTCCGTTTTCTTTTAGGAAATCATTATAATAACCGGAATCCCCAGCCGGATTGTCCGCAGACTGTATGGCATTTACTGCCATAATTTCCAGTGCGGTATCTTTTTGCGTAACATAATGGATGATCAGAAAGCTGATGATTCCTATAATGGCAAGTGCGACAATGGTCTGCAATCCATAGTAATGAACCAGATACCATATTTTATCTTTTCCATGCAGCTCTTTTAACTTTTCTCTTTCTGTCTTCGGCTCCTCTTTTTTATAGAGGATGCTGTCTTCTCCTGCTTTGGAAAAATCCGGTTTTATATTCTTCTGATCATCCATAACGTTTATTCTCCTGCGTATGTAAGCATCGCGGTGCGCAGCTCATCCAATTTCTTTTCGGAATCTTTGATATCCGTTCCTACAACGCCAAAATAGAATTTGATCTTTGGCTCTGTTCCGGATGGACGTACACAACACCATGCATTGTTGCTCAGTTCATAGTAAAGAACGTTACTTTCCGGAAGTCCGGTTGGTGTAACTTCTCCGCTTGTCATATCTGTTCTTGTATCTTTCTTGTAATCACGAAGTGCTAAAACATCCCATGCACCGATCTTTTTCGGCGGGTTGTTGCGCATCTCGTTCATCATGCTCTGAATCTTTTCTGCTCCGTCCATACCCTTTAAGGTCATAGTCTCAAGACCTTCTTTGTAATAACCGTAAGTCTCATACAGGGAAACCATGGCATCCCAGAGGGTGATTCCGTTGGATTTGCACCATGCTGCCACTTCGCAGAGCATCATGACTGCCACACAGGCATCCTTATCTCTTGCATAAGTACCTGCCAGACATCCGTAGCTTTCTTCCAGTCCAAAGACGTACTCATAACTGTTCTGCTGCTCAAAAAATTTGATCTGCTCACCGATATACTTAAATCCGGTCAGTACCTCGATCAGTTTTACTCCGTAAGCTTTTGCGATTGCCTTTGCCATGTCGGTGGTTACGATAGTCTCAACCAGTGCACCGTTTGCCGGAAGTGTTCCGTTTGCTTTCTTCTCACGCAGAATGTACTCTGCAATCAGCATACCGGACATATTTCCGGTAAAGCTTACGTACTCTCCGGTCTTCGTATCCTTTGCATACACACCCAGACGGTCTGCATCCGGATCGGTTGCCAGAACAATATCCGCGTCCACTTCTTTTGCCAGTTTGAGAGCAAGTTCAAATGCCTTCGGCGACTCTGGATTCGGATAAGAAACGGTCGGGAAATTTCCATCCGGAAGTTCCTGCTCTTTTACCACATAGACGTTTTCAAATCCAAGCTCCTTTAACACGCGGCGCACCGGAAGATTTCCGGTTCCGTGCAGTGGGGTATAAACGATCCGGATGTCTTTTGCCATTGCCTTTATGATCTCCGGATGGATGGACTGTTTTTTCAGTTCTTCCATATAACGGTCATCCATTTCTTTTCCGATTGTATGATAAAGTCCGGCAGCTTCGGCTTCAGATTTCAGCATAGTCTTTACCTGTGAAAAATCGGTGACTTTTGCCACTTCTGCGAGAATGTTTTTATCGTGCGGCGGAGTAATCTGTGCGCCATCCTCCCAGTATACTTTGTATCCGTTGTACTCACGCGGATTATGGCTTGCCGTAATCACGATACCTGCAATACATCCAAGTTCACGGACGGAAAATGACAGTTCCGGTGTCGGACGCAGAGATTCAAAACGATAAGTCTTAATCCCGTTTGCATTCAGGCAGAGTGCTGCTTCATCGGAAAACTCCGGGGACATGATACGGGAATCGTATGCGATTGCAACTCCTTTGTCCTGTCCGTTCTGGGAAATGATATAGTTTGCTAGTCCCTGAGTTGCCTGACGGACGGTATAAATATTCATACGGTTCGTTCCTGCACCGATCACACCCCTCAAACCACCGGTTCCAAACTCCAGCTGGCGGTAAAAACGATCCTCAATCTCCGCATCATTTCCTTGTAGTGCCAGCAGTTCTTTTTTGGTATCCTCATCAAAATAATTGTCTGTGCACCATTTCTTGTATGTATCCATATAACTCATTTCAGGTCCCCCTTCTATTCAGCTTTTTATTTAAGTATACCATAATTTAAGTTTGTGTAAATATGTTTTTAGTCGAAATTTAAGCTAAATTTTCATTCTGAAACTTGTGAAAATTTCCGATAGATGATGTCTGCTGCCGCTTTTCCGTAGACTTCATAATCCCCTCTTTTGACAGGATTTCTGCCGTCTCCATGCCATGCAGCCCATTCCCAGATGCCAAATCCGCCTACCCAGTCTCTCTTTTCGCAGGCATCAAACATCGCCTGAAACCAGTCTGCCTGTCCTTTTTCATCATAGTCCCCACGCACGCCCCAGTCATTCGGCACCTGATTGGAACCTTTCACAGACATACAGCCGGCTTCCGCAAAGAAAAACGGCTTATCGAACTTCTTTACCACCTGTTCAATACGATCCAGCTGATTGTCCCAATCGTCAATCGGATAATACCCGCTGGATGAAATCACATCTACCGCATCCCACCATTTCACATTGTGTTCCTGGTACTTATCCGTATTGTAGGAAACCAGTCCATCATACTTCCGGCGAATTGCCGCAATCACTTCCCGCCATTCCGCTTCGCGGCGCTCGGTCTGCACCATCTCGCAGCCTGCAATAAACAGATCCACTCCGCACTGCTGCGCAAGTCCGGCATAGTGTTCCTGAAATGCCCGGTAAGAGGCGAACCAATTGCTCCACTTCGGTTCACACACGACATCTTCATCAAAGAAATTGATATGTGCACGCCATGTTCCGTCCTCACAGTTTGCCGTTGGCTTTAACGCCACCTTAAGGCCAAGCTGTTTTGCGTAAGCAATCATGGCAGTCAGCTCCTCATCCGATACATTCCGCTTGGTCCGGTAATCAATGGTCTCGGAAAATGCTGTCTTCTGCACACCGTTCGGTGCAAAAATCACATAGTTTGCTCCCGTCTTTTCTTTCATCAGTTTCAGACTCTGTCTGGTTTCTTCTTTTTCAAAGGTACCTCTTGCACAAAATGGTGCAAAGGTAACTGCATGTATACGCTCCATAATATTCTCTCCTGTTTTCGTTTTTGTGTCCGGGTATCGTTTCGACCGTTTCTGCGGGCCGTCTGTCTGTAAGGGACTCCGTTCGCGATTTCTAGTCTGCCTAAGAGGGAACCTTCGAAACGTTTATTGCGCCCACTCTCATTTGTCTTGATATATACAACCGTTTATATATTTTATTCTGTGACTGCGCAAATTGAACCGTGGGCGCGCTTATTCGAAGCCTCCCTCTAAGGCACACACGAAATCACTCAGACGGTGTCCTTACAGACAGACGGCCCGCAGAAACTATTGAACGTTAATCGCAGATCCGACCATGTGAGAGGCTGCAGGCTCGGAAAAAAGTTTCGAAATCACCAACTTATTGTCATGCGTATTATCTTACCTTTTTTTTCGGCAATCCGCAACTTGAAAAACAGTCATTTATTATGTAAAATAAAGCAAATACGAAAAGAGAGGACTGGGAATATGCATACGGAAAATAAAAAAGAACTGGCGCTGGAAATCATCCGCCGTCTGAAACAGGCGTACCCGGATGCCGCCTGCAGCCTAGATTACAACGAAGCCTGGAAGCTTCTCGTCAGTGTCCGCCTGGCCGCACAGTGTACCGATGCCCGCGTAAACATGATCGTACCGAAATTGTATGAAAAATTTCCGGATGTCAATGCCCTGGCAGATGCACCCGTGGAAGAAATCGAAGAAATCGTGCGTCCCTGTGGACTGGGAAAAAGCAAGGCAAGGGATATCAGTGCCTGCATGCGGATGCTGCGGGATGTGTATGGTGGAAATGTTCCAAACGATTTTAATGCCCTGTTAAAGCTGCCGGGTGTCGGACGCAAAAGTGCCAATCTGATTATGGGAGATGTATTTGGAAAACCGGCGATCGTGACGGACACGCACTGCATCCGCCTGAGCAACCGGATCGGATTGGTGGATCACATCAAAGATCCAAAGAAAGTAGAAATGGAATTGTGGAAGATCATTCCTCCGGAAGAAGGCAACGATCTGTGCCACCGTTTTGTACTGCACGGACGTGACATCTGCACGGCCCGCACCACACCGCACTGCGAACACTGCTGCCTGCAGGATATCTGTGCACAGCGGATTTAAGATTTCAGCAGGCGCTGCATATCTTCCGGAAGCGGTGCCGTAAAATTCATCGGCTGTCCGGTCATGGGATGCGGAAACGAAAGTTTCCATGCATGCAGTGCCTGACGGCCAATATCATATTGCTCTTTTCCACAGGAAAAAGTCTTTCCCTGAAAAATCTGTCTCTCCCCGGAATTTTCATCGTCCCGACGGTCAATCTGATTTTCCCCGTATGCCGGATTATAAAGAAAATCTCCCACCAGCGGATGTCCCAGATATGCCATATGCACGCGGATCTGGTGGGTTCTCCCGGTCTCCAGCTGAAGTTTTACCAGACTGCGGAACTTCTGTGCATTTCCGGTCTGCCATCCGGTCAGAACCCGGTAATGCGTCACCGCCCGGTCTCCCCGCTTAAAATCAACAACGCGGCGCAGGCAGCGGTCCTCCTGTCTGGCAATCGGTGCATCAATGACGCCGGAAACCGGCACAACCTTTCCCTCCACAAGCGCAAGATACGTCCGGTGAATCCCGGGTGCTTTTAGTCCCTGCTCGGCTTTTGCCCGCACCATCTGCCCGAGGATCGCCGCAGAAACCGCATGTTTTGCCACAATAGTAAGCCCGGAGGTATCCCGGTCCAGCCGGTTGATACAGCGGAACACAAAGGGAACCCCCTGCTCTTTGAAATACCATGCCAGTGCATTGCCGAGAGAATTCTCCGGATTCCCGCGGGATGGATGAACCGGCATTCCTGCCGGTTTGTTGATCACAAGCAGATCCTCATCCTCATAAACGATGGCAAACGGCAGTTTTACCGGACGGATCTGTCCGGAATTTTCCGTTTCCCGAATCCATACCGTCAGAACATCTCCTTCTGCAAGCATGTGGTTCATATGTACATACGTTCCGTTCAGGCAGATTGCCTGTTTGTCTTTGCGCAGATCCACAAGATTCTGCCGGGAATACCCTTTTTCTTTTAAAAATCCACTGATTTTCTGTGGTTTCTCCAGACCGTTAATCTGATATAATACGCTTCTGTCCATAATGGTCATCATTGATCTCTTTGCCAGGTAAATGTCCCCCTGTATGCAAGATTCTCCGGTCTGGAAGCTTTGATATGTTCTGACGGATACACTGTCTCCGCTACCACAAACCAGCCAATCACCGCAATCATCAGAAGATAAAATAAAAGTACTTCCTTTTTATTCCCCATATACTTTTTCATCTTTCAGTTTCCCACCCAGTCCTTTACACTTTATACTTTATATTTTGCATTCATATGTTTTCTTTTAATTATTCCATAACTATACCGGAAATGCAAGCACCAAGTTACTGTTCACTCAACACTGTGCCATGTCACGCAAAAAGGGATTACCACCCATTTCGTGGTAATCCCCTGGAAAGAAAACTCAGATTGTTCCGGTTACGGTAAGTGTGCCTGCCCCCGGTGTCACTGTCCACTCGCCGGTTGTGGCATCCTGCGTAAAGGTTGCTGCCGGTACGGTAATCTGCCCTTCCTGTGTCGCAAAAGTACCGGTCGCGGCATTGTAGGAATAATTTGCCGGATCCGACCATGCCGTTCCATTATACGATACCGCAAGATTCGAAAGTACCGGATCGAATGTGTCTGTCACCACTGCGCCGGTTGCCGCCAGTGCCGCAGTATTTCCGGTATTCTGGATAAGGAACGTATAGGTCAGTGTTCCATTTTCCGTAACCGGAACCGGACTGACAGATTTGGTGATTGTCAGCTTCGGACCACTTTCCGCGATGACGGTTTCCTTTGCGGTAACCGGTGTAATTCCCCCTCCGGAAACGGTCACCGTGTTGGTAATCTCCGATTCTGCCAAAAGAGGTGCAAACGCATTGGTTTCTGCCTCATATACAATGGTCACGTTTCCCCCCGCCGGTACACTGATCCCGGAAACGGAAAGGGGTGGTCCTGCCGTGACCGCCGGTGTTGTCTGTAAGATTCCATTGCTGTAATAACGCACGGTATCTGCCACATACGTCAGTGGCACCAGTGTGTCTGTGCCAAATGCATATGCCCCCAGATCATCTGCAACCGTCAGTCCTGTCATGGCTGTATTTCCGGAATTCACTATGCTCACAACATAGGTGACACGGTCATTCTGCCCGTATGTTTTGCGTACCGCAGTTTTGGTTGCGGCAAGTACCTCAAGGATTTCTCCCACTGCAACGTTGGAATTGGCTACAGCGTTTCCATAGCGGAGCTGTGCCTGATTGGTAAATATTGCCATTTTTTTGCATCCTTTCATTTTATTCAGGTATGCTTTATCATATGACAGAAATTTTCCATATGTGCAGCCGCACCATCACTATTCTTTCAAATATATTTCCGGTCTTCTGTCCCGGAACAGCCCCCAGCTTCTTCTTTCTTCTTCTATTTCATCCAGATCAAACGTATGCAGGATAAAGCCTTCTGATACCCTGTCCATCTCTTCTGTCACTTCCCCTGTTGCGTCTGTGATAAAAGAGGAACCGTAAAACGTGAGGGCTGAGCTCTGCTGTCCATTTTCCGCGCACGGTTCCACGGTTTCTGTCCCGATCCTGTTTGCAGCAATGACCGGCATAAGATTACATGCCGCATGCCCCATCATGCACCGTCTCCAGTGCGGCATACTGTCGCAGCCAAGTATCGGCTCGCTTCCGATTGCAGTTGGATAGAAAAGGAGTTCCGCCCCTTTTAGTGCCAAGCCTCTTGCCGTCTCCGGAAACCACTGATCCCAGCAGATTCCAACCCCAATCGTCCCATATCTGGTTTTAAATGCCCGAAACCCTGTATCACCGGGCGTAAAATAAAATTTTTCCTGATAATAATGGTCGTCCGGAATATGTGTTTTCCTGTAAATGCCGCACACACTTCCATCGGCATCAATGACTGCCACGGAATTGAACATCTGTCTGTGATCCCCGGCTTCATAAAAGCTCACCGGAATCACCGTTTCCAGCTCTTTTGCCAGTTTTTTCATATGGATGACAGCATCATCTTCCTCTGGCGTTCTTGCATATCCATAATATTCATACCTTCTCTCCTGACAGAAATACGGTCTTTCGAAAAGTTCAGGGGGAAGAATGACCTGCGCCCCCTGTGCAGCGGCCTCCCTGATCAGTTCCGATGCTTTTTCTATATTTTCTTTTACATCGCTGCCGCAGCCCATCTGTATGGCAGCCACTGTGGTTTTTCTCATATCATGCTCCTCCCATCCTCCCGGAATCAGCCGGTATCTGCTGTGTAATACAATGAATGTTCCCACCACCGACAATAATATCACGTGCGTAAACCGGGTATACCTTCCTTCCGGGAAAAAGCCCCCCTATGATGTTCACAGCCTCTGCATCCATTTCATCCTCAAACTGGGGAATCAGGACTCCTCCATTTGTAATATAAAAATTAACATAGCTTGCGGCAAGCCGCTCCCCTGCTTTTCGCTGCTCCTCCCCCTCTTCAAAGGAAAAACCGGCAAGTTCATATTCCGTTATACAAACCGGCTTCCCCGGAACCGGGACTTTGTGGACTATGAGCTTCCGCCCCCTGGCATCTGTCTCTTTTTCCAATATTGCAAGATCGGCAGATGACAAGGGATACTGCGGATCTTTGGGATCCTCCGTCCACGCAAGCACCACATGTCCGGGAGCGGTAAATGCACAGACATTGTCTATGTGTCCGTTTGTCTCATCGTTGTAGATTCCATATGGAATCCAGATGATTTTTTCTGCCCCAAGATAATCCTTTAACTTCTGTCCGATCTTTTCTTTTGAAAGTTCCGGATTCCTGCCTTTGCTGAGCAGACAGCTTTCTGTCACAAGGATGGTTCCCTCTCCATCGGTATGGATTGCCCCGCCTTCTAACACAAACGGATGCGCATCATACAGATCATATCCTGTCTTCCGGCAAAAAGAGGACGCTACTTTATCATCCTTTTCCCAGTCTGCATACAATCCGTCACAGATTCCACCCCATGCATTAAAACACCAGTCAATTCCCCGTACCTGCCCCTGCCCATTGACAACAAAGGTCGGTCCGACATCCCTCGCCCATGCATCATCCGATGCAATTTCCATATAATGGACCGGATAATTTTTCTGATAGTTTTTTTCTTTCCGGACAGCTTCAATTATCATTTGTGCATGATCCAGCTCCCCTGCTTCCACCAGCAGATATACCGTCTCGGATTCCGCAGCGGCACATATGACATCCGCAAAAGCCTCTCTTGCCTTTTTTGCACCATATATCCAGGAACCCGGCCGTTTCGGCCATATAAGTATTGTCCCTTTATGCGGTTCATACTCCGCCGGCATATGAAATCCATCCTTGCTAGGACAACCTTCCTTTAAAATCTTCATATCCAAATCTCCTGATTACCCTGCATTCTTTATCTGCCCCCATAACTGCGATGTCCGGAAGCGGCATACCGTTAAACGTATTATTTTTGACCATGGAATAAATTGCCATGTCACAGAATGTAAGCCTGTTGCCCACTTTTATCTCTTTATCAAATGAGTAATCACCGATCACATCACCTGCCAGACAGGTACAGGAAGAAAGCCGGTATGTATATGCTTTCTCCCCTGCTTTTCCACTGTCCTTAAGCGGCGGACGATACGGCATTTCGAGTACATCCGGCATATGGCATGCCGCCGAAGTGTCCAGAACCAATATCTTTATCCCATTGTTTTCGACAATATCGAGCACGGTTGTCTCAAGATAGCCTGCATTCAGGGCTACTGCCTCCCCCGGCTCAAGATAAATTTCAAGGTCATATGTTTCCTGCATGCGCCGGATACAGTTCTCCAGTTTTTCCATGTCGTAACCGGCTTTCGTGATATGATGTCCGCCACCCATATTAAGCCATTTCCGTCCGTACAGCAGATCTCCAAACTTTTTTTCCACGGCATCAAGTGTCGTTTCCAGGGCATCCGAATTCTGTTCACAGAGCGTATGGAAGTGAAACCCATCTATCTGCGACAGGTCAAAACCGTTTTGTATGGCTTTGTCAAGCTCTGCCCTCGTTATACCAAGCCTTGAACCTGTACCACACGGATCATAAATCTCATGCCCTTCCTGTGTAGAACACTCCGGGTTAATTCTAAGTCCTGTACTTACCCCTGCGGCTGCTTCTTTGATTTTTTCCTTATGAACCAGAAACTGGGAAACGGAATTAAAAACAATATGGTCACATATTTTTACCAGTTCGTCCATTTCTTCCGGCAGATATGCCGGACAGAAGACATGGTTTTCTTTCCCCATCTCTTCCTGTGCCAGACGTGCTTCATACAGCCCGCTTGCCGTCGTCCCACTTAAATATTTTCCAATCAGGGGATATTCACAAAATGCGCTGAATGCTTTCTGTGCAAGAAGGATCTTTGCGCCCGTTCTCTGCATTACATGATGCAAAATCTTCAGGTTTTCTGTCAGTTTTCCCTCATCTATCACATAGCAGGGAGTTTTCAGTTCATTAATCTTCATCCTTCCCTCCGGCTCAATCCATATGAACAGAAGGGTCTGCTGTCTTGTAACAATCCACGGATACCGGATTTTCAACTACCTTCCATGGAAGACCAAATTTATTCAGTGCTTCCATATACGGATCCGGATCCATCTCCTCAAGATTGAATACCCCGGGCTTTTTCCAGAGTCCTGTCACAACCATCATGGAACCTATCATTGCCGGTACTCCTGTTGTATAGGAAACTGCCTGTGATTCCACTTCTTTGTAGCATTCCTGATGGTCACATACATTATAAATATAAATAGATTTCTTTTTTCCGTCCTTTATCCCATTAAAAATACATCCGATATTTGTCTTCCCTACTGTCCGTGGTCCAAGTGATGCCGGATCTGGAAGCAGTTCTTTTAACACCTGTAACGGCACCACTTCTTTTCCGTCTACCATAATCGGGTCTGTCCGGAGCATTCCCACATCCTCAAGGCATTTCATGTGTGTAAGATAACTCTGTCCAAACGTCATGAAAAACCGGATTCTTTTCACACCCGGAATATTTTTTGCAAGGGATTCTATTTCCTCATGGTGGAGAAGATACATATCTTTTTCTCCGACCTGGTCAAAATTATACTGTGCCCGCCACTCCATCGGCTCCTACCCAGTGGCCGTCTGTCCAGTATGAGCCGTTCGCAGAAACCTCTCGCAGATTTATCTCCGGATTAAAGTTTGTGGCAAACGGATAACCATGATCTCCGCCATTACAGTCAAGTATATCAATGGTGTGGATTTCATCAAAATAATGTTTCTGCGCATATGCCGTAAATACCGATGTGACACCAGGGTCAAACCCGCTTCCAAGAATTGCGGTAAGTCCTGCCTCCTTGAATTTTTCCTGATAAGCCCACTGCCAGGAATAATCAAAGTAAGCGGTAAATCCCAGTTTTTTGCACCGCTTCTCATAAATTTCCCTCCACTGTGGATCTTGCGTATCCTCGCACTCGTAGTTTGCGGTATCAATATAGTCAACTCCACAGGCAAGACATGCATCCATAATCGTAAGATCCTGATAAGGGAGTGCCACATTGAGCACTGCATCCGGCCGGTACGAACGGATCAGTGTTTTTAATTCTTCCACGTTGTCCGCGTCAACCCTTGCCGTCTCAATTCTGGAAGCTGTTTTCCCTTCAAGTTTTGCCTTTAAATCGTCACATTTTGACAGGGTACGGCTTGCAATCATGATGTCCGTGAAAACTTCACTGTTCTGACAGCATTTTCTGATTGCCACCTGTGCAACACCGCCACATCCAATAATAAGTAATCTGCTCATTTTTATTCCTCCTGTATCATTTGTTTTACCGGGTTTCTTCCTCTTCGAGTAAGTCCTCTACATATTTTGGAAGCATAAATGCCCCCCGGTGTAAATTTGTAGTATAGTACCATGTTTTCATTCCAAGTGCATCCCATCTTTCTGCATCAAGATCATTCAGCGGATGATACTTTTTAGAAGCGAATCCGAATAACCAGTACCCGGAAGGACAGGTCGGGATATGTGCCTGGTATACCCGGCTGATCGGGAATGACTTGTAGACTTTTCTGTGCATTTTCCGGCATTCAGCCTCATCCTCGTCATAAAACGGGCTTCCATGCTGATACACCATGATTCCGTCCTCCCGGAGAGCTTTATAACAGCTTCCGTAAAATTCTTTTGTAAAAAGTCCTTCCGTATGCCCCAATGGATCTGTTGAATCGTTGATGATCAGATCGTATTCATCATTTTTCCCGCGCAGAAATCTAAGCCCATCATCATAATACATTGAAATTCTGGGATCCTCTAACCCACATGCCACCTCCGGGAAAAATTTTCTGCATACATCAACAAACATTTTATCGGTTTCTACCACGTCAATCTTTTCAACAAACGGGTATTTTATGAGTTCTTTCGCCACACCCCCATCCCCGCCACCAATAATCAGAATTTTTTTTGCATTGGGATGGACTGCCATCGGCACATGGGTCACCATTTCATCATATATAAATTCATCTGCATCGGAAAAAACAATTTCCCCATCCAATGCTGCCATTTTTCCAAATTCATAGGATTTAAATACATCTATCTTCTGATATTCACTTTTCCCCGAAAAAAGCTGCTCCTCTATCCGGACATCCAGTTTTACATTAACTGTATGATATTCCGAAAACCACATTTGCATATCTTTACCTCCTGTTGCCACTCATGCCAGTACCTGAAGATATTCCACTGCCGGATCTTCGGTTCCCTGCATGGAGCATCCTTTTTCTTTTGCATACAGAATATATTCCGCAATCTCTTTTGTAATCCGTTCCCCCGGGGCAAGAATCGGAATCCCCGGTGGGTAGCACATGACAAACTCTCCACTGATGCATCCCACGGAATCTTTTATACTTAGCGATTTTTTTTCTGCATAAAAAGCTTTCTGCGGAGATACCGCCACCTCCGGATTGATATATTCCCCAGACAAAAGCCCTGTCCTGTCCCTGCTGTATAACCTCTTGATATCCTGCAATGCCCCTACGAGTCTCTCAATATCCTGAATTCTGTCACCAATGGAAATATACGCAAGGATATTACAGATATCACCGAATTCGATCTGTATGTCATATTCATCCCGGAGCAGGTCATATACTTCTATTCCGGCAAGCCCGATATCCAATGTATAAACGGACAGCTTGGTGACATCGTAATCGTAAATGCTGGTTCCATTTACCAGATCACGCCCATAGGCATAGTACCCGCCAATAGAATTGATTTCATTTCTGGCATATTCTGCCATTTTTGCAACTCTGGCAAAAGATTCTCTTCCCCGCAACGCAAGATTTCTTCTTGAAATATCAAGACTCGATAAAAGGAGATACGATGCACTGGTTGTCTGTGTCAGATTGATAATCTGCCTGACATGATCTGCTTTTACCTCTTTCCCGGTAAGAAGGATGGAGCTTTGTGTAAGGCTTCCCCCGGATTTGTGCATGGAGATGGCAGACATGTCTGCGCCTGCTGCCATACCACATACCGGAAGGTTTTCCCCAAAATACAGATGCGTCCCATGTGCTTCATCTGTAAGCACCTTGATTCCTCTGGAATGAGCAAGTTTTACGATTGCCCGGAGGTCTGAACATATCCCGTAATACGTCGGATTGTTTACCAGAACCGCTTTTGCATCCGGGTTGTCCTCAATCGCCCTGGCAACCTGGTCTATTTCCATTCCGAGAGAAATCCCAAGTTTCGCATTCATCTCCGGATTCACATAAACCGGAACTGCCCCACAGAGCACCAGTGCATTAAGTGCACTTTTATGGACATTTCTCGGTAATATAATTTTATCGCCCGCCTTACAGGTTGACAATATCATTGCCTGCACTGCCGATGTCGTTCCCCCAACCATGAGGAATGCATTTTCTGCGCCAAATGCATCTGCCGTCAGTTCTTCTGCTTCGCGGATAACAGAAACCGGATGGCACAAATTATCCAGTGGTTTCATGGAATTTACGTCCAGTTCCACGCACTTTTGTCCAAGCAGCTGTACCAGTTCCGGGTTTCCCCTGCCTCTTTTGTGCCCAGGCACGTCAAATGGAACCACTCTTCTTTTTTTAAATTCCTCAAGTGCCTCATAAATTGGAGCTTTCTGCTGTCTATTAATATCCATTTACTACTCCTAACTCCTTACTGAAAAATAACAGGAGCCTCCAAGTCATTTTAACTCAAAGGCTCTTTTTCTTACATAACTTTATGCAAGTGCAGGTTCTTTTCCTGCAATAATCGCTTTCACTTCATTTTTCAATTCTGTATTCACTGGTCTTTCTCCTTTTTGTAACAAATATTGTTATCCCCAAAAAGACATCTGACCACACCTATATTATAACTTACCCATTTCTTTTA